>JAABUU010003768.1_pt1 | contig 18821 bp, 7 predicted proteins | sample 5559301 | NCBI WGS metagenome assembly JAABUU01 (sample SAMN10711884, study PRJNA513360) | rock metagenome | isolation source: Antarctica rocks | place: Antarctica: Victoria Land, Richard Nunatak white | reverse complement strand
GACGCGGATGCGGCAGACGCGGGTATGATGAAGTAAAGGCCCGCGGATAGGGGGCACGGTGTGACGGGTGGAGAGCGATGGCGGTGATAGATAACGGGGGGGGCGCGCTAGTCCTGGCGCGCTATCGACCCATCGGAAACGAGACGCCCGCGGACAGCGGCGGGGGCGACAGGATACCGGCGTATGATGTGCGCCTGGGCTGTTTGGTGGACATCGTGGCCGCGCCGGTGCCGCTTGGCACGCCGGAGGGCGATCTCTTCGCGCGGCGGGCCGCGATCGTGGCGTCGCTGCGGCATCCGGCCCTCCCCTTCGTCCACGATATGGGGATCGACGGGGGCCGGATGATCCTGGTGTACCGGAGGATTGACGCCCAAGCGCCGCGGGATGTGCTTGACCGCGCGGGAGACGCCTGGACGGTCGAGCGTGCGCGCCGTGTCGTGGCCGATCTTGCCGGGGCGCTGGGAGTCGCGCACGCGGCGGGCCTCTGTCATGGATCGATCAGCATGGAGAGCGTATCGCTCCAACCGGATGGGACCGCCATGCTCGTGGATCTCGTCTGGCCGCGGCCCACGCGCGCTGGGGACGGGCTAGACCGCGCGACCGAGGCGCCCGACGAGCAAATATTGGACCCGCGGGCCGATGTCTATGCGCTGGGCACGCTGCTGCGCGACCTCCTCCCCCAGAGGGCGGCCGCCACCGATAGCGCGTCATACGCCGCGGCGCTCCGTGTGGTGCGGCGCGCCACGGCGTGGCGGCCAGAGGAGCGCTACGCCGATGGCGCGGAGATGGCCCGCGCCCTCGACGCCTGCGCGTCCGTCGCCATTGGCGGGGCTGGCAGCCCGACGCCACGGGCGCCCATGGTGGTCCCCGCGGCACAGTCGATCCGGCCCGTCCCGGTGGGGCAAGCCGCCTTCGCGCCGGCGCGAAGGCGGGCGCGGGATGGCGCGTTGGCCGTCGGACTCATCGCGGCGCTGACCGTGGGGCCGCTGCTACGAATCGTCGCGGATGGCGGGATGCGCCCGCCGCTCTGGGGACCCCGTCACGGCTTCGGACAGCCTTTCGGCCATCGTTGGGACGGCCCCGACCGCTATCACGATGGCCCCGGCGGCTGGCCCCCACACCCCTAGCTGAACGATGGCTGTGACCGCTATTGGCGGGACCGCAAACCCTTCATTCTTTGCGCCGCTTAACCCAACCCTTATGCGCGCTTACTCGGGGCGCGACAGCCGACGGAGTCAGTCTCATACCTTGATGCGGAGTGTGAAAGCAGTGATAGCACCGCTCTCCCACTGCCTTACGGGATCGTCTATGAGGGTAACCTTGGCCTGCCGCGTACCCGCATTGTAGACGCGTAGAATATGAAAGTGAGCACGTTGCTCTTTAGCAAGTCGCCATTGACGACCCGAAAGATCAATCCACGTTTTCGCTTCGCTCTTGGTCGACTTTACCTCGTAATAGTGAATCGCACTATTTTCCTCCACCCTGATGTCGTGACCCTCGCCTGTGTCGATTCCGCCCCCGTTTAGCCAGACTCCGGTGACCGCAACGTTGCCATTGCATCGGATAGTGAACGCGGTGACAGTCCATTCGAGTACGCCACCAATATGACGGGCCAGATAGTGCTGCGCGAGATAACCTAGGGTATAGGCTTCGCCCCACTGGCCGATAGCGACCTTGGCCCTCTGGCTGAGAACATCAGCTGGGTCGTCGGATTCCATCTCCAGTGATTGTGCCCGCACCCCTTCCACGTCGTTGCGGATGGACGGAGCGGGCTTGAATGGCTCGTCGCGCAGAGGGACATCAGCGGGCTCGAAATCTGCTTGCCAGTCAACCTTGTCCGTAGATGGCAGGCGCCTCGCGCCGCCAGGTGACCTAGGCGATTGAGGAAACGAGTGTACCGCGTCCAGACCTTCCAGCACATTTCTGCGAACGCTCCCAAATCGCCGGACATCATGTTGTGAACCGCCGGTCGGCTGCGCAATGGGTGGAGTAGATGCTGCATCGGGCGCGTCCACCGATTCATCATGTTCATCCAATATGCAGTGAGCTGCCACAACGTCCTGTGATACGTCGATGGGTGCATTATCGCATTCAGCGCCGGGAGATGTCCCCTCGTCATCATACCAATCGGTCTCGTCCTGCTCGGCGTCATTCCCTGTAGTAGCAGCCAGGTGATCCGCATACAATTGTCGATAGCCATGCTTGGTCAAATACCGATCAGCCTCGTCTGGCGTCATGTGCAGGAGTTGCTCTATCACAGCACTGACCTTGCTCTCAGGGAAGAAGACGTTCTCGATCTCACGTGCAATGTCCAGGCGTCTGAATGCGCGTCGCCGCCCATTAGCATCGTACTTCTCTTGGACATAGAAGACATTGGCGATGCTGTCGTAGAGCGCTGGCGTGCTGCCACGCTGTCCCTCGACACGCCAATTGCCCGCGTTATCGAGTGCATACTCGACCGGGACCTCCGCGCAAATGTAGAATTGTAGGTCTTCCAACTGTTCTGTGGGGAACTCTTGTAGCGGTCCCTCCCTATGCTGCTCTCGTACGGTCAGGGCAATACGCCGGAAAGCGATTGCCAGCCCTTGCAGCCTCCGGCTCAACTCCTCATTGTGCCGACGGTCAGGTGGTGTCGCAACCAGAGATCGCTCAAAGATGCTGCCGATGGACACGACACCCAACATCGCACGCACGAAGTGGCGTCCGTACTCCGTCAAGCCAACACTGTCGTGCATCGCAGCATTAACAACCGGAACGGCGCTGGGATCGAAGTGTTCGAGTAACCTGCGCTCCGACTCTTCAACGAGTACGATTCGACCCGGACGATGCAACCGCCCGTCTTTGCCTGGCACAAGAGCTTGGCTCCCAAGGCTTCGAGCCGCCTGCTCAAACTCGGCTGCCTCAGGCTGACGCCCCAATTGATCGAAGTTCTTCAACAGGAGCTGACGATCCTCGGCTGCAAGGGCACGACCATCAGCATAGTCGTCGGCAATTTCCTGGAGTAGTGCGAGATGGTCCTTCCATGGATGTGGCTCCAACCGTGCGCCAATATTGCGTAGGAAGGCCTGAGGCATCCCGGGCGTCGCCGCTGTGAGTGTGAGATTGAGGCGCCGCTTGCCGAAGAAATAGCGGTGGTCACCCAAATAGATGTGGCTTCCAGGCCAGAACCGTTCCTCGTGCCAGAACACGGCCGCGCTCTGTAACCTAGTCTGGCTCGCCGCATCAATATCACTCCAGCGTTCGCCGAGGTCGCGATAGGCGGAAAGTGTAACACGCCTCCTGGCAGCCATTGAGGTGAAGAGATGCTGCACGACGACGGCCACTGGCGGCCGCGTCGGCATACTTAAAGCTGCACGCAGAGAGTCCGCTGGCCTCTCCTCAAAGCGCAGAACGGGAGCCTCGGAGCCAACTAAGCTCACATACTCGTCCGTATACACATCCATCGGCCGGTGCCATGCGCTCCCGTATCGCTCATTCTTGCGGACTGGCAACCAGAACATGTCTCGGAGTGCGACGAATTTCTCACCGGACGAGTGGCGCTTATCCCCGCCGATTTCTTGGTTAAGGTATTCGTAGATCCGCCGGACTCGCGATGCACGTGCGCCATCCGGCTCTCCGCTCTCCACAATGTGCGCGACCTCACTGAGAACGTGTTCAGCCACCGGGTGCGTGTGCACTCCAAGGATTGTGAAGAAAGACGCCAGTGTCGTCGACTCATACGCGGTATGAGGGCGGATATAACCCTCGGCGAAAATGGAGTCGAGTTCATCGGACGGATAATACACGTTTGCTCCCGACCGGTACTCGTCGTCCTGACAACGGATCAAGCGGGCCGTTTTGAGGTATGCCTTGAGTTCCGCTTGCACATCCCCTGATGCGTTTTCCCAAACGGAGCGAACAAACTTGAGGAGCTGCATCCGCTGCTCGTGTGTGAGCCGAGGTGAATTGTAGTGGTGGAGTACATAGTCACGCACGGCGTCGCACGGGTCAATCTCCTCCACACCCACTACATCCGTCAGGAAGCGCCGGGCCGGGCCGCGCAAGACAGCAGCATCGATGAACGTATCCAACTCCAATGTGTTCAACTCTCCCAGCCAAGCCGCATCCCCTTGCCCGGCAGGGAGTTTGAGTTGGGCGCCAGGCGCGTCAACAGCGGCTAGACGGCCCTGCTGAGTGAGGGCCAAGCGTGCACTGCGCAAGATCCCACGATAGTCCCGTTTCATGATTGAGAAGTCGTCGTCCTGCTCACCCAGATAGTCGAGATTCTGGATCACCAGCTGACGGTCGGAGGACGACAAGGCTCTATCGTCAGGGTATTCGTCCGCAATCTCTCCGATGAGCACGAGGGCATCCTCCCACGGATGCACATACGACGTTTTGGCCTTTGCAAGGAAGGCAACCACGTCGTGACGGTCGGCAATGACGAAGTAACGCCGATCACCGAAACGGGGCTCATAGTCTCCGGCGACGACCTTGTCGGGTCGTGTGTAGGTCTCGCGCCGGTGGTCCCACACTACGGCCTCATCTTTAAGTGGGTCAAGGTGGTCTGCAGTCGCATGCGCGGCCAGAAACCCATACACCGCGTCGTCAATGGCGACCCTACCAGATCTACAGGCGTGCAAGTGGTCGATAACCCGCTCTATTGGAGGCACGGTGGGAATGCGCAACAACGTGGAGACGTTGTGATCCGGATCATCGAACAGCAACAAAGGATGGTGGTTTCCGATTAACTTCCGCGCGGTACCGGGGTACAGGGCACCAGGCGCGTACCAGTGGGCGGGATCGTTGCGGGCTGGGAGCCACTCTATAGCCGCAAGTTGTTGGAGTGCCGGGTCGTCTAGCTGATACTCACGGCCCAACTCGCGTTGCAACAGGCCATAAATAGCCTTGATTGTGGAGATATTCGATTCCGAAGGCGCGACAGTGACGAGCTTGGTGATCGTGCTCAAGAGATCATGGGGGGCAGGACGTCGGCACACGCCCAAAACGTCGAGGAAGGTGATCCAGTCGGCGGGATAACACATGTGCAATCGCGAATAGCCATCGGGAAACACGGTGTCGAGCTCGTCGGATTTATAATAGAGGTCGCTTCCTCTAGCGTACGTGTCGTCACCCGGGCGACGCAGCAAAGGAGCTGCCCGTAACATGGGCTGCAAGGCATCCCGGTGTTCAAGTGAGGCGTCGTTCCACACCGCGCGCACGAATCGAAGAAGATCGAATCGCTGCTCATGGCTCAACGGCAACTCCTCATATCGGCGCAGCACATGATCACGCACGGCGACGAAGGATGAGAGCGTCTCAATCGCCAATACTTCGCTCAGGAAGGCGCGACCGCTCGCGTGGAGTACGTCCTCGGCCACGACATTGTCTAACTCGAGCACGGCCAACGGTATGTGCTGGTCGCTTCCATCCCTGATCGGGGGCAGTTGAAGCGGCAACCTGCTACCATTGATCGACCGGAGAGTTCCATCCTGGGTCGGAAAGAGGGGAAAGCTGAGGAGGCGTTCCCTTGTATCATCGCCCAGTTGGTAGTGGTGTCGGTAGAAGTAGTCATATAGGTGTGCCAGACCGTCAGACGTGTCGATCGGAGGTGGCACATCGTTCCACACTGCGTTGTCGTTGTACGGCGCAAGCAACACGTTGAGCTGTGTAACCACATCATCTGGATGGGCCAGTTGGACGCCTGCCCGATCGTACAGTGCGATGGCTTGTCGCTGATTTAAGAAGTCAGCAGCGACAAAGCGGAGCCCCAGCGCCTTCAGTAACATACGGTCGTGATCGTCGCCTGGGAGCCTTATCAAGTCGACAGCGCGGCCTAGAATGCCGTCGTCGTCGAGCACCAGCGGCAGCAAAGCAAGCGCCCCCTGATTGAGCTCATCCAGATTGCGATGGAGGACATGCAGCACGTCCAGCAGTTTTCGCCGGTCGTTAATCAATTGGCAGGCGTCTTGTAGGGGAACGCCTATGCTGTCCCGCAAGTGATCACTCAGATAATCAACTAACTCAGCGCCCCCCAGCGTCGAGAGGACGTCACTCAGGAAACGCGGGAACTCGTCCTGCAGGCTCTTAACGACAAACCGGGCAATGCCGTTGAGCGCAAGGGCACGCACCTCCGCATCAGCACACCACATGTCGTCCGTGAACACGTAGAGCAGGTCATCGTCACCAGGATAGAGAGGCAGGCACTGCAGCCGATGACGCAGAGCCTGTTTTCCCACGGCATCGCCATCCTTGTCTAGTTCATCCCAGCGATTCTGAATGGCGTCATAGAGGATGCGCATGTTATCTAGGCTGTTGACCAGGGGCACATCATCAAGGGACATCTCGCGCTGGAGGCGCGGTTCGAGAAAGTTGAGAACATCTTCGACGCACAGCCGGTCTGACTTCATTTCCTTGCCCAAGAAGCTGCGGAAAGCCGATGTCGCGTCGTGCGGATCGTGCGGCAAGATTGCGATGTATGGCGCAGCCAGCCGCCGTAGCGCAGGCGGCCCGCCGACCTTAACCTGATCGGGCCGCAACCACGTCCTAAGACTACTCCACACGAGCGGTAAGTGTGGCGCGGCCATCCTGAACTCCTCGTACACCGGCTTGAGGAATGGGGCCGCTTCTGGGATCTGTAGGGGCAGCAACTCATAGAAGCGTTTTGCGCTAGGTACGTTATCACGGATGTCGACCGCGATGCCTGCGACAAGCAGGCCAAGGCCCTTAACCACCTGTTCGTTCCACTGAGCCTTCCCAGGCTGTGTCGACGCATCCAACAAGATGCTCCGTCGGTTGTTGTCGGGGAAGAATGCGCCGTTGAGGTGAAAGGCAAAAGGGGTACGGATAGCAGTAGGCAAGAAATTATATAGCGTTCCGGGGACATGCTGAGTGAGCCATGCATGTCCCTCGATCGGCATCGCCACGCTGATAACGCGATCCTTGACCGTCACGCCCTCCACGTCGTGATCCTGATTCAGAGTTGTATGGTAGTAGAGCCATTCGTGAATCAGTACCTGCTCGCCACCCTTTTGGTAAGTAATTGTCCACTGCTCACAGACAAAGTTGGCGTGCTCGATGCGCGCATTGGGATGTCGCACGACACGGGAGAGTAGAGAGCCATCACCATCATAGACGGAGATACGGCGCACATGGCGCAGGAAAAGGATTAGGCGGTAGATGACGAGACCGAGCCCCTCCTTGAGTGCCCTGATATCTTCATCGCACCACACCTTAGCTCCAATTGCGTATCCGGTCTCCGTTTGCTCTTTCCGCCAAGGGAAGAGGAAGGTCGTGCCCTTGTCGACAGGAGAGTCGAAGGTATCCAGATTATCCTCGTTAGGATCGAACACGATATGCTGTCGGCTCGAGTGCAGGTGCGGTGTATCGGTCAGGTGATAGACAGAGATAAAGCCTGTCCCGAACGCCCCGATCTTACCGGGGATGTCCTCCTTCTGGCCCGCCAGCATCTCCGTGATAGCATTGAAATGCTCAGGCATGAACCATTTATCGTTCCCGGCTTCGAAGTAGTCGGGGTGGAAACGGAACGTGACTTCGGATGCCTCCGCATCGTCCGCGTTCTGGATTAGCTCACTCACCACCGCAGCGCCCGGCACGTCCGCCTCGTTCCCGGTATAACCCTGCAGCTTGTCCTTGATGAAGCGGATCTTGCTTGCGGTACGATATCGTCGCTTGCCCGTGCTCGGACCTGTCGGCGTCAATCCCACCGCCGGAGCATTGTCTGTGACCAATGTATAGCCCCCTTACTCACCGGCTTCTGGGTCCATAACATGCACGCACAAGGGCACTGTCCCGACCGGAGTTAAACTATTCGTTGCAATATCTACTAGAGAAGGTGGTCCAAAGATTCCTGTCAAGTAGATGCCTGTAAGCTGGCTTGTTATTTCTGCGCCTGACCTGCAGCACAACACTCTCAACAAGGTCGAAAAACAGGAAGGCGAGTCGGTCGCCCCTTTTGTTATTTGTTATCGGCAAAATGTTGCTATGCATCCTATCTGTGATGGTCGTCGACCACGGGCGTTCCTCCTGTATCGCGCGGATGGAGGAAGGAGTAAGAAACGATGGCTGCTGGCAAGCGTCACTTATCGCTCAAGAAATCGCGACAAATCGCGATCAAAGTGATGCCCTTGGACGCCTCCATCACCCCGTTAACCCGTGATGGACCGCCGCCCGCATGATGGTCTATCGTACAACGAAACGGAACGCCCAGCAGTGGTCGCGCATCGCGTCAGATACCGGCCTGCTGGAGCGCGGCCTGCAGGGAGGCGGCGTAGGCGTCACTGGTCATCGTGGCGCCGGAAATCTCGTTGATAGTGGCGCTCTGCGCTTGCAGGGCTTCCTGACGCAACAGGGGGACGGCCTGCTGGTTGATGAACGCCGAGCGGGAGCGCTCGGTCGGCGCCGTGGCCTGGACATCCGTCAGTTGCTTGCCGGTCACGGTGATGGTCACCTGCACCGGCCCCCACCGCATATCCTCGCTCGGTCCCGCGATAGTGCGCGAGCCCGCGCCAGGGCGCGACGAGGGGGAGAGGGTGGGGGTTGGCGCGGCGCTTGGCTGCGTGGATGGGGGTGTGGTCGCCGATGAGCAACCCACGGGGATGGTGGCCATAGCGGCCATAAGGACGACAAAGACAGGGCGGCGCATGTGGCGCTCCTTCCATGGCTATAACGGCGCGGGGGTGATCGTCGACGATCACCCCCGCGTCATGCTAATACGGATGGTCATCAGGAGTTCGTGCCCGTGGCAGCGCTACTGTTCGTCGCCGTGCCTGCGGAAACGAGGGTGGGGATGGCGCCCGCGACCGCCGACTGCACGACATCCGTCGCCACGCGCTGTCCCCCGACGGTCGCGCTTCCGACCGCGACGAACAAGCCGCTCTGGAACTGGCCGCGTGTCGCCGGGACCACTCGATAGACGGCGGTAGACGACGCTAGCGTCAGCGTGCGCGACGCGCCGGTCGCCGTCTTGACCGTGATCGAGCCGCTCTGTATGGCAATCACAGTCCCCGTGATCGCGCCTCGGCGCGCTCCGCCGAAGCCACCTCGACCACCGGAGCCACCGGAGCCGCCGCTCCCCCCGAAGCTGCCTCGACTACCGTATCCGCCGGAGCCGCCGCTCCCACTGCCGCCATTACCGCCGAAGCCGCCATTACCGCCGAAGCCGCCGCCCCCGCCCGCATTGCCCGATCCGGGACCGCCGAACCCACCGGAACTGCTGTTACCGCCGTTACCGCCGACGCTGAACGATCGCACGGAGATGTCGGGCGCGCCTGTCGCTGCTATAGTCACGCTGCCGGCCGTGGACGTGGCGGCGCGGCTGGCGGCGCTGGCGATCCGCTGCCCTACTGCTACGTCGCTCGTCGTTGCAGTCGTCACGCGATAGTAGCGCGTACCCGACGTGGTCGGCAGCGATTGCTGCCCCTGGAACGACTGTACAGTCACCGTCCTCGCGGCGCCCGCCACCCATTGCCCCGAGAGGGCGGGCAAAGCCGTCGAGGGCGTCGCCCCGCCGGGCGTGGGGACGGGCGTCGTCCCTGTCGCCCCGAAGCTCGTGGACGGCGACGCGGCGCCGCTGGTCGTTCCCGTACCCGTGGGATGACTGGCGCAGTCGTAGAGCTGCCCCGCGCCGCTGCGGCCGCCGAACCCACCGTTGGTCGAGGGGGTAGAAGTGTTTTGCCAGAGGCTGGACGGCACGACCGCGCAGTACCCGGTGACCCACTGGCTGAGGTCGGCGTTCCCGCCGCCGCCGAAGCCGCCCCGGCCGCCCTGCCCTTCTATAAACGCACGGATCTGAGGCGAGAGCTCGTCGGGGTTGAACGAGCGCGCGCCGCCAAAGCCGCCGAACCCGCCGTTGAGCATGACGTAGCGCACCGTGCCGTTGGAAACGAACATGGACAGGCCGCTCGGCGTGACGATGCGGTCGGCGCCGCTGAAGCCGCCGAGCGCCATCACCGGCTTGCCCGTGGCGATGATGATCGGCGCGGCGCTCATCGAGTTGAGCGTCGCCAGCAGGTAGCGGTCGTTGCCCTGATGCGCCTCCAGATAGCGGATCAGCGCCGTGTTCGCGCTCGCGTTGTCGCCCCCGCCGAAGCCGCCAAAGCCGCCGCCGCGCCCTCCGTAGCGCGCGCCGGCGTCCGCGCCACGCCCGCTACGTGTCGCCGCGCCGGGGAAGCCGCCCCCGCCATTTTGCGGCCGCGGTCCCGCCGTGGGCGTCCCGCCGCCGTTGCTGTTGGCGACCGTGTCCGCGGCCCAGGCCGTCGGCGCGGCCAGCAGCCCGACGACGCCGAGCGCCGCCGCGGCGAGCCCCGCGCGCAGGCCGAGGCGGACGCCCAGGCGGACCAGGACCAGCGCGGCCGCTGCGACGAGGCACAGGCCCACCACGAGCGGCGTCAGCCAGCGCGCCCAGTCCGGGTACGCGGACAGCATGTAGGCTTGCACCGCCGCCGTCACCAGCAGCACGATCGGCAAGGCCCAGCCGCGCCAGCCCGCGTCGCGGTAGTCGCGCCACAGGGCCACGACACCGATGCCCGCCAGCGCGGCGATCGACGGCGCCAGCGTGACCATGTAGTAGGTATGGAAGAATCCGGCGACGCTGAAGAACGCCGCTCCCGTGAGCAGCCAGACACCCCAAAGGGCGAGCGACTGCTGCCGCCGGTCGAGCGCGAGGTGGGGCCGGATACGTAGCCCCGTGCGCCAGGCGGCCGCCACCAAGCCCAGTAGCGCTAGCGGCAGCAGCCAACTCACCTGTCCGCCCAGGGCGCTGTTGAACAGGCGCAACGGGCTGGGGTTGCCCGACTCGCCGCGCGTGAAGCCGCCGGCGTTCGCTTGTTGAGCGCCAGCGCCGGTACCATTGCTCGCGCCGCCCGTCCCTGTCGCGGAGCGGCTGTTCGCAGCCGGCGACGTGGCGCGGGCCGTCGTCCCGCGTCCGCCGAAGAGGCGGCCGGTCAGGCGCTCGAGCCCGTTGTAGCCGAGGGCGAGGTTGACCTCGGAGTTATTGCCGCTCGACCCGACGTAGGGGCGCTGTGTCGCCGGGGTGGCGTCGACCGCGACGGCCCATGAGAACGAGACGATCAGCAGCACGAGCGTGGCCGCCACGAGGCGCCAGACGCGCGTCGTCCAGCGGATCGGGGCGCCCAGCAGGTAGAGCGCCCCGAAGGCCGGGACGACGAGGTAGGCTTCGAGCATCTTGATGTTGAAGCCTAATCCCACCAGGACGCCACAGAGCGCGAGCCAGCGCAGGCGGCCGGTCTCGGCGGCGCGCAGCGCGGCCCACGCGCCCATCAGGATCACCAGGACGAGCGTGCTGTCGATGATGTTGTTGCGGTTGGCGGCGACGTTGACCGGCATCACCGCCAACGCCAGCGCCGCCAGCAGCCCCGCCACCCGGCCGAAGGTCCGCGCCACGAGGTGGTAGAGCACGGCGACGGAGAGGACGCCGGCTAGCGCCTGCGGCAGCATCAGGCTGAGCCCGGAGTAGCCGAAGATCTTGGCGCTGCCGGCCTGCAGCCAGAAGCCCAGCGGGGGCTTGTCGATGGAGACAAACCCGCCTGGATCGAACGCGTTGAAGAAAAAAGCGTGCCAACTCGTGAGCATACTTCTGACCGCCGCCGCGTAGTAGGTATTGCCGTACCCGATGCGGTCAAGCTGCCAGAAGTCGAGCACCGCGGCGAGGATCAGCACCGCCCCCAGGGCCAGCCGCTCCCACGGCAGGATGATCACCCCCGTCCGTGAGGCCGCGGCCGCTTCGGACGCGCGGGGCGCGGTATCGACGCGGATAATCTCTTGGGTTGCCATGTATCGTTGTCCCTCTCAGCTTTCTTTAGTCTCTACTGTTCTATTGTTCGATGACGGTGCGTTGCCGCATATCCACGGGGCTATGCGCGTTCGTGCATATCTGTAGGGTACGCCTGGACTTTGAGAACACTCTAAGACACGGCTAAGAGAACACGTAGAAAAAGCTAAGAGTTTGCTAAGAACCGGACGGGGGCAGCGCCTCCTCGCCCGCGGCGGCCAATTCGCCCACGACCGCCCGTGGCAGGGTTACGGTGAAAACGCTCCCCGCGCCGGCGTAACTCTCGACGTCGATCTCGCCTCCCTGCCCCTCGACCAGCGCTTGCGCGATGGCCAGCCCCAGCCCCGCCCCCGCCCCCGCACGCGAGGCGTCGCCCTGGTAGAACCGCTCGAAGACGCGCGGCAGGGCCTCGGGCGCGATGCCGGACCCGCTGTCGCGCACCGCGATCGTCACCCGGTCGCCCGCCACCGCTGTCGTCACCGTGATCGTGCCGTCAGGCGGCGTGAACTTGCACGCGTTGTCGAGCAGGATCAGCAGCGCCTGCGTGAGGGCATCGGGGCGCCGCGCACGGCCACATCGGGCTCACTGTCGACGCGGACCGTGTGCGCGGGGTGCAGCGCGCGCGCGCGGCGCGGCAGTGCGGCGAGGAGCGGCGTCACGGGGATCGGGTCGCGGCGCAACGGACGCCCCGCGTCGGCGCGCGCCAGCGTGAGCAGATCGCCGACGAGGCGGGCCATGCGCGCGCTCTCGGCGTCCAAATCGTCGAGGATGGCGACGCGGTCGGCGGCGGCGATGGGCGGCTCGCGGCGCAGCAGGGCCACGTTGCCGCGGATACTGGTCAGCGGGGTGCGCAACTCATGCGAGGCGTCGGCCACGAAGCGCCGCTGCGTCTGGTAGGCCTCGGCCAGGCGCGCGAGCATGGCGTTGAAGGTGGTGGCCAGACGGCCGACCTCGTCGGGAGGTCCCGTGTAGGCGACGCGCTGGTCGAAGTCCTGCGCCTCACCGATGGCGCGGGCGGTCCGCGTGATGCGCGCGATCGGGCGCAGGGCCGTGCCGGCGAGCAGCCAGCTGACGCCGAACGCGAGTAGGGTCACGAGGGCGCCGCCGAGAAATAAGACGGGCCGTAGCGCATCGAGCGCGCCATAGACGTCTTGTAGCTGACGCGCCATCTGTAGGACACCCACGACTCTTTGGCCGAAGATGGTAATTAGCGTGTCGCACACGAGCACCTGTTCGCCGCCCATGGTAGACACATGGGGCGGCGTCTGGTTCCCCTGTAGTAGACCCTGCAATTCAGACGAACTGAGGGGGAGCATCCCGTGCTTAGCGCGTAGATTGCCTGACTGATCGGTGACCCTCCTCCCCGTAGGGTCTCGAAGCTGGATGTAGGTGTCCGGCGCGGCAACCACGTAGGCGGGCAAGATGAGTCCTCCCTGGGAGAAATGTCGCGCCGCGGCTAGGCTGTTAGCCTCCGTGGCCAGCGCCTGTTGGGCTTCGTCGAGGTTAATGTGGGCGACGGTCACGTAGAGCGCGGCGCCGCACAGGGCCAGGGTGAGCGCCAGGATCGCGCTGTAGAGCAGGGTCAGGCGCAGGCGCATCGACAGGGGCGGTAGCGACAAACGGCGCGGATGGCGCGTCATCATCTCGCCCCCTGCGTGGCGCGCCGACCAGGGCTTAACTTTCGCGGAGAACATAGCCGACACCGCGCACGGTCTGGATCAGGCGCGGCTCGCCGCCGGCCTCGGTCTTGGCGCGCAGGTAGCCGATGTAGACGTCGAGGACGCTGTCGTCGCGCGCGAAGTCGTAGCCCCACACCTCCTCCAAGATGCCCTCGCGCGGCAGCACATGCCGGGGGTGGCGCAGCAGGTAGGCCAGCAGATCGAACTCCTTGGGGCTCAGGGCGAACACCCGCTCGCCGCGCCGGGTCTCGCGCGTGACGGGGTCGAGCGCCAGATCGGCGTAGCGCAGCGCCTGTACGCTCCCCTCGCCGCCGTCGCGTTGACGACGGCGCAGCAGGGCGCGGATGCGCGCGAGCAACTCGATGGAGGCGAAGGGCTTGACGAGGTAGTCGTCGGCGCCGCGATCCAGGCCCTCGGCGCGGTCCTCGACGGCGTCGCGCGCGGTGAGCATCAGGATGGGCGTGTCGTCGACCTCGCGCAAGCGCCGGGCAACCGCGAGCCCGTCGAGCGCGGGCATCATCCAATCGAGCACCACGAGGTCGGGGCGATGGGCCGCCGCCTGCCCGAGCGCCTCGCGCCCGTCGGCCGCCGTCACAACCTGGTACCCCTCATACATGAGCGTGCGCCGCAACATCTCGGTGATGCCACGGTCGTCGTCCGCGACTAATATGGTTGTCATAGCCGATCTCCCAGGCCTCATCGCTTATGAGCCTTGCAACATCAGGATACGTCACAAGTCTAAGAGTACGCTAAGAGCCCTAGCCAGGCGGCGTGGATGTTTGTGGCTAGGGACGACGCCTGTGCTATCCCTAGCACATAGAGCGTGCGTGACCACCATGACGCGGGTGGCGGGCGCGACATCATGTCGCGCCCGCCACCACCCGTGTTCCCTCGCGCGGTCGTCAGAGACCGCGCCGCCATCGCGCTATTGGATCTTGAGCGCGTCGAGCAGCATCCAGGCGCTGTCGAGCTTGACCGCCTTGAACGTGTGCCGGCCGGGGGGCAGACCGCTAACGCGATAGATCACCTGCTGTGGCACGTTGTACGCGGGAGCCCAGCAGTTCACCGTGCCCTTGTACGCGCCGTCGATATAGATGCCTACGTGGCCCTCGTTGCGGTCCTTCTCGGCGATGTAGGCGCCGCCGGTCCCGTAGAAGGTGTAGGTGAACGAGTCGCCGTTGCGCGTCGTCGCGTGGACGTCGCCCTGGTAGTCGCCCGCGCGCCCGGCGTAGTACCTCCAGCCGCTGCCCGAATAGATAATCCCCGGCGCGGTGTCGTTGAGTTCGCCGCCCTGCGCCACCTGGCTGAGGGCGCTGGAGGCGCCGCTCGTGACGCTGCCGTCCCCTTGATAGGTGGCCGTGATGGCGTGCGTGCCCAGGGGCAGCGCGGTGGTAGACACGCTCGCCTGGGCGTTGCCGGGGCTGGTCGTGGCCAGCAGGGCCGAGGCCAGCGGTTTCCCGTCGCTGTAGAAAGTGACCGGGCCCGTGGGGGTGGTCACGGGGCTGCCATAGGCGGCGACCATTGCCGTGAGCGTGACGGGCTGGCCGCTGATCACCGGGTTGGCCGACGAGCTCACGCTGACGTTGGCCTGCGCCTGGGTCGCCTGGGTCAGCGTGGCCGCGACGCTGCTGCTCGGGAGGCCTCTGGAGCCGACATAGGAGGCCACGATGGTATGGACCCCGACGCTCAGGTAGTTGTTGGGCGCTTCGGTACAGGTGGCGACGCCGTTGCTCAAGGGCTGGTCGTTGCACAAGGAATACCCGTTCACGGTGAAGGTGACCGCGCCGCCCAACGGGGCCGGCGTGATCGTGGCCGTGAAGGTGGGTTGCTGGTAGTACGCATTGGGATTGGCCGAGGAGCTCAGGGTGAGTGTTGCTGGGTTGAACGTGTACACCGAGCTCTGAGCCTGGAAGTTCACACCATTCGTCTCCGACCCCCCGATGGCATAGACGGTCCCGTCGTCGCCGGTGGCCGCGGCCAGGCCACCCCGTGCGGCGGGCAGCGCCGGGGCCGCCTGCCAGCTCGTCGCCCCCGGCGCCAGGCGGTACACCGTGCTCTGGGAGGTCTCGGGATTGCCCTGCCCCCCGATGGCGTAGATGGAGCCGTCGGCCCCGGTGGCCGCGGTGATGTCAAAGAGCGCGGTGGGCAGCGCCGGGGCCGCCTGCCAGCTCGTCGCCCCCGGCGCCAGGCGGTACACCGTGCTCTGGCCAGCCCAAAGCATTTCATGCGACGCTTCCCCCCCGATGGCGTAGATGGAGCCGTCGGCTCCGGTGGCCGCGGCCAGCGAATCGAGGGCGGCGGGCAGCGCCGGGGCCGCCTGCCAGCTCGTCGCCCCCGGCGCCAGGCGGTACACCGTGTTTTGCGTCGTACCCGTGCTTACGGTGGGGTCATTGGCCGCGCCGCCGATAGCGTAGATGGAGCCGTCGGCCCCGGTGGCCGCGGCCAGGAATTGCCGTACATCGGGCAGCGCCAGGGCCGCCTGCCAGGCGGCCCCGGTCGTGGCGGCTGCCCGGCTGACATGGGCCGGCAGCAGGGCCGTCGCCCCCAGCGTCAGGACGGCGACGAGTACCTCCCATCGCCGTGCCGCCCGCCCGTGCCGGCCGCCTGCGGCAGTCTGCGTCCCCTGTCCCAACCCGCGCCGATCCGCCGGATGTCCGTTGTGCATGTCCATGGTCTCCTCTCCTCGTTCATCTATGGCGGGAGGGTTATGCGCCTCCCCGTCCTGTGCTCTATTGTCGGGCACGCGCGATGCGCTGACCAGGGAAAGTCCGTAAAGTTACCATGAAAGTTACCGTGAAAGTTGTCCCAGAGGCGGTGGGATTGGGGGCCGCGGGGTCGGAGGCGCGCGGGCGGGCGCGGGGCGCGGCGGTGTGCTACTATGGCGGTAGGAGTGCTGTGCGAGGCGACACGGCGAGGGGGCGCATATGCAGTCGATGCAGCCCGACGAGCAGGTGGGGCGGGGGGCGGGTGAGGCGACGGACCTGGGCGCGCTGCTGCGCGGCTACCGGCGACGCCGGGGCCTGACGCAGGAGGACCTGGCCGCGCGGGTCGGCGCGGGCCTGAGCGTGGACACGATCCGCAACATCGAGCGCGGGCGCACCCGCCCCTACCGGCACACGCTCGACGCGCTGGCCGACGCCCTGGGCCTGGACGCGGCGGAGCGGGCCACCCTGCACGCCGCGCGCGATGGAGCGGGGGGCGTGCAGGCGGCGGCGCGGCCGGAGACGGCGACGGTCGGCCCCGCCGGACCAGCCCCCGCGCTTGCCCTGCCTATCTTACCGGCGCCCTTGACGCCCCTGGTGGGGCGCGAGCGTGAGGAGGCGGCGGTGGCGCATCTGCTGCGGCGCGGGGACGTGCGCCTGCTCACGCTGACGGGGCCGGGCGGGGTGGGCAAGACACGCCTGGCGCTGCGCGTGGCGGCGGGCCTGGGCGACGCCTTCCCCGACGGGGTGGCCTGGGTCGACCTGGCCCCGCTGCGCGACCCCGCGCTAGTCCTGCCGACCCTCGCCGGGGCGCTGGGGTTGCGTGAGGAGGGCGGGCGGTCCGTGGCGGAACGGCTCGCGACGCATCTACGCGATAAGCGCCTCATGCTGGCGCTGGATAACTGCGAGCAAGTGGCCGAGGCCGCGCCGGCGCTGGCCGCGCTGCTCGGCGCGTGCCCTGGCACGACGGCGCTGGTGACCAGCCGGGCGGCGCTGCGTGTGCGTGGCGAGCACCTCTTCGCGGTGCCGCCGCTCGCGCTGCCCGCCCCGACGGACGACGCCAACCCCGCGCGCCTGGGCCAGGCGCCGGCGGTGGCCCTCTTCGTGGCGCGCGCCCAGGCGGTGCGCCCGGCCTTCGCGCTGGACGACGGTACTGCGGCGGACGTGGCGGCGCTCTGTCGCCGGCTGGACGGGCTGCCCCTGGCGCTGGAGTTGGCCGCGACACGCCTCGTGCTCTTCTCGCCCGCGACGCTGCTGGTCCGTCTGGAGCGGCGCCTGGCGGTGTTTACGGGCGGGCCGCGCGACCTGCCGCCCCGGCAGCGGACCTTGCGCGCCACGATCGACTGGAGCTACGACCTCCTGCCGGAGCGGGAGCAGGCGCTGTTCCGGCGGCTCGCCGTCTTCGCCGGCGGCGGCACGCCTGAGGCGATCGAGGCCGTGTGCGCCCCCGACGGCGTACCGGATGCGCTGGAGGGCGTGGCCGCGCTGGTCGAGCAGAGTCTGCTGCGGCGGGAGGACGACGCGGGCGAGCCGCGCGTGGCGATGCTGGAAACGATCCGAGAATACGCGCGGGAGCGCTTGGTGGCCGGAGAGGGCGCGGAGGAGGGCGCGACGCGGCGCGCGCATGCGCTGTACTACCTGGCGCTGGCCGAGGCCGCGGAGCCGCAGCTCCTCGGCCCCGCGCAAGCGCGCTGGCTCGACCGGGTGCAGACGGAGCACGACAACCTCCGCGCGGCGCTCACCTGGGCGCTGGGGAGCGCCGGGAGCGGGGAGCCCGTAACCACCGTCGGGGCGGCGGGCGACGGGTACGGGGCCGGCGGCGCCGCTCCGGCCCGTGCGCCGGACGATGCCCCGGCGGCGGCCGCGGAGCGCCGCGCGGTGGGGCTCCGTCTGGTCGGGGCGTTGTGGCGCTTCTGGTGGGTGCGCGGCTACCTGAGCGAGGGCGGGGCCTGGCTCGCGACGGCGCTGCCGCGCGCCGTGGGGGTCGCCCCGGCCCTGCGCGCCAAGGTCTTGAATGCGGCCGCGGCCTGCGCCTGGGGCCGGGGCGAATATGCGCGGGCACAGGAGCTGCACGAGGAGTGCCTGGCCCTGCAGCGCGCGCTGGGCGACGGGCACGGGGTGGCCCGCACGCTCAATAACCTGGGGATCGATGCGCGTATGCTGGGCGACCTCGCGCGGGCGCGGGCCTTGCTCGAGGAGAGCGTGGCCCTCCTGCGGGCAGCGGGTGATCTCCCCATCCTCGCCATCGGGCTGACGAACCTGGCGGCGCTGGTGCGCGACGTGGGCGAGGCGGCGCGGGCGGAGGCTCTGTTCGCGGAAAGCCTCCAGCTCGCGCGGGAGCAGGGCAACCAGGGCATGCAAGCCCTCACGCTCGTCGAGGAGGCGGCGGCGGCGCGCGCCCTGGGCGACGACGCGCGCGCGCAGGGCGTGCTGGAGGAAGGGTTGGCCCTGGCGCGCGGGCTCGGCGACAGGCGCGTCGTCGCCATGGCGCTGGACGCGCTGGCGGAGGCGGCCCTGGAGCGGGGCGCCGTGGCCGACGCGGCGGACCTGCTGGCGGAGAGCGCGGCCCTCCATCGCGCGCTGGGCGGCACAGACCAGGCTGCCGCGTCGTTGGAGACGCTCGCCCGCCTGGCCGCGGCCCAGGGCCGG
>JAABUU010003765.1_pt1 | contig 18827 bp, 17 predicted proteins | sample 5559301 | NCBI WGS metagenome assembly JAABUU01 (sample SAMN10711884, study PRJNA513360) | rock metagenome | isolation source: Antarctica rocks | place: Antarctica: Victoria Land, Richard Nunatak white | reverse complement strand
GGATGTGGGGGTTGTGCTTAGTGGTGGGAATACGACTGTTGAGGCTTTGGCGGGGTTGTTTGGGGGTGGTGGGGAGGTTGGGAGTGACGGGGGAGGGGTTGGAGGGAAGGGTGATTTTGAGCGGAAGAGGGAGGAGGGTACTGTTGGGATGAGGGGGGAGGGGGTGGCCGAGGTGGAGAATGTGGCGGGTTAGTTTGGATCACTGTTTTGGGATATTTTGGAGGAGCTGGAGGAATGAAGCCGATCGAAGCCGGGTCTGGTGGTTCTTATCTGGAGTGATAGAACCAGACGAGATGTCGGCCCCACGTTGCGGGTCCGACTGGCATGTGTTAGAAGTTTCATGCATTGCATCGATTGTGCACACCCTGGTGGTCCGCTCTATCACTGGCTGCTCGATCCTCCATAATGTGCTTGGTAGCATCCCACCAAATTCTTGAAAAGATCTAGTTCTATATGTCACAGATCGGGCTATGCGAGCCAGAACCTGTATTCGTAGGTACGTAAGCCGCTCCGTAGAAGCATCAGCCCAAGGACGCTGCGCAATCATAATACAGGACTTCAATACTGCTGTCCCAGTGCGCCCTATACAGTGGCCCTCAGCGCAGAAACGCACTGCCTTTGACTATCCTCTGAAACTCCCGTCCTGCGACGCCCCATCATTCGCGAATCCGTCACCTTATAAGAACCTTCTCATACGACTGGTTCCGCACCTGTCCCCCCGCCATCGCCATCCGCACATTCCTCTTAAAGCCCTCCCTATTCGACCTCAAGTCTTCCGCCGCCTCTTTGTTCAACGGATCCGAAGCATTCGGCTCCAGGAAGAGAAACTGTCCGTTATTACACATCATCAGCACCACCGTTCCCCACACCCACTCTCTCATCTATCCCCGGACCCTCCACCACGACCATCCGAAAACAAAACCCCGAAAAAACGCACCTGCAACCCAACAATAACGGCATTCAGATTCAAGACCGGCTTCCAATCCTCCCTAAGAATATTCAAGCACACGTTCCCGTCCAGGTCGATGTTGGGATGGTAGATTTTCTGCACGCACTTGACCTTGGGCGGCTCGTGCGGGAAGTTCTGGTTGACGGCGAAGCTGAAGCGGAAGGAGCCGCCCTTGTACATGCCCTCGTCCGGCTCGATGGTCAGCACGAAGTTCATGATGTCGTCGTCTGTCGGGAAGTCGGCGCGCATCGTGTCGCCGAGCGAGAGTTCCGAGACGTCTGCACGGGCGAGGGGTGGGACCGGGTCAGCGTGTGCGTGCGCTCGTCGAGATCGCGCGAGATGGAAGAGGGAGGGGAGGGGAAGGTTCAGTCGGGTGTTAGAACCCCTGGGACTGCGGCGGGGACAACGTACCTTTTTGCGCCCGGAGTTGCGCGGCGGTGACTTTCTTCTTGTTGCCGCCTTCGGCGTTGGCGGCCGCCTGCTGGTCCTTTTTCTGCTGGGTGTCAGTTGTGGAGCTTCTGTGGGCTTCGGCGATGTGGGGCTCCGTGTGCCTGCAGAGGCCTCGACGTGACATACCATAGACCATATCTTCAGCATTTTGTCGAGGCCTCCGGGCGGCGTTGTCTCTCGAGATATGCGGGTAGCAGAGTGCGCAGGCCGGGACGGGTAAGGTGTTCCTGATGCCTAATCTGTAGAAGGTGCGGCAGCCCGCTCTGGATGCGGGGATCTGGGCAGCACCGGAGAGTTTCTGATGATGGCGACAGAAAGGTTGTGTTCCCGTATAATAATAGCTCGTGATTCAGCCGGGTACTATAGTAGGAGGGCGAGCTGGCCCACGGTTGAAGGCTGCTAGCGGTTAGCGACGCTGTAATGGCGAAGAGGCAATGAAGATGAGCACAAATTCGTGGTCGGTAGTTGTGATGTCACTCTTCCAGGAAAGAGTCAACTGAAGCCAAATTAAGGTCAGCGTAGGTATAGGAATGTGGTCTGGACTTTGATTGTATTTTTAAGGCTGCTATAGGTGACTCGGTTGGGTGATATCGTGCATCTTAGTTTAGTCTATCTTCTAACACTCATATCACCAACAAGGAAATATTCTACTTCTACCTTGTGTACATAACTCAATCTTACCGTTGCGGTGCAAACAAGACCCTTCACCAGCAGCCCCACGTAAGGAGCAAGTTGAGAAGTTCTGTTTAGCGTTCCGGAGAACGTAGGCTTTTCGCTATGCAAACTGACAAGTGTCTATCTAAAAGGGCCAGCATTTATGAGAAGACAGAGCTGCAGGATAGCCAATGTGGTCCTGCCGGGGCAAGTCCAGAGCAGAGTCGAGGCGTAACCGAACAATCCCTAAAAGTATCGAGAGTTGCGAAACGCCTTCTAACTAGTAATCGGTCACCTCAACGTCTCGCAAAACAACACATGATACCGGACCGGCCCAAGAACCAACAACACCCCATGAAACGGATTAGTGAGAGGAAAGAGGTGGCCCAAAGCAGGATTTGGAAGAAACGAGCGGTTCGTGCTGAAGCGCCAGACTATAATGTTTAATTAGCCGGGTGTATCTTGAAGGTCGAACAAGTAACTTTAGTGTCTGACTTACAGGCATGCCAAACTTGTCGAAGTTATCACTCGTGATGACAATAGCCAGCAGAGCATTCGAGAAGATCCATGATGTCACCAATTTAGTTCGGAAGCTCTTGTACGAGTCCTCCAGTGTCTTCTTCTCAACAACCTTTGGCTCAATGTATGGTTTCAAGGCTCGTTTGACGGTGACCGCGAACTGTTCGTCAATATCCGCTTGCGGCTTGTCCGGCTCCTCTATGACTGCAGCTTTACCATCGGCAGCTTTGGTGGTCTGAGCGGACGGCAGCGCATCCGCCTTGTCGGCTCCCTTGGTGCCCCATGAGACATCGTGCCAGTTGCTGAAGGCATATACGTTGAGGATGTTGACGTATGATGACATGACGAGGAGGTATTGCGGGAAGGAGGTGAACATGTGCCACGGGTCCATGTACATGAAGGAAGCCACAAAGTAAAGGCCAAAAGTGGCAGCGAGAGCGATGATGATGATCCCCGAGCTACTGGAGGAGAAGAAGGACTTCAGGAAGGGATCAACACCATCCTTGGTGTCGAGGCTGGTCGTGTGGCCTCCAGTGAAGGCTCGAACCACAAGGTACATCGAGAGGATGATCAAGTACAGTTGGATAACGCCGAAGGCGACAAAGGAAGTAATGTAAGTCCACCGTGATCTGATTCAGTTGTCAGTCTGGGTATCTCCACGTAGCATTGCTGGCACGACTCACCCTTTCGGCCGGTTACCCAATGCAAGGATGAACTGTAGTAGCAGAAATGCGAGATAGATGTACTTGAGTACTGTATTGAGTATCGGAGTGACAGTAGGACCAAACGGGAACGCAGTATGACCGTTCTGATCGGACGGGTTCCCAACTAGATCCATAATGACAGAGGTAGTCAACCAAAACGCAGCTTTATAAAAGCCGTCAGCCTTCGCCAAGTCACGTCAAGTATCAGGTTGTACTTACCTAAAGAGAACCAGGCCAAGATCACTGTGAAGACATTGTACAGAAGCTGTATATGGAAGAAGAACATGCGCAGAATGTTGTGACTGCTCTTGTACATCCGCCCAAAATGCATTAAGGCGTATATGCTTGCCGCGAAGGAGCCGTTCAGCCATCTTCTTCGCTGGCCGATGAATTCCGGAGCACCTTCGGGCACATCTGTCTCCCCTTTGGACGCTTTGACATAGGTCAAATGCCAGTTGTAGCCCTTCTTCGCCACGAGCTCAAAACACAGGATTCGATCTTCGGCTAAGAACATATTTTTCTTGAAGATGTTCATGCCTTCGATCCCGCCACGCTGCTTGAGAGTGTGGTCACCGAGGAAATACTGTTCGAGTGGCACACCCCGAATCGCATGGAAGCGGTATGCGGAGAAAGCACCCGGTAAGACGCTGACATACCCGAACGAGCTCTCCAAAGGTTTGTCGAGAATATTACTGATCTTGTACTCGAAGTTTTGCGCAGCCACCAGAGGGTTGAGCACATTTTTCCACCCTTTTCCCAACATGGCGTGGATTTCGCCACAAGCTCCGCCAAGGTTCTTATCATTGTAGAACGCTTCCCATAGAGCGAGTAATGACTTGGGTCCTGGTTTGGTACCGGCGTCGAGAAGGATACAAACTTCAGGGTTCAGGATCAGGCCGAAAGCGTCGAAGAGCCAACGGTGCGAGTTGATCTTCTTGCTGTTTTTCTGCTTGAGGCAGAAAATCATCTGTACCGGCGGAAGGGTGCTGGGACTGTCGTCAACCGGTCGGATCAGCTGCTGATTCGCTGTTACAGATAGCTGAGTAGTATATTCGAACTGTAAGGAGTCAGTCATCGCGGCCGGAAGGTCATGTCGGCCAACCCACAATATGAGCGGTAGTCTCTTTGCCATCAACATCTTTCTTCATCACTCCATCTTGGTAAACTCCAATCGTCGCCAACACATCCAGAGTCTCTTTATCGCAAGGGTCGATCCCATCGAATATCAGACACACAACGATCTTCTGCCATGCTGGACCCCCCTTATTCCAGAACTTGGACTTTTTGAGGTTGACGATATCACGTATGTTCTGCATGACACCGTGGAGCGTACGCGCGGTGAGTACTTTGTCCTCGTTGTAATAAGTGATAGCTATGAGTAACTCCGTGTGCCGATTATACATGGCGGGGCGAAGGTGGTAGCCATTCTTGAGTATGAAGTCGGAGGGATCGCAAGTGGCAGCGGTGTCTTAAAAAGGTCAGCAGAATCCTCGTGGAGTACTGTGCCAGTAGCCTACATCTCATGTGCGTAAACTCCTCACTACCAATCTCCAGATCCTCGCGATACTTGGCCTGAATGTCGTTCTGGATGGGACTGGGAACAGGATAATCTACGCTAAGGACGGAGCCATGGACCAGCTTGACCTTCCTCGTGTTGTATCGATGAAGGCCTCCGGCGCCTCCGGCACCTGCGATTTGTCTTCGTCTCCACGCCTCAGTCGAGCTTGTCTCACTTCTCGAGTAAGGGGTGGTGGCTCGACTCGGCACACCAAATGGAGCAGTTGGGTCCGCAATAGTCGAGCCCGCGTTCGGAGGAGGGTAGCCGTGAGGGAGGCCACTTTGATCGGTGGCATACGTCTCGTTCAAAGTATAGGTAGAAGCAGGGCGGATCGGAGGTGTGGCGGTGCGTGAATGAGGATCATCAAAGGGACCACTGAATGGGCCCGTTTGGTTTTGATGCAGGAGTGATCGCTCCGCTTCTTCATCATCGGATCCGTCTCCATTGCGTGGCGGCAGGTGATACTAGTACCACAGTCAGTGGTGCTTCACGCATTCTTGAATAGAAGAGCATACGCCATCAGCCGACAAGTCATGAAGTTGATGACCGTCTCCGTAACCATCTGGTCTACCCAACCCTTGATAAGCCATCGTGATCCGTGTGTAGCAAATCCAAAAGGTTGTTAACTGGTTAAATCTGTCCTAAATGGTAAATCGAGGTGCCAGTCGAAGCAGTGAATCGACGTTGGCGTACCTAGTGTAGCAGGTTGATGCACGAGGTCAGGAGGAGGATGTGTACAGAAGTCAGTCAATGGAGGTAGGCACTAAGTTGGACTTGTTTCGCCGCCAGGGCCAAGCAAAGCAAACAAAGGGATCGTTCTCTTCCGATTCGAGTAAGGAGTGATTGAGTTGGATTGACAGTGATGGTAACAGTACTAGTAGTGTCTAGGTAGGGAGTTGAGCTGCTTTGGGTTTACGAGAAGAGGTGTCTACCTTAGTGAGGGTTGTTGTTGAGGTGCGTTTCGGATTCACCGACCATACCATAATCAGTTACAAAGACCTGCACTGCACTTCTCCTTCAGCTGGCACATGTCCTCCATATATCCATATATGCGTGTTATTGTCTTGTGTCACAGTACTGTACAGCGTAATCAGCCTGCATCGAACCGGACTACGTTCTTTTCATTGGATGGATGTATTAATATTGTAGTGGTCAACGGCTGTTCGCAGGGCACAGATGGAGCATTCCTGTCTTGTACCATTGTTTCTGTCATTGTCATGTTCATGTCCATGTAATATATCGCTGTCACTGACATCACAATCTTTGTTGCCTTACCTTACCTTGAGTGCCTTAAGATACCTTACACATCTAATGGAAGGAGTAAGCCCCACATCAGATCTCATTCACAAGGCGCTTTGTGGACCTAAAGAAGACGTGGCTAAAAATAGATACCCTACCCCTTCTCCACGCGGCTGTGCGTCTTGGCGAAAGATTTGTGAGACCCAAATCCAGTTCAACTTACATACCTTACCTGAATCACGAGGTCGTCTCGAACGGAGGATGAGGATGACAGCATGAGGCTTGTTATAATCCCTAAATATGGGACACCAATTTGATCATTTCGCCCTGCGGCCGACGACTATGTGGGGTTTGACAGCTACTGTAACCCAAGGTCGGGCTTTGCTACCAAGGCTTATTCCCCAGTTACAAATATGTACCATGGTACCGTGTCAATTGACAGCTAAAGAACTCCACAACAAGTAGTGGAACTTGTCAGTTGCTCTCTACAACGAGCAAATGATTGCGTTACAGATAGTTTACGGTGCAGTTTATCTTGAAAAGCCAATTGAACTCTCTTCGACTCGGGATCTGAAAGCGTATCTTGGCCGGTTTCGCCAACAGTGGTTCTGGGTTTGTTGCTCGTCGTTGCTTGTCATTGCCTGAAGTCTTGAATGGATGGGGAGTGGTCCAGTCCATCCATGCGTGAAGCTGTTTGACAGTTCAATCAACTCTGGCCATCCGTTGTCTCGTCGAAGATGAGATTTCGCATGGGACATTGGACGTGTGCATTAGTTCTCCAAGAGAACGAATGGATCTGTGCTGGGCACTTGGAAGAATAGATCACAGGTGTATTGTAGGCCGGCTGTCATGACACGGTAGCTCCATGTTCAGCGAGCAGTCTCTTCATTATATAGCAATCTTCTCCTCCAGTCGTTGCCACATCCATGGCCGGGCCGTACTTCTCACTTTGGACGTTGGGGTCCATGCCATCCTTCAACAGGAGCCTTGCTACGGCTTCAAATCTCTCATGATTGTCCGATTCAACGTTTCTAACCTTTGACAGCCCAACAATGGTGGCGATTAGAAGTGTCTTGTATTCTCCGCCGCGCACATTCACCTTTACCCCTTTTTGAAGGAGCAAGTCAACAATACCTTGGAAGCCTTTGAAGGCCGCCGTGCAAAGGGCCAGTCCACCATGAGCATTGGGATCAGCCCCCTCGGTCGAGCAACAATCCAACCGTCGATCTCTGACTAGACCGTGCTGCATCACTCAAAGGGTTGACGAGTCGTTTTGTGTCAAAATGATGTGAAAAACGCGGGTTAGTCTCGACTATTGCCATTTACGTCCGCCCCTTGCGCTAGTAAAGTTCAATCATATCGTTCTTGCCATACTCAGCTGCCCCCACCAAGAATGGCGGAAGAGAGCTATGATCATTGACACCCGTTTCTAGAACAAGCTCGACAACATTCCGCCGTCCATTCTCAACTGCGCATGCTAGAGCATCATATGCTTTTTTATTGATTTGTGCTCCGTGACTCAATAATAGTTTCACCATCCCTTCACTTGCTTATTCCACAGCGCTTGATAGGGGAGTCCCCTCGCTCCTAGAGAGATTGACGTCCGTTTTCCTCTGTAGCAGTAACAGCGCTATAGGTAGGTCGTCTGCGTTAACAACCGCTGAGAGTGCAGTACCCCATCTCGCGCTGTGACTGTCGATTTTTGCCCTATGCTCCAGTAGAAGCTGTACGCTCGTAATGTGCTTTCGCTATGTAGCCTACTAAAGAGGTGACGTCTCGGTGTCGCCTGAGTTGATATCTATATCAAGCCGTCAGAGTCGTCGAATGACATTATTATTCCCGTCGCTATTTGCGGCTGTTCATTGAAAAGCACTTCGGCGATCCTTGAGTTTCTCAGTGTCTGCTCCTTTCTCTAGCAACAGTTCAAATACGACCTGGTTCTGTTGACTCGCCGCGAGCTCTAGTACTGTTCTTCCTGCTTTGCTTGGAGGATTGATCTCAGCACCCTTGCTCAAGAGGAATAGAACAGCATCTGCGTTGCCGGATCTAGCGGCAGCATGTAGAGCTGTCTCGTATTCGTAAGACGGGCAATCCTTAGGGGACTGACACAGATTGACCTCCGCTCCGTGCTCAAGGAGGAGCTGCAGGGCAGCGGTTGCGTTCTCGTTTCTTGATGCTGCAATGAACAGCGCAGTACCCTCAGGACCTTCAGCATCGACTTTTGCACCTCTGTCAAGTAGTATCCTAGCGATATCAATATTGCATCTTTTCATAGCCCTCTGCAAGGCCGTTATTGGAGCATGATCATTGATATCTGCCTCCTTGTTGAGCAACATTCTAAGAACTGCTATGTTCCCAGAGTATGCTGCTCGAAGAGATCCAAGACATTCCATTACCCCTCCTTCGGCATTCGCATCTGCACCTTTGTCGAGCAAAATCATTACAATCTTCTGGTGCCCAGCATCCACGGCTGCCTGCAGGGGTGTTACGAGTTTTGTGCCACTGATAGTCCTTTTGAGACCTCTTGCATTGACATCCGCACCTCGTTCAAGAAGCAGCTTGACTGTTGTGCCATGACCAGTAAGGCTTGCATTCGTAAGGGGGGTTCCCCAAACCGATTGCATTCACATCCGCTCCTGCATCCAGTAGTACTTTTACTGTCTGCCAGTGACCTTCTGCTGCAGCTAGCATCAAAGGTCTGGTACCGCTGACCGAGATAGGATCAATATCGACCTGCCCGTCGAGCAGAAGTTGAACCATGGTAAAGTGACCGTTCTCCGCAGCCAAATGTAATGAGGTCCACCCTTGGCGATTTCTAGATCCAAGAGCCCCATGCCTCTCACGCACGGCCCGTAAGCTGGTGAGTATTCCTAGGTCGACCAACACAGACAATCCTGCACTTTTGCCCCTCAAATACTTCAAAGGAACATTAGCTAATTGAGGTATAAATGCAGCCCATGTCTCAAAAAGTCTATCAGAGGGGTCCATAAAACGCTCACCAAGAGAGTTCTGAGGCAATCCAGACTTCTCAGCACAGGACGCGTGATAGAAGACAGAACGAAAGGCGTAATTGAGAAAAGGATAGATGTGTCCAAGTATCATGGCCCTATTACTTTTCTTAAGGCGAAAGTTGCCAAGTTTAGTGCTCTCCAACAGTACTTCTTCCAACAGAAGATAATTGATACACGAAGCTTTGAGCATCTCGTGACTTGCCCCGGCGACGTTGCTTGTCGTGGGAGAAAACTGAAAGCTAGACCACCCAGCTCCCGAGAGAAAATGGTCTCGGACAGACTCATGTATGAATTGGACTCGGGGTTCCTCGAATGATTTATAACGGCAGATCGATCCTTCCGGGGTGTAAATTCTCGAAGTTACATGTGAAATCTCTATAAGTCCCCCGGATAGAAATCTGATCCTTTGCTCCATTCGATCGATACTCACGAAATCCTCCCCTGCCTCAAGGGTGACCTGTGAATGATGGGGTACAGTGCAAGCAAGTCCATAAGTCAATTCCGCCACAGACAATGGACGTTTGGCGAACATGACCCATTGGAATAGTCTTTGACTGCTCTCTCGGTGTTGCTGAGAGAAATTGTCAGAGATTCGCCGAAAGATAGTCTCAAGGTCTTTCGGTATCGTTTCAAGAATATGCGCAAGCTCCTTCCGAGAGTGGGGATTGTAAGCGGTGCCGTTTAATGACGCCACGACCAGGACCACCCACAGAAAAATTCCGCGTGCCTTTTGGACCAGTGTCTTGTGCATTGTGGCGTCAAAGTCATTGGAACAGTTTAGATTTGCTTGGAGATATTTTTCAATATCCCCATCGTTGAGACCATCTAACGAGATCTCCAACGGTTTGTCGGGTAGGTTAGGAAAGTGACGCCTTGAAACACAAATGTTGATCAGCGAGCAGTCACTCCCAGAGCTGGCAAGATCTTCAAGAAAAAGAACGATCTCTTCCCACGGTGCGTGATTGTGGCGCTGTTGGGTCTCTTGACACTCATCTAGTGCGTCAACAAAAAGATATATCGGATGTTGCCCCTGTTGTAAGAGAGCAGTACGCAGGCTGTCCCGAAGCTCTGTATAGTGCCATTGTACGTTCTCGCCATTGCGCTGCTTTTCTTGGTATTTGCTCAGAAGTTCCGACGGCCATCTTTGACGCTGCTTGAAGATCTGGCAAAGCAGAGACCGATAGAATCCAGCTGCCGATCTCTCCAGCGTATCTCCTCGAGCGTTGAAAAAGAACGAAAGGATTAAAGTTGAATTCCGGAAGAGCTTCTGAATCCGACCAAGAACATGTTTCAGCAATGTCGATTTTCCGGATCCTGGCTTTCCCCTGATCCAAAGAATGCCGTTATGCCTTGCAAGATCCTCTCGGCGCAGCCAAGTACGATAGGTCAAATGAGTGAAAACCCATTCGCAGGTTCCGGTATGCACATTTACAATGTCCATTTGTCGGTGATCAGCTCTATCGAACCACAAGGACTTGACTGAGTACATCAGTCAATATCTGCGCCCTTATATGCAATGTCAGACATACTCAGCTGATCAGGAGTCAAAGCAGTAGGGCCTATGAGCCATGTCTCTAGTCAGAACATTCGTCAAGCCAATCACCCTTCCCGTGCATCCCATGGCCGCTAGTAATGGAAAATTTGACTGGAACTGACCGCCAGCTAGTTTCTTGATGTGCCCAAGGACGGTCAGATATCCGGAACTAGAAGAGCTCTTATAACGACATATCTGACGATGATCGCAGCCGGCCATAGGCACTATGGTTTCATCCGCGATACTTAGAACCCCACTACTATCGTCGACAATCTTCTCTCGTCAGTCAGCGACCTCTCGAAGGTACGCTTATGTCTACTCACCCGTGTCTTGAGTGGTAGAGTAGTGCTTTGTTCGATGAACGAAACGATCTTGATATGAGACGTCTGATTTCTGAAATCCATTGCTAGTTTCACCAGTGATTCCGAGTCTTTCGACAGTGTCTCAAGCAGCTCCGTTCTCATCCGGCCCGTTACTCCCGAAGCGCCTGCGATTGCAAAATTGCAAACATTTGCCAACACTTCAGGATATTGTGTTGCTCCCGAGCCCCGGTGCGGTGTTGCTAAGAACAGTATACCGACTACCGACTCTCGAATATTACCGTAGTCATTGTCATCGAGCTTCGCCGTGACAAGAGCCTATCAAACTTAGTAAGAGAGCTTCCCCATGTCAAGGGAGTCTTACCTGCTTAACAACGAGCCCGCCCATACTATGGCAAATAAAGATAATCGGTCGCGTCGAGTCCTAGATGACAAAGACACCAATTAACTGCGTCCGCACCAGCAGCGAGCGTCTCTGGCCGAGATACCTCAGCCGAGGACCTCCTTGCGTCCAGGTCGTTTAGTAACGAACGTGCAAAGTCTTCTAATTTGCCAGTTGCCAACGTGAGCCCAAGGTCTGACGGATAGCCGAAACTGAAAACCCGTGCCCCTGGTAGCTCTGCCGGAAGGAAATGATATAGCCACATTGTCTTCGTCTCGTCGACTGTCCAAGTCTTGTATGCGTCGCCATTGAGACCATGTATCGCAACGATGTCAGCGGAATAGGGCTGGTTGTTCGACCTGAGATCCTCTTCATATTGCTGACAGTTTAGAAAATGAAGCCCATATTTCTCAACTCGTTCCGGAAGGGGATCGACGGGTAGTGGGACGCTGGAGCTCGACTCGGTGCCGCGAAAATAATCTCTGAGGGTTTGCATCCTTCTCTATCGACATTTGGCATTTCAGGAAAGACAAGACACAATTGACAATTGATCTGCTGGTGATATCATCACATTGGCAGTGATCATTCTCAGCTCGATGTGCAGCCTGACGCTAGTGCTATAAATAGCACCACAGCTGAAGTGTCCCACCTTGAGGCTTTGCAGCGAGGCGCACCCTTGATTTCTTAGAAATAGCAAGTTCAACCTTCGTGATGCTACACTCACGCAGCTCCAACGAAATCAGGATGAGCTCTGGGGAATCGCGGATCTCAATTCTGGTTTAGGTCGAGCCGGGAAAACGCAGCCGGGGGTGCGAAGGTGGTAGTTTTGTATATAGATGTGGGTAAAAGACTACGCTGGTCCATGCGGATAGTCACCACCAAATAAACACTCGGGTGAACAATTTCCGGGGCCCCTTACTGTTGCCCATACTTCACTGTCACCTACATTGTCCGCTGTCTACCTAAGATCATGATGTTTGCCCTCACCAAGTTTCCTATAGCCTTGTCAAGGGCAACGACAAGGGCAGTGACAAGGGCAGCAATGAAGACAGTGAGGACAGCAAGGTATATACCAGCTACTGTGTATATACAATGACTGTGGAAGTCTTTTTTTTTGGGCGTCGACAATCCGAATCTTTTATGCAGTCACATGGACCAGCGAAGTTTTTACCCATAGATGTATAACCCTCTCTCTCCCTCTCTCCCTCTCCCTTCAATCCCGTTGTCATCCTTCAACAAGGTCATACGCTCATGAAACCCCCGCAGAGCTACCGAACCCGAGCAACCCGTCCAGTTCGCCACCCACACCAGCAAACGCCCCGCTAAATGCCACCCTCAATGCATCATCCCAAAGTCCAAAGCGCCATCCGTCGCTCCAAAAAGAACATTAGACACTCAAGCCTCCACATCCGATTTCTCCACCGCAGCCCTCTCCTCCGCCTTCTCCGCCGCCTTCACCCTCTTCCCCTCCAACCTCGCCTTATCCACCTGCATCCGACTAATCAACGCACTCTTCCTCCGAATGCCGGCCCCATACTTATAAAACACGACCGGAATCGGAATGATCGCAACCTGCACCAAGCCCAACAACGTCCCGGCCCAATGCGGCCCCAGCCTCGAATACATGGCGGGCCCGGCGAGCGGCAAGGTGCCCCCGATGAGCGAGCGCACGACCGAGTTCCCCGCCATGGCGCTGGCGGCGTAGATGCCGTAGCTGTGGGTGAGGTAGTTGCTGGCGTAGATGAAGACGGTGGTGTTGCCGGCGCCGAACGGGACGCCGGCCAGGATGGGCCAGATCCAGTGCCGCGTCGCGGGCACGCACGTCCACGCGAACCAGAGCTCGCCGATGGGCGCCAGCACGGCCGCGATGCAGACGACGCTGACCATCGCTTCGGGGGGGACTTTGCCCGTTTCCGGGTCGCGTTGGTGCGCGTTGATCATGCGCCGGATGAGCGGCTCGGCGGCGATGACGGTGAAGGAGCCGACGCCGATGCCGACAAAGGCCAGGCCCGACATGCCGGGTGTCCAGCCGCGGATCTGGGTGAAGACGATGGGGTACGCGACGAAGCAGAGGTAGAGGATGCCGTAGATGATGGCGATGTAGACGTCCCAGAAGATGCTGGCGGTCGAGATTAGTTGGGTGTTATGGGTCAAAAGGAAGGAGGGGAGGGGGGTGTTCTTTTTACCAGATAGGTTCAGTGAAAGTCATGACGAACGGCCGGCTTAGATTGACTCTTAATCGTTCCCAGAAATCAATCTTCTGATCATACCGGCTCCACCACCTCTCGTCTCCCGTCTCTTTCCTTCTCTTCCTTGCCTTCTGAATTAACAGGGCCGGGCCATACGTTTCTTTGAGGATACAGACAAAAGCCCAAGCCACGCCCGACAATATCATCACGAGCCAATTCGTCCACCGCCACCCCAAATACTGCGTCACGAAGCCACCGATGACCGGTCCAAACACAGGCCCGTTGAGCGGCCCGATACTCCAGATGCTGAACGCCAAAGCTCGATACTCGTCGTTGACAATATCCGAAATCGTGCCAGGAGCGTTGGCGATCATGGCGCTGCCAGCCAAGGCACCGAAGAAGCGCACTATCAGGACTTCTGCCAGGGAGGTGGCAAGACCGGTTGGGATGACTAGGACCATGAATAGGCCCATGCTGAAAATATAGACCGGACGACGGCCATATATTTCGGACACGGGAGCCAGGATCACGGAGCCAACGGCCAGACCAAGGAGGTAGGTGGTAATGCCAAGCGCAACGAGAGGTTCGGAGGTCACATTGAAGTCGATCATCATATTGCCTAAGCCGGCGGTATATGATGTCGAGTAAAGGACTCTGCGGACCTGACGTATCAGCTACGGCAACGGCAATCGACGGAACAAGGTGGGGAGTTGGCCATACACGACCCACGTCGACCAAGATATGAACCCAATAGTCAGCCCTTTGTACCACAACGGCCAGTTCCTCGGATTCTCAGTATCGTCTCCATCCTCCCAATCTATCTCGAACGCAGGGTCCGTGGTGGCTGTTGTGCGGATGGACGTTGCTTTCCTTGAAAGAGGAGGTTTGCTGGTGACCCGAGTGATCTGCGGCGTGAGTGCTGTCTCCGGTTCGTCGAAGTGGTCATGAACCGAGACCGTCTCTGCAATGGAATCCCCAGTTCTGGAGGAGGCGGTGGAGTGTAGAGTATGTGGCAAATGCTCTTCTGTGTGGGGTGAAGACATCTTGAGCGTGTGTTCAGAGGCAAACTTAAGAACCTGCAGTGATTGATTCTTCTCTACCCTAAACTCGTCCAAGAAGCCAAGTTAAAAGACGAAGAAAGTCCCATCCCTTTGGATAATCACTGGCCACGGGTAACTATGGTCTCAATTACCCAGTAGAAGTAGGTCTATCAGCTGATAGAAATCCTCCGTCAATCCATGACCGGCTCTCAGAATTGCAGACTTCACACCAGAAGAAAAAGACGGACATATAATCAAGGGACAGGGCAAGCCCAGGCAAATAGGAAACCAGCAGTGATGATATGCATAAAGACCCGAGATCCATGATGGGGACCCACGGCCTACCATCAAAGAAATTCCCGAGGTCCGCAGCGATAGCGTCAATGATTTATTAAAGACATCAGTTCCCCACGACTGGGTCCGCGGTAGCCCCACGCCCAGTATGCCCGAGTGAATGCCTGAGTGGTGGGCCATCATCAAAAGTAAAGGTAAGAAGGTTTCTTCGATTCCGCACAAGACTTCGTTCCGCATCTTGTCCTGTCAGGAGAACGTTGCCGATTAGCCGAGCCGGACGCTTGGCGAGTCAATATTCATTTGTTTCTTTTGACTCTTCTCCCCAAGTCATATCTGAACTCACCCCTAAACTAACCCCTGAACTCTCCCCGAGGATGCACCCCCCTCATCCGCATCTGAGCCCAACCCTCGAATAAGTCTAGACATGGATATGACAGTATCTTCCGTAATGCGGCATGAGCCAGGCTTGAATTGAGGTATGAGTTTGAGATGTGTGAAACTCGGCATGAGTTTAGACGTGAGATTTAGATGTAGATCATAGCATAAATTACCTAGCTAGGTCTGAGAGATCAGAGGTATAGGATATACCTCGTTTACTCCAGTGGTAAAGGTTGAGGGTACGCCGCATCGCTGTTAGCACTTCTACGCCTTTGTCGCAATCAATCTGGACTTATCGAGGGAATCTCTCATATGGAGGTAGAGGTGCTCGAATAGATTCTCATGCAACGCCATATCTTGACAGAGCCTTCAACAAACGGCTAGCATGCGCCGTTACGCCACCTGCTGCTCTTCCTAGCTTGTTCTTGCCAATTGAGATCGCCAACTATGAACACTCCAGACAACATATCAGATAAATGTTCCAAGATTAAGTAAGAGGAGCCTCCGTGTACGTGTATAGGCCCTCTCCAAGGTTCGAAGATGTACAGCCACGCCGATCGGTATGAAAAATGTTGCTTTTCGCCCGCGTCAAGTGAATTCTTAAGAAGTCGTTACTGTCATTAAGCCCTAGTCCCTGTTGATAACCCTCAGACTTCGCCGTGGATTCAGCATCACGCCCAGAAAACTTGGCTCCTGTCCGGCCATCAGATCGTCGGTACTGGAGTTTGCCGTGCTATTGCCTCCCATGGGCGGCTGAACAGGAATACTCGTATATCCGCTGCCGCTGCTAGCACCTGCCGCACTCGCGCCCGGGCCACTAGACTGATCCGTGGAGAAATTTGTGGGGCGATCTGAAGAGCCCGCGGAAGCACGTGGGAACATGAAGCCCGTCTTCTCGATCGGACCACCGACCGCCGCCCGTTGAGACATGGCAACGTGGTGCTTGTATAGCGCGAGCTGGCGGCGGTACACCCAGGCGCAGAAACCAAGGTAGCCTGCAAGAATGGCAAAGCAAACAGCGACCACGCCTGCAACGATGGCCGCGATGTTCGGGCCTCCACCGCCGCCGCTACCATAAGAAGAACCACCACCGTTGATCGATGAGGAGGCGGTCTCAGTGACAACTGCACCATTTGACGCTGTGACGGTGTAGATCAGAGGTTTGCCCGTGGCCAAGGGACCCACCGTGGCTGCCTGGGCGGGAGCAGTGATGGTAGCACCGCCGCTAGCGTGACCTCCAATGACGGACTGCACCGCTGCTGGAACCTGATAACCGTAGCTACCACTGAGCCCCGTGTTGTTCTTCGATTGAGAGGCTTGTTGACTTTGTGTGTTCCCACCACTCAGGGCTTTGAACTGGTTCTCCCATTTCAACCCGGACGTATCAAACACGTAGATGCCAGGACTATCACAGCTAATGTCTTTACCAACGTAACCTCCCACAACAATCATCTGACCATCCCAGATGTGGCATGTGTGCCCAGCACGGGCCGGAGGCACAGATTGATTAGTAGTATCAACTTTGATCCACGTAAAACTCGGTACGGTAAGAATCCATATATCATCATACTGTTGCTGGTTGCCGGCTGGGATGAGATTCTGTCCGCCATAGAGATAAACATTAGTACTCGAGCCACTATTCGAAGAGTTAGCAATGTTAGTTTCTTCGACCAGTAACCAAGATGCTCACTCTGCCGCAGATGCCGCCACGGCGCACGGATTCACGCGGATGCCTGGAGTGGTCCCGCTCGTGGATTGTTTGTACCATGTCGAATTGGCAACGTCGTAGACGTCGATAATGTTCATTTGTGTCTAAAAGGATCAGCAAGCTGTGAGGTGTGGGCTGATCATCTTGGACTCACGAGAGTCGTATTAGTCCCACCCGCTAATCCCAAGATGATCCCCTCTTTGCCATATCCGGGAATATAGACCAACACGCCATCGGCTCGTTCGGTAAAGCCAGCTTGTTCCTGCAACCCACCTTGCGTGACGTTACGCCATGCTCCGTCACGACCAGCAGTCTTGCCTCCACTCAGGCTCTGAATTCCATCATTTGGAGAGCCAGGAAATGTGAACTCGATCAATGACTTCAGATACACCCTAGGGACCGATTGCGACCACCCGGCTGTAGTCCACCCATCCAAATGTCCGCCAAAATACCACCCGCGACCAAGTTCTGGCACACTGATGCCAGCGCCTTCGGCTGCCTCCTGCACAGGAAGATTGCCGCCATCGCTGTTGTTCCCCTGAGAGGTGGTGGGATTGTCGTGTCTGATCCAGTTTGAAGAGGGGATGTCATATTCCCATAAAGCATAAGGGACGGGGGACGTTGGCGGCTTATCTGAAAATTCTCCACCGTACAAAAACAAGGAGGTATAAGAATTCCACAGATAGGCGTTCGCCACAGCTGGGGGACCGGACGGTTGAGCGAGGCCTTTGAGAGTGGGTGAGGATATTTGCCAGGTTTTCGTAACGTCAAGACTAAGGAAGTCGTTGTCTGTGTGTCGTCAGTAAACGGCTAAGGCTCAGACTGATCGCACATACTCCAGTTATTAAGTACTTGTCCAGGGGATTTCGATGCTTGACCTCCGTAGATATACATTGTCCCATTGACGACGGCGCCTAAAAGATATCAGTGGGTCTCTGAGGAAATCGAAAAAGTGACATTACTCTGATGACTCCATCGTGTGCACACATCGGTGGGGCTGTTGTCCCTGCTCACTAGCTCTCCGTCATTGGCGGCCCTTTCTTGTACCGCCGACCGCTCGATGACACGACCTTCAACCCCTACGATGCCGTGTCCAGACCTTCCAGTGAAGGGAATGTTGTACAGCAAAGGTATGGTGATGACTAGTATAAGGGCCAAAAGATGAAGTCGAGTCATGGATGGAAGACTGGTCCGTGGAAATGCAGGGTCTGGATTTTCAATGCGCGGGGTACCGATCTCAGAGTCAGCGGTATCTGATTCACCATGCTCATGAAGCACCCCAGCATGGTGCGTGTTTGATCTCCGGTGGAAAGGCGCGTCCCGTGAGGGTCCGGGAGCTATATCTTCATAACCGTCGTCTAGACCGATTTCCTTGAATTTCGATGTCCACCGGCGCTTTTCATGAGCGGAAGTGGTCGAAGCTGAACCGGAGTATGGTGATTGATCCATCGCGGATCCCCTGGCTAGAATTGAAGTCGAAGCTGAAGTTCGTAGCTGTGTTCGAGTATCGTTCAAATCCACTGCCACCGCCGACGGTGGAAGATTTGCGCGCTAAATCGGCATCAGGACAGGGGTAACGTTCGAAAAGTTAGCATCAAAGATGAAAGGACTAAATCTATCGAAGTGAATGTGCAGATGATGTGCGGCGAGGAGCGACGGTACAATTATCGATCAATGGAGATGCGGTTTGTGATATGGGTAAGGTAACGTTAAAGTGTGAGGTTGTCGAGCGAGTGATTCGGTTCTTCCCCAGAGCCGGGCAGTTGACCTGAATTGACAGGGACCGTTAAGGGAGGTACAGTTCTTAGTCAAAAGTCTTCGCGAATGGCCTGTTTACCACCAAAACTCAACATGTTCATGACAGGCAATGAATAGCACAACATATTTTAAAAATTCTG
>JAABUU010003764.1_pt1 | contig 18830 bp, 16 predicted proteins | sample 5559301 | NCBI WGS metagenome assembly JAABUU01 (sample SAMN10711884, study PRJNA513360) | rock metagenome | isolation source: Antarctica rocks | place: Antarctica: Victoria Land, Richard Nunatak white | reverse complement strand
GGCGCGCTCCCTGGCAGCGGCCCCGCCGCTCGGGACCTCGACCACCATGCTCCCCGCCCCGCCCGATCCTGACACGCAATTGCGAAACGGCGCACTTAGCTATTCGAGATTAACAACTACGCTCAGTGAGTCTGAATGTCATTTTGATGAGAAACCTAAGCGGCGGGGTCGCTACACACGTAGCGATCCCGCCGCTCTAATCTACAGGTGAATTGGCTTACTCCGGCGGCGTGATCGCCGGGAGTTGGAAGCTGGCGACGAGGGAATTGAACGAGACGACATCCTCGTAGAGGACATCCTTCAGTAGCTCGCGCTGGGCGTCCACGCGCGCGGCGAGGTCGGTGAAGACCTCGCGCGCGCCTTGCGTCGGCGGGCCGTCGCCGCTGCCGACGACCCCGGCCAGGAAGACGAGCTTGGCGTTGAGCTTGATCGGGAAGTTGAGCGTGTCCTGCACTCCCTTGGCGCGGTGCTGAATCAGCTCGTCCTCGATCTTCTGAAGCTTCTCCTTCAGCCCCTTCGCCACTTCCGGGAGCCGCGCCAGTTCCGGCTTCTCCTTCGCGCGCTCTTCCCACGCCTCGACCTCGCTGCGGACCCGCCGCAACTGGATGATCGACTCGTGCGCGTCGGTGATCTTGGCGCCGATCTGCTGCTGCAAGGCGAACTGCGCCGCGAAGTCCTCCGGCGTCGCCGTGCTGCGCGGGTCGGGGACGATCGTGAACGGCTGCTCCTGCGTCACATCGCCGACCGTCAGCCGCACCCGGTACTCGCCCGGTGCCGCCGGCGCCCCTTCGAGCGTCCCGGACATCGCGGTGGAGACATCGCCGATCAGCTTCTTCGGGGCAGGGTAGCGCATATCCCAGAGGAAGCGATTGGCCCCCGCCGCGACCGACACGCGGACGTCGGTGTCGCCCGCCTCCTTGGCCTTCTTCTCCTCCTCGGCGGTCCCCTTGGGGCGGAAACCCTTGATCTCGTTCCCGTCCTTGTCGAGGAAGGTCAGCGATATCGCTTTGACCTTGTCTTTGTCTTTCGCGGTCTCTTCCGGGAGGACGTAGTGGACCAGGACGCCGTAGGGCGGATTCGGCGCGGAGTCGAGGAGGCGGTTGTCGTCGTTGCCGAGCTTGTCCTGATCCTTAATGTAGGGGGTCATCGTCGCGCCGGTCATCAGATAGCTGGTGCCGACCTTCGCGGTGCTGCCGAAGTCGTTCCCCGTGCCGTAGCGGATCGCCGGGCGTGGCGGGTAAAGGATCGTCGTCGCCGGATCGTAGAGGCTGGCCCGTTCCGCCTCCGCCGTGCGCCGCCGCGCAACCTCGTGGAGCGGGCTGAGATCGTCGAGGATCCAGATCGAGCGCCCGTGCGTCGCCGCGATCAGGTCGGCCCCCTTCACCTCCAGGTCGTGGATCGGCACGACCGGCAGATTTAACTGGAACGGCTGCCACGCCGCACCCGCGTCGAACGAGACCCAGACCGCGTTCTCGGTGCCGCAGTAGAGGAGTCCCGCGTGCGCCGGATCCTCGCGGACGACGCGCGTGAAGAGATCGCCCGGCAGCCCGGTGACGATCGGCATCCAGCTCTGCCCGTAGTCGGTCGTCTTCAGCAGGTACGGCGCGAAGTCGTCCAGCTTGTAGCGGGTCGCGGCGATGTAGGCGGTCCCCTCGTCGTGCGGCGACGCCTCGATGATGCTGATCAGCGCCCACTCCGGGAGGAGGTCGGCGGGCGGCGTCACGTTCGTCCAATTCTTGCCGCCATCGCGCGCGAGGTGGATCAGCCCATCGTCCGACCCGGCCCAGAAGAGGCCCGGCGTGATCGCGGACTCCGCGAAGGCGAAGATCGTGCCGTAGTATTCCGCGCCGGTGTTGTCCTGCGTGATCGCGCCGCCCGACGAGGCGAGGGTGCTCGGGTCGTTGCGGGTCAGGTCGGGGCTGAGTATCTCCCAGTTCGTCCCCTCGTCGCGCGAGCGGAAGACGTGGTTGCCGGTGATGTAGAGGACATCCGGGTCGTGCGGCGAGAGGAGGATCGGGGCGGTCCATTGGAAGCGATACTTCGCATCGACCGCCCCGGCCCCCAGCGTGTACTCCGGCCAGACGTTGATGGTGCGCGCCTGCCCGGTGCGATGATCGTAACGGGTGATCAACCCGAGGTAGGAGCCCGCGAAGACGATGTTGGCGTCGTCGGGGCGGATGGCGATGTAGCCGCTCTCGCCGCCGCCGATCGCGTAGCTCTCGCCGTTCGTGATCGAGCCGAGGTTCGACTTGCTCGGCACGGTGATCGTGGTGTTGTCCTGCTGTGCCATGTAAAGGCGATAGGGCTGCTGATCGTCGGCGATGACGTGGTACAGCTCGGCGGTCGGCTGGTTATAGATCGTCGTCCAGTGCAGCCCGCCGTTGAAGCTGATGATCGCGCCGCCGTCGTTCCCCTCGATCATCCGCTGCGGGTTCTGCGGATCGATCCAGAGGTCGTGGTTATCGCCGTGCGGCACGCCGACGCGCTCGAAGGTCTTGCCACCATCGGTCGATTTCCAGCACTCGACGTTCAGCACCCAGACCGTCTCGGCGTCGCGCGGGTCGGCGATGATGTGGGTGTAGTACCAGGCGCGCTGGCGCAGATTGCGCTCTTCGCTGAGCCGCTCCCAGGTTTTGCCGCCATCGTCCGAGCGGAAGGTGCCGCCCTCCTCGGCCTCGATCTGCGCCCAGACGCGGCCCCGCTGCGCCGGCGAGGGGACGATGCCGACCTTGCCGATCGTCCCTTCCGGCAGCCCCTCGTTGCGGGTCAGTTCGGTCCAGCTGTCGCCGCCATCGGTCGTCTTGAAGATGCCACTGCCGGGTCCGCCGCTGGCGAGGAAGTGCGGCCCGCGCCGCGATTCCCAGAGGGAGGCGTAGATGACGCGCGGATTGTGCGGATCGATCGCGAGATCGACCGCGCCCGCGTTCTCGTCCCGCTTCAGCACCAGTTCCCAGGTCTTGCCGCCATCCACCGAGCGATAGACGCCGCGCTCGGGGTTGGGGCCGTGCGCGTGGCCGAGCGCCGCGACGTAGACGATGTCCGGGTTGGTGGGATGGATGCGGATCTTGCCGATATTGCGCGTCGCGGCGAGCCCGCAGTGCGTCCAGGTCTCGCCGCCGTCGAGCGACTTGTAGACGCCGTCGCCGTGCGAGACGTTGCCGCGAATCGTGGACTCGCCCATGCCGACGTAGATCACGTTCGGGTCGCTCTGCGCGACCGCGATCCCGCCGACCGATGCGCGCTTGAAGAAGCCATCGGAGAGGTTGTGCCAGCTCAGCCCGCCGTCGAGCGTGCGCCAGACGCCGCCCCCGGTCGTCCCCATGTAGAAGGTTTGCGTGTCGGTCGGGTGCCCGGCGACGGCGACGCAGCGCCCGCCCCGGAACGGCCCGACCAATCGCCAGCGCATCGAATCGAGCAGGGCCGCGTTGATCCCTTGCCCCACGACTGCTGTTTCCTGTACCACCATCCTGAAATCACACTCCTCTTTCTACCCGCGTCGGTTATCCGACCGCGCTGTGCGGCGTTGAGTTTCGCACGGTTATGGCGGCGGGGCAATGCGCGGCGCGGGGTGGCGACGGTCGCGCGCCCTTGGTACACTCCCGCCAACAACCAAACCCGCGCGTCTGCACTCCATCCCCGAGCGGGGATGATCAGAGCCCCCGGTGGCCCCTCGGCCCCGGCGGGCGAGACCGATCGGCGCGGGCACCAGCGGCCAACAGCGGGCGGTGGAGGAAGCCTTTCCCCTGGCGGTAGGGAGAGCGGCTTCCTTCGTCGTACCTTTTTTCGTGTACCGGGAGGCCGCGAGAGGAGCATGCTGCATGGTCGAGCCGCTCGCCGTTCCTGCGCCGACACCCCCGCGCCGGTTGCCCTTCTACGCGCTCCTCGCCGCGCAGGCGATCTCCTTCGCCGGGAACGCGCTGGCCGGGTTGGCGCTCCCCTGGTTCGTGCTGCAAACAAGCGGTAGCGCCGCGCGGGTCGGCCTGGTCGCGTTTTGCGCGCTCCTGCCGCAGCCCCTGGCCGCCACGTTCGGCGGCGCGTTCGTCGATCGCCTCGGCCATCGGCGGGCCAGCGTGGTCGCCGATCTGGCGAGCGGGATAGCGGTGGCGCTGGTGCCGCTCCTCTACGCGCTCGGCTGGCTGAACTTCGGCCTGCTGCTGGCCCTCGTCTTCGGCGGCGCGCTCCTCGATGCGCCGGGCGCGACGGCGCGCGCTGCCCTCTTCCCGGAGCTGATCGCGCTGGCGCGGCTCCGCCCGGAGCGCGCCAACACCGCGCACGAGATCGTGGAGAGCGGCGCGGGCTTCGCCGGGCCGCTCCTGGCGGGCGTGCTGATCGCGACCCTCGGCCCCACGCTCGTCCTCTGGGGCAACGCCGCGTCGTTCCTGCTCTCCGCGACCCTGGTCATTGGCTGTGTGCCGTCCCTGCGGGGCGGGGCGCGCACCGCCGACACCGCGAGCTATCGCGACACCCTGGTGCGCAGCTTCCGCTTCGTCCTGCGCGATCCGCCGATCCGGGGGATCTTCGTGATCGGCGCACCGCTGAGCTTCCTGATCGCGCCCCTCTTCGCGGTGATCCTCCCCTTCTATCTCCAGACCAGCAGCAACAACGCCCTCGGCCTCGGTGGGACGGTCGGGGCGTTCGGCGGCGGCGCGGTCCTCGGCGCGCTCGTTTATGGCGCGGTCGGTTATCGCTGGCCGCGCCGGATCACCTTCCTGGTCGGCGTCTTCGCGATCGGTGGCTCGTTCGCGGTCGTGGCCGCGCTGCCGCCGGTCCCGATCATGATCGCGGCGCTCTTCCTCAGCGGCCTGATCAGCGGCCCCAATGGCCCGCTGATCACCACGATCTTGCAGGAGCGTACGCCGCCCGATCTGCGCGGCAGCGTCTCCGGCGCGACGACCGCGATCGGTTTCACCAGCGGCCCGCTCGGGGTGCTGCTCGCCGGTGCATCGTTGCAGACGCTCGGCACGCGCCCGACGCTGCTCGGCGCGACCGCGCTCTTCCTGGTCGTCGCGCTCGCCCTGACCTGCGATCGTGGCCTGCGCGAGCTGGACCGCCCGCTGCGCGCATCGTGAGCGTTTTCACCGACCTTTGTAGACCCCGGCTCATTGTTAGTTGTCTCGCTCTATTGGCCGGGTTGGCTTTGCGCGCGTTGGATGATCTCCTCGATCACGGCGGTCTTGGCATCGGCGTAGTGCTGCACGTAGGTCCAGTCCCGACGCGCCAACTCTCGCTTCGTACGCTCGTAGAGCTGTCGATCGTCGGGGTGACTGCGTAGCCAGTCGCGCAGCAGGAGTACGCGGTCGATCTCCGGGCAGCCAACGGAGAAGACGTGCAGATTGATGTCCATATCCGGCCCCTTGAATAGGCGATGCTCGTACCACTCCGGCTCGCGGATGTGCAGCACGTAGCCCGCCGCCTCTAACGCCGGGAGATACGCCGCCTCGTCCGCCGTATCCGCGACGGTCAGCACCATGTCGATCCGGGGCTTGGCGGCTAGGTCGGGCACGGAGGTGGAGCCGACATGTTCGAGGCGCACGACCCGCTCGCCTAGCGCTGCGCGGATATGCGCCGCCGCCCGCGCGAAAAGTTTCGGCCACGCGGGGTCATAGTCAGCGATCTCGATCAGCTGAGTGAGGGGCGCGAGCCCGTTGACGTGGACCGCGCGCAACTGCTCCTCCGTCAGCGACTCCTGTTGCGTCTGCTGATCGCGGGCGTTTAGCCCGGATTGTTCGGTCATCCCCACCTCCATCCTCGCTCCATGCCGTACGACAAATGGCGAGCGGCGCACGGCCACGAGCATAGGACTATCTGGCATCCCCTGTCAGCGCCGGTCAAGACCGAGGGCATTGCTCCGCACGAGACCACTTCGGAGCGTGCCTGCCCCGCAGCGAACGCCCCACTCACACCGTACATACGGGAGTTTACGGCGAGTACCCGCGCCACGCACATAGTACTTTCCCGCCGTTATCGACCCCCGACGTCCCACAATATATAGCCACTATTCCGGCCCCACAAACGACCATCGCCGGTCCATCCGGGCGATTCGCAACACCGAGACGGTCCACTACAGTGAGTTGTAGTCATGGCGGGTCACCCGCCGTGCATTTTGGCCCCCTCCGCATACCGTGCGTCCGTCTCCGTGCTGCTAGCACCGACGAATGGCCAGGACGAGTGGTTGCTGATCGCGCTGGATCGAGCCGTGGCGGTGTCGGTGTCGTCGCCAGCGCGCAATGATGCGATGGAGTATCTGGTGTACCGACGTATCCTGAGCGCTATCGCCATCGTCGTCGTGCTGCTTGGGGGCGGCCCGTTCGCGGCGGCCCCCGCCAGCGCCGCCGAGGGCCGTTGCTTCGCCGAGACGGGAAAGTGCATCGGCGGTACGTTCTTGCGCTACTGGGACGCCAACGGGAGCCTGGCGCAGCAAGGGCTGCCGTTGACCGACGAGTTCCCCGAGGTGAGCCCGACCGACGGCAAGACCTACACGGTCCAATACTTCGAGCGGGCGCGCTTCGAGCACCATCCCGAGCATGCCGCCCCCTATGACGTGCTCCTGGGGCTCCTCGGAGCGGAGCAGCAGGCGCTCCGGTATGGTGACGCCCCGGTGGTGGAAGCCGCGCTCGGCGGCGGCGGGGAGTGCCGCACCTTCCCTGCGACCGGTAAGCAGGTGTGCGGAGCCTTCCTGCGCTACTGGGATCAGCACGGTGCGCTCGCCCAGCAGGGACAGCCGCGTACCCCCACCTTCTGGGAGCTCAACCCGACCGATGGCAAGCGCTACCAGGTGCAGTACTTCGAGCGCGCCCGTTTCGAGTATCACCCGGAGCATGCCGCCCCCTACGACGTGTTGCTCGGGTTGCTCGGGCGCGAACAGTACCGCGCCCGCTACGCGACCGCGCTGACGCCCGGTGCCTGGGCGAAGGTGGTCGACACCGCCGGCACGACCGGGCTGCGCCTCCGCAAGGCTCCCGCGCCGTGGGAGACGTTGCTGGCGGTGCTCCCCGAAGATTCCCTGCTCCAGATCGTCGCGGGGCCGCAGCAGGGTGGCAACGGGAACCCCTGGTTCAATGTCCTTGCGGCGGGCCAGAGCGGCTGGGTGGACAGCACCTATCTGCTGCTGAGCGGCTCGCTCGCCGCCACACCCCCCGTGCCGGAAGCCATTCCTGCTCCCGTCGTGCCGAAGCTGGTACCCGGCACCTGGGCGCAGGTCAGCGGCACCGCTGGAACCCCTGGCCTGAACTTGCGCGCCGCTCCCTCCGCCGCCGAGCGCCAACTCGCGGTCCTGCCGGAAGGGACGACGCTTAATCTCCTCGAAGGGCCGACCAAGGGCGGCGATAACGACCCGTGGTACCGCGTCGCCTGGCAGGGTTCGTGGGGCTGGGTAAACGGCACCTATCTCATCCCGACCGACGCCCCGACGACGAGCGCGTCCGCCCCGGCCGCGAGCAGCGCCCCGACCGCCGGATCCGCGCGCGGGGCCGCGCTCGTGCAAGTGGCGATGGCCCAGGTTGGCAAGCCGTATGTCTGGGGCGGCACCGGCCCTGATGGCTTCGATTGCTCGGGGCTGACCCTCTACGCCGCGCGTAAGGCCCTCGGCGTGACCTTGCCTCGTGTCGCGGCTGACCAATTCACGTCCGGTGTCGCGGTGAAGGCCGACGCACTCCAGCCGGGCGATCTGGTCTTCTACGCCAACACCTACACCACCGGTATCAGCCACGTCGGCATCTACATCGGTGGCGGACGGTGGGTCTCAGCGCTCGACGAGACAATCGGGATCAAGGTCATTTCCCTCGATGAACCCTATTGGAAACAGCGCTACGCCGGGGCACGCCGGATCACCTAAACTGAAGCCCGGGTGAAACCTACAGAGTTCGCAGCGTAGCGCATGGAGTTCTCACCGAAGCTTTGGTTTAGCGCGGTAGGGCGGCCACGCCGCGCAACCCCGTCGCACGGGCCGTCTGCGCGAACTATCAGACCTACGGATGCCGTGCCAACGCTCGCGTCCGCCGCACAGCAGCCTCCAGACCCTTCCGATACTTGTCCTGACCGGACCCCTCACCCCGCTGGCCTGCTGCTTGCGTTGTTGCTGGTGCCTCGACGGCCAGATGCGGATTTAACACCCCGCAGGGGAGGCTTATGGGACAACGTGTGGAGGACAACTGATGGTCATTGCTCGTCCAAGATATTGTGCGCGGTGCATTTCTCGGGGACTACGACTCCAGGCCGGGTTTACGGGGGCATTGACCCGGGTAGGGCCGAGTCTCGTGCCCGTGGCGGGTATTGTCTGCGGCCCGCGCGATGCCCGAGCCGATTAAGTACACAGGGCTCGACCAGGGTCGCCTTGACTCTGCTCGCGACGTTCCCCTACTTGGCGGGGTGGCGAAGACAGCCGAAGTTCTCCGCCACCCCCAACGCCTCAAGCGGGGATTCGACAGGACCACGAGGCAATACCGAACAAGGCTGAGCCAGCGGTGAGCGGGCGGGAGAATACGTAGTCTAGTGCCGGGAGCAATATGCTTGGCCCGTTGCTCCGGGGGTTGAAATACCCATGAAGGGCACAATGCCCCCGGCTGCGGGCAGCCATAGGCGGTGCCGGCGAAGCCCCAAGACCCGGCTTGGGAGCACCTCCGCCTGCGCGGACTGGGGCTGCGGCGCAGGGCCAAGCATTCAGCGTGGCGCTCTGGAGCGGTAGTAGTAGCAAGGAACAGCATGGACGATGAGCATTTGAACCGCGCGATCGGCCCCGCGCCAGGGCGGCAACAGCGGCGAGGTGGGATCCAGGTCTATTTCTGCTGCTGCCCCTTCGCCCTGCTCCTCGCCCCATTGCTCATCGTGGCGCGGCTGCTCCAGTATGGGACGTTGCGCTTGCTTGGTCGCCCGGTGACGTTGCCCTGGGCGCGGGCGCAGGTTATGCCAGTGATTGCACCGCAGGAGGCGGCATGATCCGACGTCTTCGTGAGCCGGACAACGGCCTGACACACCTGGCGGGTGCGTGTCTGGCCGTGGTCGCCTTCGGCGTACTCATGGGTTTGGCGCTGCATATCGGGTCGGCACGGCATATCGTGGCGTTCGGCGTCTTCGGGCTGAGCCTGGTGGGGCTCTACACGGCCAGCGGCCTCTACCATTCGCTGCATCTCGGCCCAGTCGGCCTCGACCGTTTGCTACGCCTCGATTGCACGATGGTCTATGTCCTGATCGCCGGGAGTTACACGCCTTTCTGCCTCGTCGCCTTCCAGGGGGTGTGGCGGTGGGGTTTATTGGCACTGATCTGGACCCTGGCGATCGGCGGGAGCATCGCCAAACTGCGGATGATGGATGCTCCGGCCTGGCTCTCCACCGGTATCTATGTCGCGATGGGCTGGGTCGCGCTCCTCGCACTTCCGGCGTTCCTCGCCTCCGTGCCGCTGCCCGGAATCTTGTGGGTTCTCACCGGTGGGATCGTCTATACGGTTGGGGCGGTGGTCTTCGCGCTGGAACGCCCCCGGCTACGTCCGGGCGTCTTCGGCGCGCACGCCCTCTGGCACGTCTTCGTGATCGCCGGGAGTGCCTGCCACGTCTGGGCGGTGGCTCGCTATCTCACCCCGCTCGGATGAGCCACCCAAGGCGAAGCACGCTGGCGAGCACCTGGACGATGGTGGCCGGGGTGTGCCTGCACGCGCGCGTCTCGGTCGACTTGGTCCCGCCAGGACCGCCGGTTGTGCTGGTCCACGGCCTTGGCGTCTCCGGTCGCTACATGATCCCCACCGCGCAATTGCTCGGGTGTGACTATCAAGTCTACGCCCCGGACCTGCCGGGCTCCGGGCACAGCGACAGGCCCCCGCATGTGCTGGAACATCGACGGATTGGCCGATGCGCTGGCTGGGTAGCTGTGCGCGAACGGGCTACGCGACGCGATCCTTATCGGCAATTCGCTCGGCTGCCAGATGATCGCCGCGCTGGCCCTGCGCCATCCCGAATTGGTCGCTCGCGCGGCGCTTATCGGCTCGACGGTGGATCCGGCGGCGCGTTCCACCCTCAGATAGTTCTGGTGATTGCTGGTGGATTCGACCCGCTAGGCACCCACGCAACCATTGCTGACGCTGATGGATTATTGGCTCACCGGACCCTACCGCACCTGGCGGACGCTGCAATATGGCCTGCGCGATCCCCTGCGGGCTAAGCTGCCGCGCGTCGGCATCCCGGCGCTGGTCATCCGTGGGGCACGTGACCCGATTTCCCCGCATCCCTGGGCGGCGGAGGTGGCGGCGCTGTTACCGTACGCCCGGCTGGTGGCGATCCCCGGCGCGGCACACACCGTCAATTACAGCGTACCCGCGCGCCTCGTGCGGGTGCTGCGCCCCTTCCTGCGTCATGCGAACCACGACCGTATTTAGGCCGCAGAGTAACCGACGGAGCCAGACTTCCCGCTGTGGCGGGGGCTGAATAGGGTTGACCGACGCTTGTGTCGGTGGTCCCGCTCAGGGCCGTGGTGCCGTATGAATGCTAATCACAACGCATCTATCATACGGTCGTGCATCCGGCGGAATGGCTGACGACGCCTTGCAATGGCACACGCCCTGCGTGTCCCCTATTTGTGTGGTACGAATGATCCTACACTCGATATCAGCAAGAGGGACTGAAGCAATGAGTGGACAGCAGCAGCAAGATAAGGGCTCGTTGGAACAGCAGATGGAAGATGCACCAACAGGCGGGCAGGTCGATCTACAGGAGGCGGCGAATACGATTAATAGCGGCCAGGTGGAGGCTTAGGAGCAAAGCACGCCGCAGGATGAGACTCGGCCCGGCAATGCTGTCGCCGATCAGCCCAAACAGTCTGCCAACCGCCCATCGTAACGGCGTAATTTCCTCGACGAGTGTACACCGCTCGTGAAGCCGACCCTTGCCTGATAACTCGCACGTTGGGAAGGGAAAATTTGTGCATCCAGTAACCGGAAGATGTATCTGGTAACGTCGTCTCCCCTTCCCGGTTGTGGTAGCGTTGTTTTCGGCGTTAGTCATGGTGGGCGCACTTCCCGCGCTGACACCTTCACGCTGACTGTCGAATATAATCCATGTGGTTTCGTATCCTTCCCTCGCCCGCCCAAGCCACACCTGCTTCCCCTCAGCCCGGCAGCGCGCCGAGCTGTCGTAGCAGGCTGTATGCGGCCCATTCCCCAGATTGCTCCACAATCAGGCCGTCACGGATCCGCAATGGCTCGATCCCAGCGAATGCGATCCGTCGTCCGATCGCCGTGATGCCGAGGAAGGGTGTCCGATGGGTGCCGGTAACCGTCCAACGAATCGCCACCGCACCCGTCTCGATATTGACGATCAACTCCTCGATAAGAGATAGTGTCGAAATCGGGGAACGCGGCGGGGAGTGCGCGGATCTCGGCCACGTTCTCCGCGCCGGTCCCCGAACGCCCGGAGGGGTGGCCGAGATCGACGAAGTCGGGCGCGTAGAGGTGGAGCACTGCCTCGGCGTCGCCCCGCTGCCAGCCCTCAACGATCCAGCACCCCGCGAGCGCGATCAACGCCGCTCGTCCCGCCCTCGCCTCGGCTATCGTTCCTCCTCCGCTGGTGCGGTTTCTGCCCCGTCGGCGGTTGTGCTCCCGCGTCGTGGTGTTAGAATGCGCGTGTGGTACATTCCGGTTCGGAAATCGCGGTGTTTCTCTATCCGATCGCCGAACTGTATAGGTATCGGATAGCGTTGCGCGCCGCATTGGCGGCAGCGGTATACGATGTGGGGGATGGGGTGACGACGGCACATGGCCCGGTCCGCTTCGGCGTGATCGGCCTCAATCACGATCACATCTACGGTATGGTCCGTACCCTGACCGGGGCCGGGGCGGAGTTGGTGGCCTTCCACGCGCCGGAGGACGAGCTGGCCGCGCCGTTCACCGCGCGCTTTCCGGGCGTGCGCCGGGCGGCGACGCGCGAGGCGATCCTGGAAGACCCGGCCTTGCACCTGATCGCCAGCGCCGCCATCCCCGATGAGCGCGCCCCGATCGGCGTCCTGGCGATGCGGCATGGCAAGGATTATCTCAGCGACAAGCCGGGCTTCACCACGCTCGACCAGTTGGCCGAGGTGCGGCGGGTCCAGGCCGAGACGGGGCGGATCCACGCCGTCTTCTACGGCGAGCGCTTCGAGAACGCCGCCACCGTCCGCGCGGGGGAGTTGGTCGCCGCCGGGGCGATCGGGCGACCGTTGCAGACGATCGGGCTGGGGCCGCACCGGCTCCGCCCCGACACGCGCCCCGCCTGGTTCTTCGATCGGGCGCGCTATGGCGGGATCGTCAACGACATCGCCGCGCACCAGATGGATCAATTCCTCCACTTCACCGGTTCCCAGAGCGCGGAGGTGGTGGCCTCACAGATCGGGAACCTGGCCCACCCGCAGTGGCCCGACTTCGAGGATTTCGGCGATGTCATGCTGCGCGGCGATGGTGGGACCGGCTACGTTCGCGTGGACTGGTTCACGCCGGACGGCCTCGAATCCTGGGGCGACACGCGGCTGACGATCCTCGGCACCACAGGCTTCATCGAGGTGCGGAAGAACTGCGACGTCGCCGGGCGTCCCGGACCGAACCATCTTTTCCTCGTCGATGGGCAGGGGACGCGCTACATCGATTGCACGGCGGTCGAACTGCCATTCGGGCGTCTCTTCGTCGCGGACATCCTGGCGCGCACCGAGACGGCGATGACGCAGGCGCACTCGTTCCTCGCCTCCGAACTGGCGCTGCGCGCGCAGGCGGGGGCGCGGGAGTTGACCGAGTTGGCACAGAAGGAGGCGTGAGGTGACGGAACGCTTACGGGTCGCGGTGGTCGGGTGCGGGATCGGGGCATCGCATGTGCGCGCCTACAAGGAACTGCCCGCACAATTCGATCTGACCACGATCTGCGATCTCGACGTGCCGAAGGCGGAGGCGCTGGCTGCGGAGCACGGCATCCCGCACGTCGTCAGCGACTTCACCGCCCTCTGCCAATCCTCCGACCTCGACGTGATCGACATCTGCACCCCACCACATCTGCACTTCCGCCAGATCAAGGGGGCGTTGGCCGGCGGGAAGCACGCGATCTGCGAGAAGCCGCTCGTCGGCTCCCTGCGCGAGGTCGATGAGTTGGCGGAACTGGAGCGGTCGTCCGGGCGGCGGATCATGCCGATTTTCCAGTATCGCTTCGGGCACGGGATGCAGCGCCTGAAACTCCTCCAGGCGCAGGGGTTGGCCGGGACGCCCTATCAGGCGACGGTGGAGACGGCTTGGCGACGGCGCGCGGCCTACTACGACGTGCCCTGGCGCGGCAAGTGGGCGACCGAACTCGGTGGCGCGCTCCTCGGCCACGCGATCCACGCGCACGATCTCCTCTACTACGCCCTCGGCCCAATCCGCAGCGTCTTCGCGCGCACCGCCACGCGCGTCAACCAGATCGAGGTGGAGGACTGCGCGGCGGTTGCGCTGGAGCTGGCGAGCGGCGCGCTCGCCTCGCTGAGCGTCACCCTCGGCTCCCCGGCGGAGATCAGTCGCCACCGCTTCACCTTCCAGAACTTCTCGGCGGAGAGCAACACCCGCCCCTACACCAGCAGCGGCGACCCCTGGACTTTCACCGGCGATTCACCGGAATTGGCGGCGCGGATCGAGGAGGCGATGGCCGGATTCGAGCCGCTGCCGGAGGGTTATGCCGGGCAGTTCTACCGCTTCGCGCGCGCGCTGGATGAGGGGGGCGAGCTGCCGGTCACGCTGGCCGATGCCCGCGCCTCGATCGAGCTGATCACCGCCCTCTACCACTCGGCGGAGACCGGCCAGCCCGTCACCCTACCGATCGGCCCGGATCATCCGAAGTATGCGAGTTGGCTCCCGGCGTAGTGGGCCAGTGAGCGGAGTGGGCGAGTGAGTTGGCGCGGTGCCGATCGCCGCTGATTGCCAACAGCCATTCTCCCTACTGGCCCACTCGCCCACTACGCCCACTACGCCCACTCATCAGGAGGTTACAATGCCCGCGCGCCACGTCCGCATCGGCATCATCGGGGCGGGGTTCGCCGCGCACCTGCACCTGGAGAACTATGCGCTGGTGCATGGGGTGACCGTGGAGATCGCGGGAATCTACTCGCCGACCCCGGCGCGTAGTCGGCATCTGGCTGACGAGTTCGGGGTGGCGACGGTCTACCCACACGTCGATGATCTCTTCAATGACCCGACGATCGATCTCGTCGATCTCTGCGTGCCGAACAGCCAGCACACGCCGCTGATCGTCCGCTGCGCCGAGGCGGGGAAGCACGTCGCCTGCGAGAAGCCGCTGACCGGCTTCTTCGGCGATGGCGAGCCGGGCGTGGGCGACCGCTACGATCGCGCCACGATGCTGACCGACGCCCTGGCGAGCGCCGATCAAGCGCTCGACGCGCTGGCGCGCGCGGGACGGCGCCTCCACTACGCCGAGAACTGGATCTACAGCCCGAATATCCGCAAGGCGGCGCGGCTGATCGAGCGGAGCGGTGGCGCGATCCTGCGCCTCGTCGGCGAGGAGTCGCATAGCGGCACCCACTCGCCGTATGCGCGGCAGTGGCGTTTCAGCGGCGGCGGCAGTCTCTTCAACAAGGGGTGCCACCCGCTCGGCGCGGCGCTGCACCTGAAGTATGCGGAGGGCGTACGCCATCACGGTCGCCCGATCCGTCCGGCGCGCGTCGCGGCCAGCGTCGCCTCGCTGACCAAGCTCCCCGCCTTTACCGGCGAGGAGGAGCATTTCATCCGCACCGGCTGGGTCGATTGCGAGGATTGGGGCGCGCTGTTGCTGACCTTCGAGGACGGCACGGTGGCGCAGATCACCGCGTCGGATATCGTCCTCGGCGGCATCCAGAACGCCTTCTCGGTCTACGGCACGCGCGCGGTCGTCCACGCCAATAACGTGCCGAACACCGCCGTCGTCGCCTACGCCCCGCGCGATGGGATGTTCGGCGGCGAGTACGTGCGCGAGAAGGTCGAGACGACCGCCGGGTGGCAATTTACCAGCGGCGACGAGCACTGGATGAACGGTTTCCCTGCGGAGATGCAGGATTTCTGCACGGCGGTCGCGGAGGACCGCGAGCCGATCAGCGGGGCGCTCCTCGCGCGCGATGTCGTCGCGGTTTCCTACGCGGCCTACCTCGCGGCGGCGGAAGGGCGCACGGTCGAGCTTGCGCCGTATCTGCGCTGAGCGATAACACTCCGAATGATTATCGAGATGAGGCCGTGTGGCGGAGCTTCCATCTCTCCGATACAACTTTCACGATAGTTGGCTCATTGATGTGATGATCGGGCTGCGACGTGAACCCACGTTTGCTTTGGCGCTCGATACGGAGGAACAGCAGCCCACAGGATCGCCCCTCGGAGCGAGGGAGGGTGCGACTTGGGGCGATTGAGAACATCGATGAGACCCGCCGCTTCTTCGCGAAGATACAGCCGTGTGCGGTAGCGCCGTGGCATTTTGGCCGTGTCGATCGGTTTGGTTATCGCCCGGACGGCCTATCACAACGCTAACCATCTGATACTCCGAATCGACCTAAACTGAAGCGCCGATGGGAATCACCTACCTCACTGTAGCCGTCCAGTCCGCGCAGGCGGATATTATGCCCTTCATGGGTACTTCGTGGCGGCGTAAGCCGCCTCCAGCCGGGAGCGGCTGCCCTCCGGGGTACTTCAGTCCACCGGCAGCCCACGCCCGCCGTGTCCCGCCCACACGCGCTGCGGTTTAGAATCCTATGGTTCGCTCACAATTCAGTGTCGCAATGCCGCTGTGTGGCACGATGAGAGTATCGATCTACCGTAAGAAGGCTCTTTTATTGTAGAACGTTTGTTTTTATTCTGATGCTTTCCTATACTTGAGGGATGCCATATCTGCTCCTTCCCCCGCCACAACCGAGTATCTGTGTCGGCATCGATCTCGCCGGATTGCCGCACCGCGAGACGGGCGTCGCCGTGCTGCGCGATGGTCGCCTTGAGCGCCTTGTTACGGCGGGGGACGACGCCGAGATCATGGCATTGGCCGCGCTGGCGGGACCGGGTGGCACCGTGGCGATCAACGCGCCGCTGACCCTGCCGCGCGGGCGCTGCTGTCTCGACGACGATTGCCCCTGCCGCCACGATCCGGGGACGCGCAGCCGCGAGATCGAACGCGAATTGTTGCGAATGCGCGTGCCGGTATTGGCGACGGCGCTGATCAAGGTGCTGGCGCGGCGAGGTATCCGTTTATCTGCGGCGTTGCGCGCGGTCGGCTGCGAGCCGTTGGAGGTCTATCCCTACGCCACACTGCGCTTGCTCGACCTGCCAACACAGGGGAAGCGCACGCAACTCGGGCGGCGACGGATCCACCACGCCCTCCAGTCGCTCGTCCCCGGCCTCGATCACCCCGACGCCAGCGAGCACCAGCTCGACGCGATCGTCTGCGCGCTCACCGCGCAACTTTGGCGCGCGGGGCGGACCAGGACGGTGGGCGTGGTGGATGAGGGTCTGATGGTCATCCCCCTGCCCGCAGCGCTCCCCCCCGAGAACGTGTCTACGCCGGACGCGCAGCCACTCCGTCGCGTCGCCGAGCGGGACGCTACCTACATCGTAGACACCCCGCCACCCGCCGAACCCGCATAGCCCTTCTTCTGCCGACTGCCGACTGCCGTTCCCCCTACGGACCACGGACCACGGACTTCTTCTCACGACCCACGACTCGTTACGGCAACCCCCAGTCGCGGCGGATCTGCGCGTAGGCGCTCGCGGCGAGCAGGGTCGCCCCCTCACGGCTCAGGTGTAGGCCATCATCCTGCCGCGCCGTGATCGCCTGCCCGCTGGCCCCGATCACCGTCGTGGCGTAGTTGCCGTTCGCATCGCTGAAGAGGGTCCAGGTATCGACATAATGCACCCACGGACGGCTGGCGATCTGCGCCCGCGCCGACTGATTGACGGCGAACGCGGCGCTGTTCTGACCGGGGTCGCGCATTGGCGGCTGAGCGAGCCAGTAGAGCTGCGCCCCGCGCTGCCCGACGATGTCCATGATCTGGCCCTGTCGCCGTCCGTATTCGGTGAACCAGCCGGGCGTGCCATTGGCGAAGTAGCCCGCGCTCCCCGACACCCCATTGAGATCGTTCGCCCCGAGGACGATCACCACCACATCGGGCCGATTCGTCGCCATCGCCTGGGTGAGGCGTGCGGGCCAGTCGAAGAAGGCCGGGTTGGCGAGACCGGACGAGATCTTCCCATCGGTACTGGTGGTGACGGGGCCGCTACGCTGCCCGTAGGCGGTCAGGTCGGCCCCGATCCACTCCGCGAACGAATCGCCCGCCATGTACACGCGCAGCGGATCGGCGTTCGAGACGGCGCGACCCGGCTGCGCGGGACTCGCGCCGCCACCAAGCGTCGCCGGACCGCCGCTCGTCGCGGGTGGGAGGCCGGTCGCGGCGCTGGTCGGCACCGCGATCGTCGGCAGGATCGGGATCGGCGGGCCGGGCACGGTCGGGGTCGGCCCGACCGTCGGTGTCGGGGAGGGTGTCGGCGTCAGTCCCACCGTGGGGGTCGGGGAGGGCGATTCGTTCGCGGAGTGGATCGGGCTCGCCGCCGTTTGAGTCGTGGTAACCGCAGTGTTGGCGATGCGGGTCGCCGTGCCGCGCGTCGCACTCGTCGCGGTGACACCCCCTGGCGTTGGGCTCGCCGCGCGGATCGCGGTCGCTGTGGTGTTGGCGATGCGGATCGCCGTGCCGCGTGTGGCGGTTGCGGCGGCGTTATTGCTTGCAATCGTCGGGGTCGCCGCAGCGCTGGTAGCGAGCGGGGTAGTGAGCGGGGTAGTGAGCGGGGTAGCGTTGCCGCCGCCGCACGCGGCGAGCAGCAGCACGAGGAGGAACGGCAGGGCGCGCGTGGGCGCGCGCCACGATCGCGAAAGGTTGTTCATATGCTCCGATCTCATCGCTGTTGCGGACAAATCAGGCACACCAAATACTGGCACGCCTGTACGTTATGGAGCGTACCATATGCTCGCGTCGCTCGACCCTTCCTGGCGGGAGCTGCGGCGGAAATCGTGACAAAAGGGCTATGGGCGGGCGGTGGTCGGCCAGGGTGCCGCCGATTGGCGCGACAACGCCCCGACCACAGATAATAGCGCTAACGTCCGAGGGTCGCGATCAGTCGCACGCCCAGCAGGAAAGGCCGGTCACGATGGCGTTGCAGGTTCCGCGCTTCACCTACCAGGATCTCGCGCAACTGCCGGACGACGGCAAGCGCTACGAGCTCGCCGATGGAGAACTGATCGTGAGCCCCGCACCGACGTACGATCATCAGCGTATCGTCTGGCAATTCAGCCGCCTGTTGATGCGCGCCGAAGATGCCGGAAATGGTCAGGGCGTTGTGTCGCCGATCGACGTCGTCTTCGGGCGCTATGCGACGACGCAGCCAGATCTCCTCTTTATCGGGCGCGAACGGTTGCACATCATCGTCAACGGGCGCGTCCAAGGTGCGCCCGACCTGATCGTGGAGATCCTCTCGCCCGGGACGCGCGACCACGATCTCGGTTGGAAGAAGATCCTCTATGCGCGCGAGGGGGTGCGCTATTATTGGGTGGCCGATCCGATCAACGAAACGGTCTACCCCTTCGTCCTCGGCGAGCGAGGCTATGCCGATGTCGCGCCGCTCACGGGGGAGGCCATGCTCACATGCCCGCTCTTCCCGGAGATCAGCAGCACGGTAGCGCGGTTCTTCCCCGCGCCACCGGTCAAGTAAGACCAGCAGGAAAGGCCGGTCACGATGGCGTTGCAGGTTCCGCGCTTCACCTACCAGGATCTCGCGCAACTGCCGGACGACGGCAAGCGCTACGAGCTCGCCGATGGAGAACTGATCGTGAGCCCCGCA
>JAABUU010003762.1_pt1 | contig 18832 bp, 17 predicted proteins | sample 5559301 | NCBI WGS metagenome assembly JAABUU01 (sample SAMN10711884, study PRJNA513360) | rock metagenome | isolation source: Antarctica rocks | place: Antarctica: Victoria Land, Richard Nunatak white | reverse complement strand
CCCACTCCTCATCACTTACATCCGTCAAATAGCCCGTCTTCGATGCCCTTGCCATCTCTCCATGCTGAACAGAAAACACAGCCCAGCAAAGAACCTAGCGAGGTGCAAAGGCGTTAACAGCCTCTAGCAACGCTTCTCTCGACGAAGTACGCGCGGTGTGGGAGACCAATGTGTTTGGTGTCCTCGCCGTTTACCAGGCGATGCTGCCGCTCCTCCGCAAGTCATCGGACGCTCGCATTGTGAACGTGTCGAGCGGCGTTGGCTCGCTGACGACGAATGCGGACCCGGCTTTCCCATACCACGCATACTACGGCCCGGTTTACCCTGCGTCCAAGGCGGCGCTCAATGCGATAACGCTGGCCATGATGGTCGAGCTGGAGTCGACAGGTATCAAGGTGAACTTAGTTTCGCCTGCCTTCACCAAGACGAACCTCAACGGATATGCTGGGACCGAATCTGTGGTGGATGGCTCCCGCGAAGTGGTGCGGGTTGCGCTACTCGGACCAGACGGCCCGACAGGAACGTTCACGCGCTGGGAAAACACAACGATCCCCTGGTGATGTATGGGAGTTTCGGCGAGTACAAGCAAGGATCAACTTCCGAGAAGACGACGTATGATTACTCCTCCAACGTCATTGATACCAGCGGCTCCGCTCCACTGTAGCGAGCTATGATTTAGGGCCGTGCGCTTTCAGTCGAAACAGCCATTCCTTTAGAAGGCCAAATTCGCCAGGCGAGAATCCATCGTCATCTTGAACTGCGGCATAAAGCGTTGTTGCTGCCACCGAGATGGATGATCGCTCGGCAGGGGCTTCCTCCGTCAACGCGATCATGGAAAGAGTGTGATCGCGTGCCATGCCGGAAAGCGTGAGATCGCGTGCATCCCGTGGCGAGCGAAGCAGAGTAAGGACGATTCCTACGAAGCGAGCAAGCGAGGAGAGTTCGACAAAGTCGATTCCACGCTGGAGCAGCTTATCGGACAACCGCCCATAACCATGGGCGACGTATTAGCCCAGATTCTTCAGCAGAGTTGAGAGGACACAAACCTCGTCAAGATCAAAGGAGATCATAAGCAGCAAACCAAGAAAGTAGTGTGGATTACGGGAGCGAACAAGGGCATTGGCTCGAGGTTGCATGCCAAATCGCAAAGGTCGGCGGAACGGTACTCGCCGCCGCTCGTACGAGGAGCTAGGCAGGCAAGCTGTTGCGAAGCTCCAAGCGGAAGAGCTTGATGTGCAATTCGCCCACATCGATCTGAAGGCGAAGCGCAAGGCGCAGTCCCGCAATCCTAAACTCACTTCCGTTCCCGACCGTTCCCAAGGTGTTGACGGTAGCGGATGCAAGTGGTTGAATAAAAAGAGTCGGGCGCATAACTCAGCGGTAGAGTGCCACCTTCACACGGTGGAAGTCGTAGGTTCGAATCCTGCTGTGCCCACCAACCCTAAGCTCTTCAAAAACGAACCAGATAGCGGTAAGCGGGACCTCAGAAAACGATAGAGTTTAAGGGCACTGAAAAGGCATTTTCGGAATACTAACGTAGCGATTTCGCTGTGTCCAATGAGAAAGCACCCCACCTGGAGGGGCTTTCTCATTGTCTAAACAGGTTGAGGATCGTTTCAGACAAACAGTTCACTTGTGTGACTCTGCGCGCGCGTTTCGCAGAGGCCCCGGCCTGCTGGTACAAATCTTGCTGGTTGAAGCGTTGGCATGTCGAAGGAGTTCCTGAATCACCTTGATGTTCTCGCCTTTCTGTCCGAGCAAGGTGCCCAGGCTACGTCTGAAGGTGTGCCAACCGATGGTTTTATCGATTCCGGCTGCACGCGCTGCCGGGGGATGTGGTTTTGAAGCACGATGTCCAGCCATACCGGGCTACGACCGGATACTGTGGCGGACGCGAAGACCCAGTCTTCGGTTTCTTTGTACAAGGACTGGCTCTGCCACTCCAGTAATGCCTGGGCAAGTTCCTGTGAAATCGGAATGCCTCTCCGCGATGCATCAGTCTTGAGTTTAGTGTTGTGCTTTCGAACTTCGTCCACGCTTCAAGGGTCAGCCAGAGACTGTCAAATTGAAGTCCCGCCACTTCAAACCGCGGATTTCTGACCTCCGTAACCCTGTCACTGCAGCTACAAGGACCGCTGTTCGGTTGAGCATGGAATTTAATCCGCTCAAGATTCTGCCTACCTCATTCAAGGACAGAATATCCGGGATTTTCACTCTCTTTGAACCTTGCCGTACCGACCGGATCGGATTCAGTTTCTCGTACATTTCGTGTCGAATTGCGTGGCTGAAGAGTACACTCAGGTGGTTTCTCAGCTTGCTCTTGGTGGACGGGGCCAGGCTCAGGCTACGAAGCCATTGTTCCACCTCCACCGGCCTTACGTTGTCGAGTTCGACATCTCCCCATCGGGGAATGATGTGGATACGGAAGTTGTCGAGGTAGAGATCAATGGTTGTTGGAGATCGATCAAGCTCCGCATCGTGAAGTTCGTTCGTCTGGAAGTGCCCCCAAGCATCGGCGACCGTCACCTTGGCGATGCGGTCCGGTACGGAATTGATTCTGAACGCAGATTTTCGACGGCCTGCTTCACGCACGACAGAGTGGGGTAGTCCTTCACGTTGCCGACATTCTTCTTGCGCTGGACCCGACGCCCTGCGGGAAGTTCTTCGCGCCAGCGAAAGGCCCAAACATCTGGGCCTTTCGCACGGACGACGCGTTGGAATTGATCCTTCTTGATAGCGATTGTTCCGAGTGATGGTCATGTTATCCCCATCGCTCGGCAGGCTGGCCACATAAGCGTACTTGAGAGTCCACCCATTTCAAGTCCGTCGCTCTGAAGCGCCAGTGCTTGCCAATACGGAACCCAGGCAGAATCGACTCGCATGCGAGACGAACTGCAGTCTTGGGGTGAACCTTGAGGACGGCTGCGACTTCAGACGGGGTGAGAAGAGCAGAAACCTGATTTGGTCCATGCTCCTGCGTAGGCGCTAGAGGCACAGAGCCACCAGCTTTGCTTTCAAAATCCTTGCGGCTCTGCTTGCGGGGTCATCCGAGGCAAAGCTCTAGCAACTGCGGCAATCGCTTCGACCTCAGCTTCCACAGTTTTTCGAGACGAGATAGCCCGAAGCTCCGTGAACCAGGCAGTCAGAAGGGGAACATTCTTTGGAGCTTCCGTTCCACCAGGGGCCTGTATGGCCGCAGCCCGCTGACAAATCTAAGGTATCGCGCGGAGGCGCCATAGCCAACCCATATGGACGGAACAAATTCCGGAGGGACCCAGCGGACCCTCCATACTGTAGTTCGGTCTCCACCAATCGTGGCCGGCGCATGTCAGAATTGGATTCAGAGGGAGAGTGTCAGAGTAATTCCATCGAGCGTAGCTGACGTGGGCTCCCGGCGTTACCCGGGGCGAAGCCTCCCACCATCTCCTCAGGGGTCTAACGATGCGGATTGTCTGCTTGTCGCGTCAGGAGGAACGACCTTTATGCGACGTAAATCTGTCGTCCTGGAGTCTTGAAGCAAGGGTCTACCCGTCCCGCCAGTAACAGCAGTTCCTCCGCCCGGGCGGGCGCGGCACCAATAATCCGGCATCGGATACGGCGAGGATCAGAAAAGGCAGAACAGATAAGTCGGGAGTTGTTGCGGACTGAATCCCATAGAACGACGACTTGCTTCTTCCTAGATTCTGGGTCTGGAACAAAGCGCGCTACTAACGGTCGAGAACGTATCGATACCAGGTAACGCATGCCCAGAAAGTTTCAGTTCGTTTCAATGTGTTCAACTATGTAAAATCACCGATCATGCAGCTTCACAATGCGACCGCAATAGCTCACATTAGCGACAGCGCTTCCCAAACCTTGAGTGAGCATCTGTTGAACGTGTCGGAGCTAACAGGTGGGGCGTGGATTGAAACTGCCGAAGACCGGCGGCTGACGTTGGCGCATCTGTCACCCCCCTCGCGCGGGCGGGGATCAATCGCATGGCCCGCGACGTCATCCCCCTCCGGCAATGAGCGCTGGAGCTGGACTGGCCAGCTGAGATCTCCGGTACAGAGTTATAGGAGATTCGGGGCCGCTCGTTTGCCCCCCAAGGCACCACCGTGGCAAAGGGCTGAGCTCTTTGGATTAGACATTGAAGGCTGGTGACGGCAATAGAGGTTTACGTGGCAGCCGACCCCACAGTCATCCCGAGATCCGCGTGCAGGCAACGGATGAGCGAGGCGAGCACAACCCGATTAGTGCCCTGGAACCACCACGGCTATATCTACAACGCTGTTGTTGCCCATTCAGTCACGGTTTCATGATCGCAGAAAGAGGATGATGGATGTTCTTTCGACTCGCCGGAGACGGTCTATTCGGATCCGCCCTCAGCGTGAGCAAGGCGGAGGGCGCGGACAACAAGCTTGCCGCCGGTAGAGCACTCGCCGTAAGGCCAATGATTGCCCGGCAGATGCTGTTGGCTCTAAACCCACCGGAAAATGAACGCGCATAAAGAAGCTCGCCATCTGATGCTCGATCTGTAGCAGTGGTTCGTGAAGTTCTCGGCACACTGAATCGCGAGAGTTCGCGGGAGCCCGCCGAAGTGCTCTTCCACCTTAACCAGACTCTGCTCGCGCAGGGCGATATGGGCTTTACCACCGCCTGCTGCGTGCGCGTCGGAGCCGATGGCCGCTTCGTCTTCAGCAATGTCGGCCATCTGAGCCCGTATGTTGACGGGGGGAGTGCGTGATCGCCGGGGCGTTGCCGCTGGGTCTCGCCGAGGAGACGGATTTCGCCTCTGAAGCTGGGCAGCTCGCCCGGGGTGAGCGGCTGGTGCTGCTATCGGACGGAGTTCCCGAAGCGCGGAATGGAAAAGGCGAGCTGCTGGGATTCGAACGTGCCCGTGAACTGAGCCGGGGTAGTGCTGCCGAGATTGCGGAAGCCGCTCAGCGCTTCGGCCAGGACGACGATATTACGGTGCTCACGCTGAGCCTCGCGTGACACTGTGATCTGGCCGCTTGAGTCCGCTAACAGTAAGGCAACGCTTATTAGGTTGGTGTCCTCTGGGATCTGCTGAGAGTCCCTTTGCTTGCCATCGTGCATCCGGCCATTCTCGCGCATAGGGCTTTGACACTCGGGCGCTTCTCTTTGCGGATGTGGTTCACCAGCCGATCGAAGCTTTCTCCCGTCATCTGCGATACCATTCCCAGCAGGCGCTCCCACAGCATCCGAGACCACCCCGTGACCTTCACGCCCTCCTCAATTGCCGCACTCATCGTCGCTGCCAGTTTCGCCGCCGGGCTCAACGTCTACGCGACCGTCGCCACCCTCGGTCTCCTCGCTCACTTACACTGGGTCACCCTCCCTCTCGGCCTCCAAACCCTTTCCGACCCCTGGATCATCGTCATCTCCAGCGTCCTCTTTGCCGTCGAAATCTTCGCCGACAAGATTCCCGGCTTCGATCTTTTCTGGAACGCCGCACACACCTTCATCCGCGTGCCCGTCGCCGCGCTGCTCGCATACCAGACTGCCTCCCAGCTCTCACCTCAGCTGCAACTCCTCGCCGCAGCTGCGGGAGCCGTAATCGCTGCTATCGCCCACACCTCCAAAACCGCCGCCCGAGCCCTGGTGACCCCCAGCCCCGAACCCATCTCCAATATCACCCTGTCTGCCAGCGAAGACGTCGCCGCCATCTCCCTCACCTGGGTCGCAACCCACCACCCTTACACCGCGGCGGCCATAGCCACCGTCGCGCTTATATTCCTTCTCTTCAGCCTGCGCTGGATTGCCACCCGCCTCAAGCGCCTTAAGCGCCGTCTCTTCCACGCCCAGGCCGAGCAGCCGTAGGGTAGGGCGCTGGAGCCTCCATCAGACCTGCGGCAGTCTCGGGCCACTTTCAACATGACGGTACCCCCGATGAGACTTAGGCGTTAGCTTTGGATTCCGGAGGGTTGAAGCGACACGCCGGAATGGGGAATGAGCCACCGGAACCTCCCGATCCTGAGCAACGCCAACGAAAAATCTCGACGGAACAGGGCCATACTGAAACCTCATTCCGACTGCGCGTGTTCGAAACGGAGATGGACTTGTCCTACGATGATCTCGTCTTCATGGACGAGGGGCACACCCTTGCTGGCTCCCTTGGGCACCGGGAGGATGGAACCTTCTCTGAGAACGGACGTTCCGTGGGCGCTGCCATCGTCAAACAGCCGGAAGCGAGACGCATCGCGATCGAATTCGAGGTGCGCGTGGGATCGAGAAACGGTGGAATTTGGACCCGCTGCTTCGTCTTTCAGTGCCACGTCATTCCGACGGACCGGCCGTAGCTGAGCATCGAGCACTTCTGGCAACCGCCCGATGTTAATACGCTGTTTCGTGAAGCAGTATTGGGTCTGTTCCGCGCTTCCTGCGAGGACTGTCAATCGAATTGGAGTGGACTCGGCGGACCTGGGCGCCGGAGCAGCGCTGCTATAACTCACGTCGAAGCCCCGGGCCTTGAGGTCGGCAGGAAGATCGTCGACCAGATCAACGCCTACTCTCAGGCTGTGTGGGAACTCGACCCGCTCATCGTTGAAGTAGCTTTTGATGTCGCGTTCGAGCGCATCTGCTTCCGTGAACACAAGCTCGTACGAGCGGCGTCGTTCCGGGTCCGCAAGAACTTGCACCAGGATTTGAGAGTAGCCGAAGATCGACTTCGCTCGAGGGAGCGTCTCCACACGCGATGCAACTTCGTCGAGAATAGCCCGGTGTACTTCGAGCAGCTCGCAGCGCCCGTCGGGAGTTGAGGAGCGCAGCATGTCCCGAAGTTTTCCGTCGATGCGGCGTTCAATGTCTTGCAGACGGCTCATTGGGAACCTCCAAGGTAACCTATGCTTCTGGCCTTCCTCATCACGTCCGCCGCGAGTGGTGCGGCTGCACTGCCACCATATTGCCCGTTCTCGATCAGGACCGCGAAGGCGAGCGGGCGCGGGCCTCGATACGGTGCGAAGCCAATGAACCAGGCGTCCGAAGGTGCATGCTCCAGCTCCGCGGTTCCGGTCTTGCCGGCGATTGGAAGATCGGAAATCTGCGCAGCGCGCCCTGTGCCGGAGGTCACGACGTCGCGCATGTAGCTGGCGATGAGTGACGATTGATCGGGTGCCAGGATAGATTCAGGAGCTTGCTGGCGGGAATTGTTAGCGTCCGTCACCCAACGTCCGTACGGCATCGATCCATTCTGAGCGATGGTTGCTGCCACGCGGGCCATCTGAAAGGGACTGGCAACCACCTGACCCTGACCGTAGGACGCCTGCGGCAAATCGCTGCGGAGCGTCTTCGCATTGGACGGATTGGCGACGGAGATACCAAGGTGATTGGCCGTGTCGAGCAGCGCATCCGCGCCGACGGCGTAGGTTCCGAGCTGGGCGAAGTATGCATTGCAGGAAACTACCAGACCTGTACGCATCGCGATCAGCCCATGCGGGACGGTGTCTTCGACGTCATCGTGAATCGGACGCCGCCATCCGCGAATGAAGTTTCCAGTGCGTCCGTCAGGAAGCCGCTTACATTCGTATTTCACATTGGCGTTCGCAGGGTCTTTGCGGAGAGCTGCAATGGAAGTGACGATTTTGAACGATGAACCCGGCGGGTAGAGTCCATAGCGTGCCCGATCGAGCAGGGAGTCGTCGGAGTCGTTCTGGCTGCGCAGGGCAGATCTTCCGCTTGGCCATGGATAGCTTACGGAAGCGAGAAGGTCGCCTGTTGCAGGGTCCATCACGACCACCGCTCCACTCGTTTTGTCAAGCTTCTGTAGCTGAGCTTCAAGGAGTTGGGACGTGATCAGTTGCAACCGTGCGTCGATCGACATGTGAAGGTTGCGGTCGCGGTCACGGACCTTCTTGACCTGGGGGTTGTCAGGCTCCCAGCGGTGACGGAGTAGAGGCAGAAGCTCCCTGTAATCGTAACGAATCCGGTACTTTGGTCCTTCTTCGCGCGGGTGTGCGACTTGTACGACTGTGGCTCGATCGTCAAAGCCCTGCAAGGTGACGGCGAAATCGCGTTCTGCAAACGAGCTATTGCGGGCTGACCAGTTCGCACGCGTTCGGATGTCTCCGAGCAGGAAGAAAGCCCTGGGTCCGAGAGGGTAGAACCGTGTTTCGCCAGGCTGGGGCTGATCAGGGAGCGAGATTCCCATGTGAGCGTATGCTTCGCGCTCGTTCGAGAGCTCATTCCAGCTGCTGGTTGCGAGCGGAAGGCCGTTACGGTCGTAAATGGTGCCTCTGGGGATAGAGTGCGCGATGGCCAGCAGGCGAGGGTTGTACTCATAGCGACGTTCGCCGTCCGCCTGAACTGCGAGCGCACCTGCGCCTGCAACTGCGTCAGCCCGTGCGACCTGAAGGTATCCGACTCTCAGGAGCAGAACTGCACCGATCGTTCCGATGATGTATGCCAGTCCGCGCGTACTGGTCCGGAAGGGCTGTGTAGACTCCTGGTTTGGGGCGCTCTCTTTTGCGAGGGAAAACAGGATGCCGACCATAGCGAAGTTGGTGACGAGCGCGGTTCTGCCGTAACTCAGAAACGGAACAACGACGCCGGAGAGCGGAATCAGACCAAGAACCCCGCCTGCGATCAGCGCAATCTGGAGAGCAAGCGCCAGCGTGAGCCCCAGGGCTAAGAAGAAGTTGTAGTCGGAGCGGGCGCGGAGCGCGGTCCGTATGCCGAACCACAGGATGCCGCCATAAATGGCGAGTACGCAGACCACGCCGACGAAGCCCCATTCTTCGCCCAGTGCGGCGAGGATCAGATCGGTGTGAGCGGCAGGCATCAGTTGAGGATCACCTAGACCGAGACCTGCTCCGAACAAACCGCCACTCGCAAAGGCCCACAGCGAATGCGCAAGCTGCTCGCCGCCACGAACAGAGTTGTCCCACGGGGACAGCCACATGGCTACGCGCCCTGCGACGTTCTTCGGGAAGTTGAGGTAATAGCCTGAGACAAAGCCCGCGAGGATGAACACCCACCCCGCGAACGCCAACAAATATCGGTCGCGCGCGACGGCGTACATGCTCAGGAACAAGCAGGCGATGAGCAAGGCGGGTCCGAGGTCTTTCTGCAGGAAGAAGAAGCCGAGCGAGACCGCCACTCCGGCGAGCACGGGCAGGAAGTACTCAAGCCTCGGCGTCTCGAACCAGCCCGGGAGCTTGCTTGAGGGGGACCGCTGTTCGCGAAGCGTGCGGAGGAGTTCCCAGCGCTCTGCAAAGTATCCGGCGAGGAAGAAAGCGATTAGGACGCGAATAACTTCTGCGGGCTGGAATCCGAAGAGGTTGACCTTGGCGTCGCTGCCGGTTGGCCCTGAGCCGAACAGAATAAGCGCGGCGGACAGGACGAAGCTGGCCAGGAGAAAGACGTAGCTGAGTTTTCCGGTCAGACGACGGTAGTCGAGCGTGCTGGCGAACGCGAGCGCAAGGCAGCCAGCGGCTGCTCCCTCGGCGAAGTTCGCGAAGAGCAGCGTGTCCCGCAGAGGGTCGCGGAGGGTGACCATCAGGGCCATGCCGATTCCGCTGAGCAGAAGGACAGCAGGCAAAAGGAACTGCGGGCCTGGCGTTTTTCGAAAACTCCAAAACAGGTGTACCGCAGCGAAGGAACAGAGGAACAAAGCCGCCCAGAGAATTAGCTGGTTATGGTATCGGCTACCATCGCGGACGGTGAAGAAAGGTTTCAGGCGCGCCAGATCCGCGGAAGTGAGGAGCGAGATTGTTTCAGCTCCGGGATGGCTGGCCTGAATCTGCCTGGCGCGGGCCTGGAGGTCGGTAAGCCCGCGCGTTGAGAGCACCTCCCGTACCGGCACACGGATTCGACCGATCTCACCAACATGCGAAATACCGCCGCCAGCTCCCGGAAGGGCGAGGAAAATCTTTGCTGCAACGTACTGCCGCTCCACCGGCGACGCGATCTCCTGGAGATATGGAAGCAACTGCTCGCGCCTGTCGACGGAAGGGAGATTGAGGGTCCCGGGTTGTTCGTCAGTCGCGCGTGCGAGACGCCCCTGTGCCGTGAGGAACAACGCTGCGGCGATCAGGATGGACGTCAGCGCAAGCAGCAGCCGTTCAAGGCCCCTTCCTGGGCCGAGACTGGTAGCGGAGCGCTCTGGGCTGTCTCTTCGCTCTCGCATCGTGCTGCGGGTTACAGCCATCAGGGCTCCTTCACTGCTGATCTGCGGGCCGCCAGCCGGCCCTGCGATAGATTCACTCTGTTGATGCCCGCAGTGGCTCCCGCCCACGGTAGGATGCTCTCGTACAGCTCGCGCGCATGGTCTAGGTCACGTTCAGCGATCTGATAGTCCCGGGTCGTATCAGCAGGCGTGGGTGCCCTGTGTCCGGCATCCATTGCGTGTTCGCCTTGGTAGCGGTAGCCGTCGGCAAGCTCGGCGGTCTCGCGCTTGCCAATGTCATGGCCGCGCCGCTCCGCCCCCTTGATGGCCGCTTCCCCACCCTCAAGATCATGCAGCGAATAAATATCCAGCCGGGCGAGGCCGAGCCAGGGGTCTGGAGACTTCTTCATATACTTCGCGGCATCTTCGAAATCCTGTCTGGATTCTTCGAGCAGACGGCCGTCACGCCGGGCGGACCCCCGTATGCGGGCCAGGTGCCCCTCGATCAGGCGTAACTTGCCATGGATGTTCTTGTCGTTGGGGTCAAGTTCAAGGGCGTGCGCGACTTCGGCCCGAACGCGGATCCAGTCAGATTCTGGAACCGCGGGCACGTCTGATTCCTGATCCCTGGAGATCGTATGGTCCGCGTCGCTCATGAGGCGTTCACGCAACGCGGACTTTGCGGACCAGAGGCTCATCGGCACATGCGAACGCGACGCGAGTTGGCTGTACTCTCGCCAGGCGGCGTCAAGGTTTTGCTGCTTCTCGCTCGAAAGATCGCTCGCAAGCTGGGTGCCCTTGCGCCACACTATGTACTCGCTCACGAACATATATCCGACTACCAGGATGATGAGGAGAAGAGCGGCCGAGAAGACCCGCAACACACGTCCGGCAGCGCTGCGCCTGCGTGGGAGCGGGGGCGGCGGAGGGGCGAAGACCGTCTTCGGCGTGGACGCATAAGCTGTGTTGTTCGGAACTGTTTTGCGGGTGGCATCTGCTGTTGGGGCGAAGGGCCCGTTTTGAGAGGGTTCCGGCCGCTGGGTTCTTACTGTGGCGTCGGTATTTTGGACGACTCTCCGCGTGGCGTCCTCGAGCGGTGGAGGTGCTGCCGGGCTGATTGCCTCTCCGTTGCGGAACCGTTGAAGGGCGATTGCGAACTCCGCTGCGGTTCGGTAACGCACGCGTGGATCGGGCGAGAGAGCGCGCGCAACAACTTGCCTCAGGGGCTCCGGCCAGTGCCCAGGGAGAGGTGAAGGCTGGCGGTAGTTGCGGATCAGATGTTCCAGCTTCGATCCGGTCTCCGCCTGAAAATACGGATGGCCGGTAAGCAGCTCGTACAGAACGACTGCAACCCCCCAAAGATCGGAGCTGACGTCTACCTCGCCGGTGGCCATGCGCTCGGGCGATGAATACTGCACGCTGGCGAAGACGTTCTGGGTGAAGTTCCGCGTCATGGAGAGCGCCTTCGCAATGCCGAAGTCGAGTACCTTCACCCTTCCATCTGGCGTGATCCGGATGTTGCGGGGCTTGACATCGCCGTGCACGATCCCTCTCGCCGGGCGCCCCTCGATGGTGGTGCTCAAAGTATGCGCACGGTCGAGCACCTCGAGCACGTCCTGCGCTATCCGGGCAGCAAAGGCCGGCGCGAGGCCTTTGCCGTTAGCAATCTCTGACACGTCTTCACCGTCGACGTACTCCATCACGATGTAGAAGTAGCCCGGCATCTCGCCGAACTCCAGTATTTGTGTAACGCGGCTGTCCATTGCACAAAGCTGCTTTTGAAGCTCTGCGCCCAGACGTTCCGCCTTTACGATCTGCTGGCTATCGGCGTCGGCACCTAGGTCAATCAGCTTCAGCGCCACCCGCCGTCCGGTCTGCGGGTCGTCTGCTTCAAAGACACGGCCCATACCACCGGCGGGGAGCTTGCGAAGTAGCGTGAACCGGCCTGCGGTCTGGACCGTCATCGGGTCACGACTTTGACGTCGCGCCCGACTGCGTTTGGTGGCGGCGCGATGACGTTGTCTTTCAATAACGGTTCGTCGTCGAAGAATGGAGAGAGCCACACCTGTTCGGCGCCAGAATGTTCAATAACATTTCCAGACATAGTCGGAGTGGCCGAGCCCGCGATGAATAGACCGGGAAGAAGCTCTGGGCCGTGTCCATTGTCCCTGATCAGGTTGCCATCGATTGTGGGACTCGCCGATCCATGGACGTACACTCCGATTCCAAGGTTCGCTTCAATCGTGGATGCCTGAAGCGTTGGTTGGCCACCTTCGATCTCCACGCCGGCTTTCTGCATTCCGCTGACTCGGATGTCTGTGACCTCCAGGTGCGAGTTGAGGATTCGGATCCCGACCTCGCCGGGCCCTACGATTTCGAACCCGGCGAAGCGAACGTTGTGAACATCGTCTGCAGAGACAGCAACCTCGGGCGCCTGGATCTTTGCACCGTAGGGCTGGCTGCTCAGAAGGTTAATCCCACTGCGCAGATGTACGCTCTCGTGATATTCCCCCGGCGCGACCAGGATGGTATCCCCTGGGCTCGCTCGATTGAGGGCGTCTGAAATGGTCTGGATGGCGCCCGGGCCGACCATCCAGGTGATCGGCTGCCTGACAGAACCAAAGCCCACCCTGAAGCCCGAAGCAGACTCCTCCACATAAGGCCGCAACGCACAAAGCAACGCTGTGGCCGCAAGCAGACCTAAAAGAAACCATCTCCAGTGGTGCTTGGAGCCGCTGCCCTTTTCAGGACCAGAATGCTGTGAAGGCGCGGCATAGTGGGGTGTCTCGATCAGAATGACCGAGACGTTATCTTTCCCTTCTGCTTCATTCGCTGCAGCTATGAGGGCCAGCACACCGGTCTCCGGATCTCCCGCATGCTGCTCGACCAGCCGCCGAATCGCCTGAGCGCGAACCTGATCCGTCAGGCCATCCGAGCACACCAGCACTGCTGAGGCTTTGGGAAGCTCGAAAGAGTGGATCTCTAAAAAGTCCGGATCGTCCGGTGCGTGGGGCGCGCTGCCCAGGTCGCGAAAGATCTCGTTCCTCCGGGGATGGTGCATCGCGGCCTCTTCGTCGAGTTGGCCGCTATCCTCCATCTCTCCGACAGGCGAATGATCCTTTGTGACCTTGGTGATACTCCCAGGCTCGAGCAGGTAGAGCCGCGAATCCCCTACATGCCCCACAGTCACGCGTTCGCCCTCGATCAGCGCGACGGTGGCGACGCACGCCATGCCCTTGAGCTCTGGCTCTCGCTCTGCGAGTTCAAAGATTTCGGTGCTGGCAAGCGCGAAAGCCTCGCGCACCCGCCGCTCCGCCGCTCCCGCTGGACGAGCCAGGCGCATTTCAATGATGTCGCTGGCGACCTTTGCCGCCCGCTCCCCGGCGGCGTGGCCTCCGACCCCGTCCACTACCAGGTAGATGCCGCGTGCAGCATCGATCAGGATTCTGTCTTCGTTGTCGACTCTTTTTCGGCCCACGTCAGAATGGCCGGCGGCAATCAAGCGGGAGATCACGGCCATGCTCTAGTCGCTCCGGCGTAAGAACGCCCAGACCAGGCACACAACAACCGATACTAATCCGACAAGGAATGGGATCCGAAGATGAAAAAGTGTGGTGGTCATTGCGGCTGTTTTGCCTCGAATTGAATGACGAGCACATCAGCCAGAGTTATCTTCGCAGCCGGCGGGAGAACCGTCTCCAGGTTACGATCGGCCCCGCCTTGCGCGCTTCGGTCGATGCTGGGCGTGACCGCGACGCCGTTCACTGCGGTTCCAAACTGACTGAAATCTTTGAGGAAGAAGCGTCCACTGCTCGCCTCTCGTCGGATGCGGCAATGTTCCCGTGAGATGTCGGGCGGCCCCTCAAGCTTCAGGTCAGCCCAAACTGCCTTCCCGCCGCGCCCGATGACGATTTCATCTCTTGTCATCGCGAAGACCTTTTCTCCGCTGCTATCGCGATACCGCAGCGTTGCAAACACCGCCGGAACGCCCTCTCCTGCTCGTAGCGTGGGCCTCGTGTATGTTTCACCCGCAGCATGGCGGGTGACAAAGGTCGTCTTCGCGCCTGATCCTAGCTCCATGGCCGGTTCGCTGCCAAGGTCGGAGTAGATTTCGATCTCTCCGGGGCTGAGACGATCATCTTCTCCTCGGTGGAACTCAATACTCCAGTCCGATTCCAGGATTTTGTACTTAGCCTTTTTGTTCTGCTTCGCCAATCCAAGCCGCCGCACCAATGGAGGGGGCACCCGCACCTCGTTCAGCAGCTGAAGATGTTCCGCCAGCGCCTGTTTCGCCTCGCCGCGAACCACCTGTGCAACGGGCGTGATCAAGGCAAAGTCGTCAGCATGGAGGTAAACGTTGAATCGGCACGGCAAAAGAACCGTGTGGCCGACCTTGAACAGCCCGGCATCAACATTCCGAATCAGTTCGCAGATAAGGTCATCGCCGATGATCTGGCCCACCGGATTGTCAGCCATATTGCACGGTTAGATAGTTTGGTGCTGTGCGCGGTTGCACCATTCCCTAGTCCAGGCGTGTCTCTTGTTTCGCAGTGACTTCAACACTGCTTCGGCTTTGCCCGCGGAGATGTGTGGCGGAGCAAGATCTGCATCAAGGCCGAGGCGCCTCGCCTTATCCGGAGCGCCTTCACCAGGTGCAATTCCGCCGAGTTCCGTCAGTACAATCACTCCATGAACTCCAAAGTTGCCTGCCTCGTGATGCTCGCGTGCTCTACCCTGGTTGCCCAGTCACCCGCTCCTCGCACCGGATTGATTTCACACGTCACAGGCTGATCTGGCCTACGAAAGTTATGGAACTCCCAGCAGCGCGACACCTGTTATCGCGGTCAACGGCGGCCCCGGGCTCTCCCACACATACATACTGTAGAACGATGTGTGGGAGAAGCTTTCCAAAAGTACATGAAACGAGCTAATGCAAGCCGCCAGCTGACCCCGTTTCTATGGAGCTTCTCTTGCCGCCGTCAGCGTTCACCACGACAGCTAGGTTCACGTATTTGTGCAGCACTGGGCCCTGATCCGGCAACGTTTGTTCCAGTAGCTTTCCTGCCCTCGCTTGCAACTCTCGGAGGGCCAGGGTCATAGGTTGGCCAATTGGATCGCTCTTGGGGAGTAGCCAAGACATCTCGGTGTCCACAGCACTTCGGAATGCCGTCCACACAACAGAGGGCATTACGCTTTCGGTAGCTTCTTCCAAGGGGCGCAGGGCGGCAAGGAAGTCGTCAACCTGTTCAGCCGTTGGGCATTGCAGCGGGCGCAGCAATGTCGAGCAGCCTCTCTCAGAAATGGCCCAACAACGATGAATATGGGTCGCAGTATTTGGTCAAGGCGGTATCGTAATCGCAATTTCGCTCTTTGTTCGATACACCGACGCCGTGGCTCTCTTTCCAAGGTCGGCGGAAAACTGCTGGTTGTGCGGAGGGTTGCATGAATTGACTAAGGAGCCTTCTTACACACACGAGTAAGGGAAATGGGGCTTTATTTCCGCATTGATGAACTTGCCTATGGATTCCGCTGCCAAGAGCTGTTCGTAAACGATTTGCGCAACGTTGTAGTACTGGTACACCACGCCTGAGTTGAACTCCACCTCTAATGTTTGTGCGGTCTCGTCATAACCGATTGAGCGGACCACCGAAGACGTCACCATATGCCGCTCCATCTCCCCGTTCTCCTCTGGTATAGGTTGCCGCGTCGGCGTATCGCAGCCCATCGAGCATTTTCCGATCTCCAGAAAGTTCAACGCGATCCTATCCTTCTGGACGACAGCAGCATCCGCCACCGCGTCAGATACTCCATTGGGCTTTCTCCCACTTTTTCCTTGAACTTAAGGGCAAAGATCGAGCGTGACATGCCGACGTGCTGCGCCAGACCATTCACCGTCCAGGGGCTCGCTGGATTGGCTTGCATGGACACGATGGCGGACTTGAGCTGCGGATCCGTAGGCGCGTAGAGCCAGCCCCACGGTGTCCTGCGAGGATTGGGCCAGATGCACACGAAGCGCTTGAACCAGCATCATGTAGGCGAGCTGCTGCACCAGAAGAACGCTTGAGAGAGGGTCCATGTGACTTCACGGACGATCAGACCATAACTCCGGAGTTTTAGTGTAATGCGAGCGGCCTCATCCACATCTTTTGTTGTGACGGGCGGAGATATGGAAGCGCCTTCAGAAGAAAAGGAGCTGCGATGTGGGTATTTGTTACTGGAGCTACAGGACTTATTGGATTGGCCGTAGTCAACGATTTGATCGCCGCAGGGCACCAGGTGACCGGCCTCGCCCGTTCCGATGCCTCGGCCAAGAAGCTCACCGATGCGGGCGCGAAAGCCTTGCGTGGCGATATCGAAGACCTCAATGTTCTTCGCAAGGGTGCCGCCGCTGCTGATGGCGTAATCCACACAGCCTTTTATCACGAGATTTCTCATCTTCCACTCGGGACGCGGCTCGGAGTGTTCCTGGGCGGCCTGCCTACGGGCATCGTCAAGCGCTTCCTCAAAGCCGTACTGGAGGCCGATAGGCGTGCAGTGGAGACCATGGGCGGCGTTTTCGTGGGAACCGACAGACCACTTGTGGGCACCTTTGGCACGCTTGCGATGAAGTCCGGCAGCGTTGCTACCGAAGATCAGCCCTACTATCCCAGATCGGCAGGTGCGCAGCGTGGCGGGACGGAGGCTACCATGCACCAGCTTGCATCCCGCGGTGTGCGTGCCTCCATCGTGCGCTTGCCGCCTGGCGTGCATGGTGAGGACGACCGCAATGGCTCTATCCCGCTACTCGTCAAGATCGCGCGGAAGAAGAAGGAGTCAGCCTACATTGGTCAAGGTCACAATCGCTGGGGAGCTGTGCACAAGCTGGACGCAGCGCGCCTGTTCCGGCTGGCGCTGGAGAACGGTTCTGCCGGCAGGATGCGCGGTTCTCTTTTCCGCTGCACGGTGATGCGCAGACGATCGCGGCTCGCCTGACTCGAACGCCTGACCGGCTACAACTGCAGCTCGGTCCGGAAGCCCCGGCGCGGGTTGAACGAAGGCGGCCAGAAGGTTGTGCCAAGGAGTATTGACGAGGGCGGGCAGCAAATGGGCAACCTGCATCCGTTCTATACGTTTGCGGAGCGTGAGCCGTACCGCGTCTACTTCGATCTCGATAAGCCTCGCTTCCTCTAGCGTCAGGTCTGATTCCCGTCAGGGCCGGACGCCATCCTTCTTTACAAGGGTCGCGATCGCGACCGAGTCGGCGGGCAGCTTGACTGTTCAACTTGCAAGGCACGCTATGACTGGCAACAGGTATTACGGCGACTGAATCGTAAAATGCATTCCGCGGGTGGGGTCGGAGACAGAAGAGCTATTGAAGGGCTGTTCTAAGTCCCCATAAGCGAGCCAGTTAAACTATCTTCCCTTAGACTGACGTCCGGTATTGTCTTTCATTGCGCGGGGGGATAAGCTCGGGCTGAGTGTAATCGCTTTCACCATCCCGAGACGGAGTTTGCCGGAATGCTTATGCCTAAACTTCTTCGCACGCATCAGACCAGCGTTCTGACGGCGCAAGTGATCGAGACGATACCGTATGGTGCGGCCAAGTTGCGGGTCACCGCGTTTCCGCAACTAGCATCTGTAGCGCCACGAGCGCAAAATAAAGCTGGTTGATGGAGTGAGTGAGTTAAACCTTCAAATTAGTCAGAGGAGTGCACGTTGAGCAGAGCGTTTCAAGCGCCGGGAAGAGTCAATCTGATTGGAGAGCATACCGATTACACGGGCGGCTTTGTGCTTCCGATGGCGATTCCATTCACCACTACGGCCACGTTGACACCGGCCGAAGAGGGCTATCAATTCGAGAGCACACTCTTCAGCCATGTACATCGGCTGTCGTCAGAGGACCGTGGCCCCGCCATTGGCGACTGGAGCGACTACCCCGTCGGTGTGCTGCGGCAGTTGCAGATGCGGGGAGTTAATTTCGCGCCGTTTACCCTTGAGCTGTCAGGAGATGTTCCGCTGGGTGCCGGACTGAGCTCTTCAGCTTCGGTTGAGGTGGCGACAGCGATGGCCTTGCTCGCGCACGCAGGGCTGAGCCTTCCAAGCGCAGAGATTGCGACGTTGTGCCGCGCTGCGGAGAACAATTTTGTCGGGTCGCCCTGTGGGATCATGGACCAGTTTGTCATCACGGCGGCAGAAAAAGGCCATGCACTCCTGCTGAACACGGGTGATCTAAGCTACGAACTTCTGCCGATGAACGCGGGTAAGCTGGCGGAGTGCTCGGTGGTGATTGCAAACTCTATGGTTCAACATTCGAACTCCGATGGCGCCTACGGTGTGCGCCGCCAGGAAGTTGAGCAGGGGCAGACCGCCTTGCGCGCGAAGTTTCCCGACCTCGTGGATTTAAGCGGAGCTGGGCTAGCGCAGTTGAATGAAGCGCGTTCGACTATGTCGCCGGAAGCGTTCCTACGCTGCCGCCACATCATCACGGAGAACCAACGGGTGATGGAGGCTCGCAGCGCGATGCTGGCAGGAGATCCGGTTCGTCTGGGTTCGGTCATGACAGCGGCCCACGCCAGTGAGCGCGACGACTTTGCGTGCAGCATCCCCGAGATTGACTTTCTGGTGGAGATTGCGAACACAATAGAGGGTTGTTTCGGAGCAAGGCTCACGGGCGGCGGATTCGGAGGATGCACGGTGAACCTGGTTCATGGCTCGGCAGTCGAAGCGTTCAAACAGAAGCTGGCGGAC
>JAABUU010003759.1_pt1 | contig 18848 bp, 20 predicted proteins | sample 5559301 | NCBI WGS metagenome assembly JAABUU01 (sample SAMN10711884, study PRJNA513360) | rock metagenome | isolation source: Antarctica rocks | place: Antarctica: Victoria Land, Richard Nunatak white | reverse complement strand
AACACACTCAACATACCTTATATACACACATGCACACACCCACGCTTACAAGTAAAAATCGCGCAGAACTCCGGCCCCGACACCAACGGCTGCCAATTCTTCATCACGACCGTGCCGACGCCGTTCCTGAACGGCAAACATGTCGTCTTCGGCAAGGTCGTCGACGGCATGGACGTGGTGCGGAAGGTGGAGAATGCGCGGACGACGAGGGAGAAGCCGAATCAGGACATCAGCGTCGTGCAGTGCGGGGAGATGTGAGCACCCGGTCGGTTATGGGGCGGTGGGTGGTGGTTGAGGGGAGGGGAGGGGAGGGGAGGGGAGGGGAGGGGAGGGGCTTTGGAAGGTAGGTATAGATATGTCGGTGGCAGGTTGTGAGGGAGCTTCGATGTAGATTGGGGACGCTTTTTCAGTGCGTATTTGACGCGGCGGTCCGCACATATTGCACTTCTGGAAGGGGCACATTGGAGGGAGGACGGCAATCCGGCGGCAAGCCTCTCTACTCCTAGGACAACGACAAGTAGATATACAAACCCAAACACCAACCCTCTCACACCAGACCCAACCCCAACCCACCACCCCTCAAGCCCAAGCCCCCACAAGCGCCATCAACACCCCTCCCCCAACCACCGCCGCACAAGCCTCCACCCTCCTCCTCCCCCTCAAGCTCTCATAACTCCCCTCGCTCAAAAAGTCCTCGGCCAACAACTCCACCAAGCCCGCGAAAAGCAGCAACCCACTACTAACGGCATTCATAACCCCCACCATCAGCAAGCCCGTCTGACCCGCTGGGTCATACAGGTTATGGACCAGCAAGCCGATCGCCTGCCCCACAGGCGTGGTGGCGCCGTACGCGAGCGCCATGAGCCAGGGTTTGGGGGAAGCCGCGGCGAAGGAGGTGATGGCGGCGATGCGCGAGCCGAGGGCGAGCCCTTCGAAGGTCTGGTGGAAGCTGATGGCGACGAGGAGCACGACGAAGGAGGTGCCCGTTGCGACGCTGAGGGCCATGCCGATGAAGACGGAGTGGAAGAGGATGCCGGCTTCGAGGAGGAGGCATTGGAGGAGCATCTTTTGCTGTTGTTGGTGGGTGGTGAGGGTGGGCTGCTGGGCGTTGCTGTCGCTTTCGATGGGGGAGGTGGGGTGGTTGGGTGGCCGCGGGCGGTGGTGGTGGTGGGTGTTGTCGTCCGGGAGGGAGTGGGCGCGGCTTTTGGTGTCGTTCATTAGCCCGGCCGCGTCGGAAGAGGGGTCCAGCTCGTCGAGGTCTAGGTCGGCGTCGCTGTCGGAGTGCTGGCTTTCGTCGTCGTCGTCGTCTGGGTGCGGGTCGGTTGGGATTGCGGCTGGCTGCTCGGTAACTAACCGTTCGGATGAGCCTTCCAGGTCGTGCAGTCTGATATCGCCAAGGTGTCCGTTCGCTCCAAGCTTTCCCTGGCGGAACGGTCTCAGACTAGTTTGTCTCTGGTGACTCGGTCTCACTCGACCATTGGCCGTATGATTGTGCCTGTGCTCTTGATCGTCTTCCCGCAAAGTGTCATATTCGCTCCCATGCATATGTCCCGCCCCTCTCGTCGCAAAGAACATCTCTATTCCAACCACGATCAGGACAGACGTCATGGCGATCAGGCCTGCCATAGCCGGATAACCGCGGTTCCAGAAACGAGGCAGACATGGATCCGTGAGGGAGACGAACGCGGTGGGGAGGAGATGAACAAAGGCCGTAGCAATGAGCACACCTGTGCCGAAATGTCGAGAAAGGAAGAGGAAGTGGTGAGGGACCGGCAGACGGGGAAAGCGACGCACGATGATGGGGAATGAGCACGCTATATGGTAGACGTTAATACGGTAGCAGGCTTGTGGTGAGGGGCGAACAATGGGGTTGACTAGCCTAAGGTGCTGAGCACGAGGATGATAAGGAGAGCTGCGACATGTAGTGGAGTATTGTAACTTCCACGCTTTTGGCCGGAACCACAGACCGGACGGTCGAAATCATCCTGCCTTCGTTCCAATTCGGCTTGCAGTAATATCGACGGTATGTTCGTCAATGTAGTGCCAGTGGTTAGCCCTGAAGACGAGGTTAGAAAAGGGCGCTGGGCAAGAATGCTGACAACCACGCACCATGACCGTCAGAGCTCCCTGCATTATATAGCATCCTACTTGAGTAGTGTCCGAAGCTGAAGCAGCAATTTCTGGGACAGATCCATTCCCAGCAGACACTAGGGCAGAGTAAGAGCCTCTCGAAAGCCAGCCGCAAGTTGCATATCAGCCGTTACCGGCAACGCGGAAATTTACATCTCGCGTAGAAATACGTTCCGCCCTTGCTTACATAATCCCCGAAAATGGTACCGGCGTTTCTATAGCCCGAGAGCCCTACATTTACCTGGATGGGCAGTACAGTGTCATTGGAGTCGAGAAGCAATTGGCAGGTCGGATAGGTGATCATCGATGACTAGCATTGTACATTTACAAGACTCCATATGTTTTGAAAAGGCTGTTGCAAGATTTGCCGCCGTACGAAGCAGACTTTCAATTCGTTGAAGGCTTTGTTATAGATAATTCCCACCCGCGAACCTGGAGCCAAAGTCCGCTGCCCTGTTGATCAACTCCTTCTTCTGCGCATGGTCAATCTTCACGCCCCCGCCGATGTCTTTCTCCCTGTCAAATGCTCTTTTACTCGGATCATCTTCTTTCTCTTTTGGGACGGCCTTTTTATGCTCGCTATAAAGTGACGTGTTGCGATTTTTCACCTGCACGTAAAGTCAGTAACGGGCGCTCCAGAGGACGCAAGGTTGCTGTCAATCATTGAAGCTGCTCACATTGTAGTCATTGATCTTCCTGGCTGTCTCCTCAGCTTCGGCCTGGGCCTGCGCAGTCTTCTTGTCCTCCGCACCTAGCGCAGCGGGCTTCCTAACCCCCATCACTTCATCTTCCAGCCTTTGCCGCTTCTGGTCTGGCGTCTCTGTCCATACTGTATGCTCTCCGACTCCTTTTGATGGCAGAGCCTTTGCGCCTTTACCGGTATTGAACTTCCGATTCCGCAGTTTCGTTGGATCAACTCGTGAAGACCAGTCGTCCTGTTTTGGTGGTACCACCATCCAGTCATCCCTTTGAATTTTCTTTGCTGCTTCAGTTCGTGTAGCATCGTCCGCTAATGCTTTCTGGCGCAGTGATTCGGCTTCTTCATCCGCCTGTGCGACTTAGTTTCGGATCATTCCTAGTCTTGGTTGCTACGAACCTGTGACACTTGTCTTGCGGGCAGAGCCGGCCCAAAGTCCTCGTCGCTACTGCAACTACTTCCATCGTCTTTGGGATCACCGCTTGGACGCTCTTCGAGAGTTGCGGGAGGTAATGATGGTCCAATCACACGACGCCTCTTCTCCCCATCGTCATAGCCTGGAGAGCGCGAATGTGCTCTTGTTTGTTTGTGTATCACCGACGATCCATCCTCGTCATCTTCAGCTTGTCGTTTGCGCTTGGCAAGTAGATGGGGCGGTAGTTCTGGGCCTACAGTAGACATGCTTGTGCTCGAGATCTTAGCTGGGGTATAAATAGAAACGGTGCTCGGCGAAAGTTGGCAGCGATGGAACTCCCCGGCAAGTCCCGCTGGCTCACGGGTCTCTGCAGTTAAGCAACCCAGAGATCTTCAAGGCATAGCTCATCTAGGTAGCATTTGGGAACAGAACCTCACAAACTTATTACACTGACCTTGATGACAGCTGCTGACAGCGAACCTCATCTCACGGTATCATCGGGAAGAAGGCGAGCACACTCACAACCGCTCCACGAAGATCGGGGTCTTGGCATTCGAGCTTCCCAATACGTTTATAAGTGCTGCAAGAACATCCTCGCCAACTCATAGTGTCTGGTAGACCAGACCATGTGATTATAGACCCAACGCTTTGACCTTCTATAGCCAAGCCAATCTCCGATCCTGACTCCCTTTTACTCGCACGTAAGATACGTGCCTGGAGGGCACCGGGAGAAAGGCAAGAGGATGTACACATTCGAACCACCTAGATGAGCGCTATGCCAGAGGAGAATGATTTGGATACAGAGGAAGATGCCTTTGTGGAGCCTAGCAGTGACGGATTGTCAAGCCCGACTATGGAGGGTCGCCACGAAGAACAACAAGAAGGCATTTCGGTGAACGTGGCAGATATCCTACGCGAAGAGGATGAGCGGAGTGATCCGGGACTTATTGCAGAGTCGAATGGCACTGTCTTCGGCGGTTATCGCAGCATTAACAAGGATGACAGTCCGTTGGCAGACGAGAGCTCGGAGCTGGTTCTTCGTCAAGGAGCGGGAAGACCATCAAGTGCTGATGGCTCTCTCTCTATTCCTGACGATATTCCTGACGACGTCCCTTCCTTGAAGGTATGACACACCACTTAGCGCATCTCTGCATATTTTGATCAGCGTAGGGCTCCGTATTGTCGTCTCCCGGCAGCAGTGCGCCGGTGGCACGTAGTCCTCGACCTGGCCTCAGTCCCACTCCGTCCTTTCGCCCTTTCGACCGGCGCTTTCAGGCGCGGCTGTCATCATCTACTTTCAACTCGCCCCGCGCTCAATCACCAGCGTTCCTTGACACTCATTCACGACAGTCATCAGCGAGCCAGATCTTCCGCGATATCGGGGCCACAGATTTATCAGGAGCTCCCTGGGATGTCGTACGATGGACAAGACTCGGCAAACTCACAGGACAAGCGTTTTCCGAAATCGGCAAGCGGAATTTTGGTCGTCCCACATGCATTGCAGTATCAGCGTTCATAGCGATGGGCACCTCGAAAGGTCTCATCCTAATATTTGACTATCATCAAACCCTCAAATCCATTATAGGTTCAGGAAGCAAAGGTGAGCACTAAGAAGTGAACCAAGCAAATCTCACGGCGAAGGCTAATATCTGGCCGCCCCAGCCGTCGAGTCTGGAGCCATCACTGCTTTAGCATTGTCAGCCGATCATACAACAGTAGCAGGTGGGCACGCCAATGGCACTATCTTTACCTGGGACGTCTCGAAATTCGCGCGGCCATTTCTGCATATACAACCCTTGAGCGAATGGCAGTCGGAACCGCGGAAATTCGATGGGCATGTCCCTGGCCTAGCTATAGTGCACTTAGGATTTCTCGGAACCAGACATACTGCGCTAGTATCTGCAGACGACAAGGGCATGGCTTTCTCTCATCTTGCTTCGAGAGGCATGGGCGCGATTGCGCGCAACGTGAAGTCGACTCGGATCTTGGGTCGCTATCCGAATGGTGTTGCCCCGACAAGCCATTCACGCAAATCAAGCACGATGCTGGCCTTCTCCCCATTACCCTTCGGCAATACTGAGCAAGCTACAGACGCAATGGGACTCGTAGCCATGCTGACACCATACTTACTTGTCATTGTCTCAACTACTCCGGTCGCGCAAACTCAGCACAAAGCGGTGAGGCCAAAGGAGGTTACTGCTCATGGCGCTATGAGCGCAGCACTCGCGTGGTTTCCGGCTGTAAGACTTCAGCCAAGCAATTCGAATTCATCAGGATCTATATCAAAAGCAAAGCTAGCTTACTGCTGGTCAAATATCCTGACTGTTTTGGACGTTAGTGAGACACCATCCGCTAAGCCGGCAGAAGGAGATAAACCACCAAGTCTTTCATTCCGACCGCGAAGCCGATGGAAGGCAGAGGAGGCTATTGTTGCTGTGCAGTGGCTCGGTCGGTCGGTACTTGGAGTGCTTACGATCACTCAGCGTCTCATCATCCTGGAGGACGGTACATTAAGAGTGACGGATACTTCTGACCTTCTGAAGAAGCAGATCTACCACTCCGATCTGTTCTCAAAGCAGCTGCATGTGCTGATTGAGCAACTCGACGAAGAGGATGCATCAATGCATGGTGTAGTAGCAGATGCATTCTATATGAGCTTCAAAGCTTACAAAGGCCGACTGTTCATTTTAGGCACCAACGATGTCTCGATTGGTACTTTGTCAAATTGGGCGGATCGACTACTGGCTCTTATGGAAGAGGGAGATTTCATTGCAGCCATAGAGCTCGCCACCTCCTACTACAATGGCGAAGCCAACACGCTGACTGTGGGTCTCTCTGATGACACCCCGACGAGACATGCGATGGTTCGCGAAAAGCTGTTAGAGATGATATCTGCGTCCCTAAAATACGCATTTGGGAGAAATCAAAGGGCCAGTACAGGAAGAGCTGAGAAGCGTCAGCTGCAAGAGCTGGCTGCCGCATGTTTCCTGGCATGTATCAGTATGAACAACATGGAATTCCTATTCGAAGATGTCTATGCCTGGTATGAAGATGACTCATCGGAAGGCATATTCTTGGATATCCTTGAACCCTACATCCTGGACAGACAAATCAGCTCCGTTCCGCCAGTGGTCCTCAAAGGACTGATCACACACTATACAACGAGAGGTCTGGACACTCGTTTAGAAGAGCTCATATGCCATCTGGACACCGCCACGATGGACATCGACCAGATTACAACCTTATGCAAGCAGCACAATCTTTACGATGCCCTTATCTACGTCTGGAACCAAGCACTTGATGACTATGTAACGCCGCTGATTGATCTCTTCCAACTCGTGAAGCTTCAGCAAGGCTACCGAAATGGCACAAACGGCCCGGTAGATCCAGTATGTTTGGTCAACGCCATGAAAATGTTTCCGTACCTTTCGTACGTGTTATCGAGCAGAGTATATCCGACAGGCAGTGAGCTGCCAGAGCCGGAAGCGTCAAAAGCAAAGACCGAGCTGTACTCCTTCCTCTTCTCTGGCAAGACCGTTGCCTGGCCCGAACAGAATGGCAGACCTGTCCTGACCAAGAGGAAGCTGACTGATGAGCCTTCTTTCCCATACTTGCGCTTGATCCTCGAATTTGATGCGCCAAGCTTCCTCAGTACTCTGAACGTTGCCTTTGAGGACAGCTTCCTCAATAACGCTTCGGACCATATGGCCAACGACAATAGTGAAACTAACGAGATTTCTCTCCCGGTTATAGCTGTGAACCGGCAGTATATTGTCAGCGTTTTGCTGGACGTTATGAGCTCGGCGGAGTACCAACCAGAAGATACCATATATCTTGACATGTTCATTGCTCGAAATATACCCAAGTTCCCACAATTCATTCTCTTGTCAGGCACAGCATTGCATCGGGTTCTAATCGGTCTTTGCAACTATCCGGTGGAAGATACTGCGGAGGATTGCCAACTTAGCGTCGAGTACTTGCTCTCCATGTATCATGCACCGGATCTGGAGACGTTGATCCCGATGTTCGCCAAGGCTCGTTTCTACCGGGTCTTGAAGTCGATTTATAAAGCAGAGAAGCGGTATGCGCAGCTTCTGGAGACGTGCTTCGAAGACCAAGAGAACCAAGAGGCGGTCTTTGACTGTATCGCTGATTGTCTGCGTACCAAGGCGGGCCTCGACCCGAGGCAACTACGTGAAGTCCGAGCTGTTATTGCCAACCACGCTCGTGATTTTGTTGACGCCGATGTCAGCGCTGCTGCTTCGACTATTGCTAATTATGCACCTGACTTACACGCAACACTTCTTGATGCACTGGAGGAGGGCTCCTATGAGCAGTATGTCTATCTGCAAACCATCCTAGAACCAAAATCCAAGACACTTGAGGAAGTTGAGCGGCAGCCGGGAGAGGTTGATCATGGGATTGTGGAGAAATATGTGCGGCTGATGTGCGATTATGATCCCCATCATGTGAATGACTATATTGAAAGATTGAAAAGTGGAGACTTGAGACTCGAGGAAGTATTACCCGCCTTGGAGAGCAGCGGCGTTGTTGATGCAGCTGTTGTTCTGATGGTCAGAGAAGGTCATGTTCGAGATGGAATGGACCGAGTGGTCCAGCACCTCGGGACTCTCGAAGCGGCACTGCTTGGATTGATCGAAGGTGCAGCAAATAACTCTGGCACGACTGACTCAGAAGACGCTGCTGAAGAACTACTTGAGTCGTTGCGGAGGTATTCTGGTGTAGGCATCTGGCTCGCCCAGGGCCAGTCCAAGGCTGCCCTGCAGTCGAGGGGTGTGATGAAACAACGCAAGCGATCAGACGCTGCGAGCAAGCAGGATCTTTCGAGAGAGGAGATCCTCTGGCTAGATCTCATTGATGCAATCGTCCGCATCACCAGGAATGTCTCGGCCGCAGTGTCACCCAAGATGAACAATGCCATTGACCTCGAGGAAGCGTTGCCAGGTGCACCGAGCCCAGCCGATACCTCAAAGGTCGTTACATCCCTCCGTAATCTCGTGCAGCAGGCATTCACCGCCCTCCTCACAACGTCCACAGAGGCACGTGGCCCAACGTCTGACCATACTGACCTGTCCTTCCTTCGCATCTTCCGGGCATTCTTGACGCGTGCCTCGCTAACCTCGCCTTCGCTTTCCGATCTTCGCGCCGTCCTTGCAGCCATCTTCTCAGCCTACTCGTACGAGGAATCGCTGCTCGGACTCGCTAGCCGATTGCTGGATAAAGACCTCTTCGTGCATGTTTCAGACGCGGCAGTCCTCAGACAGCGAGGATGGAGGCCGCGAGGACAAGCCTGCGAGGTTTGTGGGAGGAGAGTGTGGGGTCCGGGAGCGGGCGGCGGCATCTGGGACCAGTGGCAGAAGAGAACTCGGGAAGTTGAGCAGAGGAAAACGGCCAGAACGTTCGAGAGCCGGGGAAGAGTCATGGATCGATCCGAGAGAGGTAAGGGCAAAGCTGTCGTCGAGTCGGACCCCGGCGCAGTCACAGTGAGCGAGCACAAGATCCGACAAGGCGACCGAGCGGCCGGAGATGGCGCCATACCAGGCAGGCAGGAAGACGGGGATATTGGCCCACTGATCGTTTTCTCTTGCCGCCATATATTCCACAGGGCTTGTCTGGAACAATTACGAGTAGAGGAGGGTGACGACGAAAGGTCCCCCTCGAACGTCACAGAAGGTCCGGATTTCAGATGCACAGTCTGTGCATAAGAGACAGTCACGGGAAACCGCAGCTCTGCTCAGAATCCGCCTGTGGCCGATGAGCGGTCACGTTCATCAACATGCAACATATATGTTACATCGCCTTATGCCTTTGGCCCATCGGGGTCCATCTCCCCGCACTTGTGTAGTGTGACTCAAGTCACCCTGAGGTGCATCAGACGCTCAATTCAACCCCAGGAGGGCTGGCGATGTTGGTAGTCGAAGACCGTCCTTAGATAGGAGAAGACCGTCCTCAGACAGTAGAATACCTTCAACTTGCCGGGTCAGACAGGGCGTGAATCTATGGCTTGACACTCCATTAATCTCCGACGGGGTCTCGGTCGAGGAGGCTGCTGGGGCGGAAGGCGCCTATGGGGGGTGGGTCAACCTAGTGCAGACTCCCGTCAAGTTTACATGGACATGCATCATTATATGCATGGATGTTCAATATCTGAGCAGAGCGGTGCGACGACATGGCGGCTGTTGCAAGGCTGCGCGCTTCTTAGTGCCAGCGGCATCAGACCACTTTCCCGCTTATGCCACTGCATTGTGATCTTTGCGAAAAGCTGTACGAGTACGCTGTTGTGTACTCTACATTTTCTACCTACATACCTACCTAGATTTCTGTAATGTACTGTAGCAGCAGAATACCACCACGGACTTGATCCTGAATGAAGGCTAAGTTTCCTTTCCTCGGCCAACCCCTGAAGATGTGGCTTCCTAGGAAATATGTATTCTGATCTGATCTCCGGTCAGAAGTTTAGTTCCATACCCTTACTGAACTTTGTTCTCCATCGGTTGGATAGCTGCATCCATAGGCTGACCCAAGCTGAGATGATTTCTTTCTTCTTTCTTTTCTTTGGTAGATTTGTGGTCCCATGTTTCTCAAGGTAGATGTGATCGGTTGGCTCCGATGCCTTCCCGCTACTGCAAGCTGCAAGTCTTGCATCTTGGCGCGCCCGCCGTCTCTGATACTCTTCCTTATCCACCCACACTTCACTCTTCACGCCACTACCGACGCATCTCTAACCCTCGATCCTGGATCCTGGATCCTAGACCCTGGGACTACGAAACGTCAGTGGCCAGCTCCAGCGGATATTGTCCGTTGCATATCAAACATACATACTTCGTACCAACGTACACTCATACTCCCTCTCCGTCATTTGACTGGCCAGCACTTTGACATTACCAAAAGTAAAGGAGTCTCCTTTGGACAAATCGCCCGTTATTTCCACTTCCACGCTCTGAGACGCCTCGTGCCTCCCTCACATCTTTCCACCGTCCAATCCCCCCGGATTAACTGTCTCCTGCGACGTCTCAAGGGCTTTTCAAGTCCTTGGGGTCCATGTCAAAAGACTAGACCCACTGACAAATTAGGCTGCTGACGACCACTCTCCCAGAAGCACGCCTACATTCAATGACCTTGAACCTTGGTGACTCTGAATCCAGTTGTGAAGACATTGTGGCTTTAACCCGCTGGGTCTCGGAACGCCTCTTCATTCACACAACGCTCGTCAATGTCTATATTATGAGCCATGTTCCCGTCGTGTTTCTTACTTTCTTTCGTTCTTCATAGTAGCAAAGCATCTTCTATCCTTCGCTATCTTTAGCATTTCACATCAAGCTGGACTTGTTTTCCCCACAGTCATTCCTTACAACATGTTCTTCAAGACACTCCTTATCGGTGCGGGCCTGGTTGATCTCAGCATAGCCGGCTATGTTCTTCAGGACAACTACAACCCCTCCAACTTTTTCAGTCAGTTTGACTTCTTCACCGTAAGCAGCTCGTACAGGCCTTCCTATAGTTCTATCCTCATCAACAACAGGGTCACGATCCGACCAACGGTTACGTTACATATGCAGATCAAGGGACCGCGCAAAGTACGGGCTTGATCAATACCAACAACAACGCCGCGTACATCGGCGTGGACCACACCAATGTAGCTTCAGGCAGCGGCAGAGCCAGTGTTCGCCTCACTAGCAAAAAGTCCTACAACCATGGCCTTGTTGTAGCCGACATTCAGCATATGCCTGGCGGGATTTGCGGCACGTGGCCTGCATTGTAAGCTCTTCCTATGCTTGGGTGGTTCCGGACGGAGGCTGATGGGAGTATCAGCTGGATGGTCGGACCCAACTGGCCCAACGGTGGGGAGATTGATATCATCGAGGGGGTCAACGACCAGAGCTCGAATGATATGACTTTGCACACCAATGCGGGTTGCTCCATTAGCAACAACGGCGCCTTCACCGGAACCATGACCACCCCCAACTGCGACGTCAACGCGCCCGGTCAGCCGAACAACGCCGGCTGTCAAATATTGACCGGTGACACCAGAACCTACGGCAGCGGCTTCAATGCCAATGGAGGCGGTGTCTACGCCACACTATGGGACTCGTCCGCCATCAGCATTTACTTCTTCCCGCGAGGCCAAATACCCTCAGACCTTCAGAGCCAGAACCCCAACCCCGCCGCCTGGGGAAGACCTCTGGCGCAGTTCCAGGGCGGTTGCGACATTGACGCCCACTTCCAGAACCTCCAGATCGTCAGTCCCCCACCTGGATTCGACTTCCAAACCTAGATACTAACATCACACCCAGGTCTTCGACAACACCTTCTGCGGCGACTGGGCCGGCAACACCTGGTCCTCGAGCTCCTGCGCCTCCCGAGCCTCCACCTGCACCGCCTTCGTCCAAAACAACCCTGGCGCCTTCACCGACGCCTACTGGTCCATCAACTCCGTCAAAGTCTACCAAGCCACGCCCGGCAGCCCGCAGAAGTCCATCGTCATCCCCGAAAGCGGCTCCGCCGCCGAGTCCGTCGCCAGCAGCGTCCCCGCCTCTTCAGCCATCCCATCCGTCGTCTCATCGGCCGTCGCGCCTCTCACCTCAGCGCAGGTGTCCGCTTCTCCTGCGACCTCGGCCGCCGTCGCCACGCCGTCTTCCTCCGCGGCCATGGTCACCAGCGCTATGCCGGCCGTCGAAACAGTCAGCGCTATGGGCGTCAACGAATTCCCGAACGGCGGGCCCGTGACTGTCAGCGCTATGAATGTCAACGACTTTCAACACAGGGGCCCGGCGACCGTTAGCGCTTTGGGCGTTAATGACTTTCCGAGCCATGGCGAGACGCAGACGCAGGGTGTTAAGCCGCGGAGCGCGAAGATTCGCCATGGGAGGCATCTGTTGCAGCATCGGAAGAGGGCCGGTGGTGCTCGTGCGTTGTGATGAGATGGCAACGCATACGGCGTGTATGTATGGGTATCAATGGGGTGGCTGGCTCATGGCATGGATGGGAGGGGAATATGCCTGGTTGGGGCCGTGTGATGGAAGTCAATCATTCATTCATTCATTCATTCATCCATCCGTTTGTTTTTCCATTCTCTGCCTATATCTTTCTTCATCCCTCACTCTTTTCACTTCCTCTTACGCCTTCGACGACGGAAGTTCACCTTCTTTTGACATCTAGATCCGGTGGGGGAAACAACATTCCTTTTTACAAATACGCACACACATATACACACACACGAGCAGATAGATCAGCAGACGCGTGGGACGTCATGGTTGTTTATATTCAACTGTCTGTGGTACATTTATCTCAAGCCGAACTGTGGACGACACTGGGTTTGGCCTTTTGCTTGGCATCCTTGCATTTTACATTTTCGGGGCTTGGGCTTGGGCTTGGGCTTTGTGGAGAGTAGCGAAGATGGAGGAGGATGAGAGATTTCGAGCATGTAGATAGAAATCTTGTTCGAGGGAGAGTAGATGCATTCATGCGCTTTTCTATGAATTAGAGTACCGAATAACTCGGCATATACGTGCACTGCAGTCCGCAACTTCGCTCGGCATAGTCTGATATTATGAACTTTCCTCAGACGATGATTCTTCTGTGACGGGTCAAGGTCGAACTCAGCACATGCCACCTCTCTCGACCTTGCTGGCCAAGATGACATCTGACACCGCCTTGACAAATGCGCATGATGTGTCAATATAAGCATACATACACTGTACCTTAGCGGAAAGATATGATTTCAATTGACTGTTTCTTCTTTGATGGTCGAAATCGATCAGTAAACAACGGACTTGCAACGGTCATGCCAGATTCAAACGGTCGAAGAATGGTGATTTCATCTTTCTTTCCAAGTATGAACGAAGCAACAGTGACTTGAAGCCATATCACTCCGCTAAGGTAAGCAGTCACCAGGCCTTAATCTGACGGCAGATACATTCTGGCAGCAAATAGTAGCATCCCAACCTCGCACCCGAGACTCGCTCTGAGAGCACATCGGAATTCGGCTGGCGAGCAACTAGCAGGAAGTGCAATGTAAACCCGGTGAAGAACACTCGTGTCCATATCTCAGCTGGCATGAAATGCACATCTTCTCGTAGGTTGTTGCTTCTGGATCCCTGAATCAGCGGGTCCGCCACCACCAGTATACTTCATTCACGAAGACCATCATGGAGCGCATTTCGACGACAGGCAGCTCATGCATGGAGCACGGATTCTGGAACACGATTCTGACCGTTTCATTCAAACCGCTTGGTAGCCCATCCTTCAATTCGCAGGTCATGGGACTCATGGCAGCTATGCCTGCACCGGGTCTCAAGTTCCTTGGCAGTTAAAGCGCGATTCTGCAGGTCTCAGACCTCACCATCCTGTCTCCACCGTTTTGAAACACGTTCTTCATCGGAATCATCGGCGCGATTACGTTTGGGCCTTCGTTGCTCTCCGATGTTTTCCCGTATCGAGTCCTTCTCAGCAACCTTCAATTCGAGCTCAATCAAGGGCATGTGCTGTAGGATCCAGTGCAGCAGTTTGGCACGGCGCTCTGCGTTTTCCTTACGCGTTATGTAACTCTCTATGAGCTTGAGTTGCCCTGTCATTTTATGGAATTCGTAGATGAGATTTTCTCGTCTAACGGTCAATTCGAGTGACGTTAGTGCGGCACCCAGTTCATCTTGGGCCGCTGCCCATCGTTCTTGAGCCTGCGTCTCAGAAAGTCTGGTCTTTCGTAGATCAGTGACGGCTTTTGAAGCCAACATCACAGTTGATTGCGCGGAAGTCACGGCTTTTTCAGCGCGCTCTTCTTCACTTGCACGCTGAGACGCAGACTCGTTGTTGCACATGAAATCCCCCGTCTTGAATGGTCTCAACACCTTCGAGTCGATGAACTTCTTCCACGCTTCGTCGTACCGTTGCTGATGACGCTTGACGAACCTCATATCTTTGTCGTACCACCAGTACTCGTAGTCAAGATATTCAACCCACGTCGTCCACTTGTCCTGTCGCTCTGGATCCTCATCACGCACAAAACCGAGAAGTCTGCAGTATTCACAGACGGACTGCAATCACATGGTAAGGGCAGCAATGGCGTATAAAACCTGCACAAGGAATCAGTAACCTTAACATTATTTTCTGGCCCAGGCTTCAAAGTCAGCGGAATGACTCAGGGCAGTCACCTTTCAACCGTCACTTTCTAGCCCTTTTCCGTTAGCCCTTCTTAGCTGCATTGAAGGCATTGACTTAGTAAGATTAAAGCACTCACACTGTGCAGTCATTCTTGCTGTTGCCCTTGCTTGCTGTCATCCCCGCTGCCATCCCACTGTCGCTCTCACCTTTTTTTCACCACCACTGTCACGCCCACTATTACCTTGCTTGCTGTCATCACCTCATTGTCTGACCATTTTTATTATCTCTGTGAGAGCGACAGCGGGGGCGACAGCGGGGTGAGAGTGACAGTGGGGGCAGCAGTGGGAATGACAGCAGAGGTGTCAGTGAGGGCGACAGAGGGGGCGTCAGTGAGGGCAAGGGCGACAGCAAGGGCGACAGCAGTACCTTAGTAAGGGACCCTTACTAGCAGTCACGTCCGTTGAAGTCTAGTGAACGCCTCAATGCAGCTAAGAAGGGCTAATGGAAAAAGGTTAGAAAGTGACGGTCAAAAGGTGACTGCCCTGAGTCATTCCGAGAAGTCAGCTTTCATGCAGATCTAAGTACTGTGTTTCAGGAACAACAAGTGATAGATACTCTCAATTGTACACTGAGAGTGAGGTAGCCTGGGCTAAAGCTGAGCCTGCCTACCTATGTAGAGGCGGGCCATTTCCGGCCTTCCGTTTTAGCCCCCAAATGGCCTAATTTTGGCCCCCAACCTTGGCTGTAATTACCTGCGGAGTTTGACTCCGGTTTTAGATTGTCGGTGCTTAAGTGAGCCTCGATGCCGCCAACATAGCGACAGCAGCTGCTTATCGTCGGACTCGTTGCCTCTATCGGCTCCCTCATCAATCCCAGCGCCCGAATCGTATCTCGATTAGACATTCCTGAATGATCTCAATCTCTGTCGATCCAGCTGCCATTGCTGACGGCAACACTCCAACCGATCCCAGGCTCAGGCAAAAGCAGGACTCTCTGTGACCTTTCTCATCAAATTGCTCATCATGTCCAGATTTGAATCCATAGACGTCTCGACTGACTACAAGCGCGATGTTTGCACGACTTGTAACGATGTCTTGTGGTCGCCAGAAGCGTCCGGAGCCCTTTTCCGCTCGGGTCTGCCTTTTAGAAGAAAACTGGAAGATCTAAGCCTCAGTGCAGTGGCATCGTGCGAGGTATGCCAAATTCTTCGACATGTTGTGGTAGAAGGCGAGTTTGTTGGCAATGTTGGGAATGAGAATTTTCGCCTTAGTTCAAAGCTCTGGGGTGACACAACAATCTCAATCCGTTTGCGTGCCATAACAAGCGGCGAAGAAGTGGCGGTGGGATTCACTCAATTCGAAGCATATGTGAACTCTCTAGGACCAATCCGTTACTGGGGTCGATCTCACGGCGCAGCAGTTCTGCAATCGACACCTGAGATGATTATTTCGTGTGCCAAAAATTGGATCGACACCTGTCTGCATACTCATAAGAATTGTCAGCATACAATAGATGCACCTTTGCCAAGCCGTATTCTCGAAGTGCTGAACACGAATGGGCAACCAAGTCTCAGGCTCTCTAGGACCGATAGAACGCAAGGCGACTATGCGGCTCTAAGCTATTGCTGGGGCGAAGATCAGCTCGCAAAGCTAAAGTCGCACAATTTATGGGCATACCTTAAAAACATCGACGAGTCAACTTTGCCAAAGACTGTCTTGGATGCGGTTAATGTCACACGCAGCCTCGGGATTCGCTTTCTCTGGATTGATGCTTATTGCATCATCCAGGACAGTGGGACAGACAAGCTCGAAGAGAGGCAATGACATCATCAATACTCTAGCTTTGTCGGGCATTCATTGGGAAGACTTGGGAGTGAACCGCAACGCATGGAGCCCTAAGACCATCATTAATTACTGGAACTCGCCCATGTCCTCGAAGCGCCAACCATGCACCATCAGGAAAAGAGGGGTTCTTTCATCTATATCAAACAGCAACCCGCACTAGCGTTCAGGCAGAATCTTCCTTGATGAGGGCTTGACGGCTGAAGTGGCTACTTCTTTTTTCCCTGTTAGCGGCAGTCAATAACAATGGTGTTGAACTTCATTCTCACCGTTCCACATCAATTCATCTATTTCGTTTTCTGACCAAGCTTTGTACGACATGAACAAGCAAGACGTACAATTTGCGATCCAGTGGCCTTGGCTTCGAGTTGACGCCATCAGAAAATTAGGACCCGATACCATTCTTACTGACCAGACCTCCAGCTACACCAACCCTACAACCTTTGATGGACAGCCTGCCATGATTCACTGACATCACAAATCAGCCTCACCCCCAAAACCGACGGCCCTCTCGCTCCAAAAAGGCCCTCCGAGAACGCTCTAAATCGAGGTTATGCAACGCATGTCACCACCCAATCTCCACTCGTAACGTTCGACAGCCTGTCGCTTTGAATATCGTCGAATGACCAGCGAAGACTCAGTTATGCCGCATTTTCAAGTCAATATCATGTCAAAATACCTCCACGACAAGCTAAATCGCCGGTAATCACACCCACAAGCAATCCACAGGTATAATCAATACTCAGATACACACACTTTCAACACAATACAAAGACTTCACAAAGCTCCATCTCAGTATGAGAGCCATCCACTATTACACCTCTGAATGTCGCACCTTCTTCATACAAGATCCTCAGTTCTCTTGACTGGAAGGGTAATACTGAGGGGTCAGGGTGACAGGGAAAGAGCTCTTGGGGAGAAGCTGTGAGTACACTATTCATGCAAGTCATGACCTTTCTCATCAATCTTCTTTGCATTTGCTTCTTTGTAGCAGCTTTCATTTATTCTTGAAGATTCATCTCTTCAGGGCACAATGATCAACCTGAAGCACCCTCAAGGATGATGAGCTTGTGAAGATCTTCAATGAATAATTTTAATGAAGACTGTGAAGTGCTTCATATCAATAATACTATCATCAATGAACACACAAATCTTTGAGTTTCTCTGAACTTCAGCAATGTCTGAATCTTCTTTGTGAGACAGTATAGTGTGAACCCATGAGCCTCTTATCTATAAGAGGCTGATGAGTAAGGTATGTGACAATGTAAGACACTATGTTACAACAGCTATTTGATGAAGTTTCAATGTTAAAGTCTTGTATTGATAAAGACTAACAACTAAGAAACTTAAAAGATTTATATGTAAAGACTATCTATATAGTACTTTGCTTATCAATCATTGTGTAAGAAATTCAACTATGATTTAATATGAGCACATAATGATATCATAACAATTGTCTTTTCTTCTATGCACTGATTCTTCAGCACATTGACATATCACTGACATTATAAATATATTGTAATTTTATGAAATCAGATCAGTAAGATGTAAGCAATGATTTGTTTAACATTTTTACATATTTTGCTTATTGTTTATCTTAGCTAAACTGATGATCTTATGCAATACTTCAAGTTTGCTGCATTTAAATAGATAGTGATTCAGCTTTGTTCAATGATAAATAATACATAAAACATAAGCAAAATTAACTTTTCTTTATTTTTAAATCAGTTAAATTGATAATCTCTTTATTTAATTACAATATATAAGAAACTCTTTCTCACATATAACTTACATTCATTTCATCTTCAACATCTTAATAAATTGAAGTCATAGCAACTTTATGTCTTTGAATGACACTTCTCTTTTATAATACTTTGTAAACAGCATGATAGCAACAGTGTAACAACAGTGACATTATAATCATTAAAAAAAATAAAAGAAATATCTTCTTTACTGTATCTTTTATTAAGAATTCAATAAGATTGTCAGCAATTTCTGTACATATAATATTTAAGATCTCAATACATTTTAATAATGTTGCAGTTTAAGAAATGCATTCATACAAATATAAAGAAATACAATAAGAAATCTTTAAGTTCTTGTTGTACTCATCATTAAACATTATCTGTTAACATAATCTCAAATATTAATAAATTAATAAACTTATCAAAATCAGTTCTAAAGATTAAGTCTGTAAGAGCTAAGTCAGTTAAGAATGCAACAAATATCATAAATAACACTGTTAATATATTTACTCTGCTGAAATGAAATGCAGAAACAGAACAAGATAAAGAAGAATATTGTACATAAGAAATATAAGTATTTTAAGATGAATCTATTAACAAAATATCTGCACAACAACAATGAGATGCACACTCTAAATAATATTGTTATGCAGAAAAGACAGCAGCAGAGACTTTGCTGCTGTATATAGACACAATTATATTTACTCAATTTTTCTAATAACAAAATGCTATCTTTTTACATCTCATTCTCACTTTCTTAAGTTACAAATAAGTCATTATTGACAGATTTAATTAAAAATGCTTGCTTAATGATTATTACTGCATTATTAACATCACAGAACATCATTCTTAAGATATAATCAGCTTATAAGAAATTTATTACTTAAAAGAGTGCTAAA
>JAABUU010003757.1_pt1 | contig 18852 bp, 21 predicted proteins | sample 5559301 | NCBI WGS metagenome assembly JAABUU01 (sample SAMN10711884, study PRJNA513360) | rock metagenome | isolation source: Antarctica rocks | place: Antarctica: Victoria Land, Richard Nunatak white | reverse complement strand
ATCTTTTTGTTAATCAATCACATCGATAGTTTGCATATACAAGCGCTCTTTCTCAATTCTCATCATCATACTCTTGTTTTTCTTTATTTCTTTGCATTCTTCGCGTTCTACTCTTTCGTTTCTAATAGTTATTTTCTCGTCGCAATTCAAGTATTTTTCAAATACTTTAGTGTTGCAATTCTTTCAATTTTGATGATGAACAGTGTCAATATAGTGTTCATGTTTTTGAGCTGAGCTTTTTTCTTAAACTTTATCTGCTCTGCTTTATAATGTCTGCAGTTCAGCAGTAAATGCTTCAACGTTTGTCTTGCATTGCATATTTCATAGCATTTGTTCAAATTATTCTCTGATAATCGATGCAAATAACTCTTGAAATAGTCATGTCTCATTTTCAGCTGAATAAAAGTTGAAAACGTTAATCTATCAATTTTTCTCATCTCTTTTAGTGATTTATGACTTAAATTCACATTTGATATGTGCTTTTGATACTGATTTTTCTTCTTGATGCTGCTTTTTCAAACATTTAATCATTGTAATTTCATCTCTTTGCAAATTTGCTTTTTGACGAAGCTTATGATGATTGCTTTCATGTTATTAATAACTGATAATTCTTGAGCAACGCTTTTGATCAATGAATTCACTTTTTCGTTTTCAATAATGCTCTTGCAACTCAATATTCACTGTATGCAAATTTGACACTGATTCTGACGTAAATTGATCAAGTTTTGTCATATGTCATTGAATAACTTTACATTGATGTTGCTCTTTGCATTTAGTCTTTGCAAAGTCATTTGACTGTTTGTATACACTCAAATTTCGCTGTTTTTGAGTGCTTTTTCGCTGCATATTGCAATTGCATCACTAATAGCTTGCAGTTTCGCTTTCGTTGTGAGAATTTTGTCATAAACGCTTGTCGCTTTGCTGTATCTGACGAATTCATGCGTGAATATCACTGCATGCACTTAATGAAGAAATAAAAAAACATCAAGAATTGATATATAAATGAGAATGCAAACACAAAATTTGATTATGAAGTAATTTTATTTACAGTAGTTATAAAAAAAGTGAAGTTGATTGAAAACTCGCTGAACGCGTCATACAATCTGCAAAAAGTTGACTGAAAAAACTTTAATGAACATTTGCAAAAGACGAAAGACAAAATGATAGTCAAGATGCAAAGAATCACAAGTTTAAAAGCAAAAGTCATTTATTTGACTGAATGCATCAAGAATAAAGTGAAATTATTCGTATTTAAACAATGAATATGTGCAAAATCAAAACTCTGATGAAACAATGAATTCATTGAAATGTAAAAGACGCTGTCGTTAAAAAAGTAAATTTGAAAAAGATGCAAAAATGATGATGCATGAGCAAAGATAGTGCAAATGTGAAATTCATATCATGATGTAATAAAGTTGATCAAAAATCAATTCTGAATCAATTTTTTGAACAACGTTGAAGAGAAAAAAGTGTTTCAGACATACAAGTTCACTAAATCATGTTTAATTGAAAAGCTATCTTTGATACAAAACTTGCAAAAAGAATTGAAGATTGAATTCAATGAAAAGTGCAAGACATTTCTGAAAGCAATGTACTCATCATCTTCAAAAATTCAAATCAATGAAAAATTACTATTGAACGAAAGTATATAGTGATTAAGAGTTATTAAAGAGAAAATCAAGCACGCTATTAACTTTTCAACACTCAGAAAAGCACTCAAATCAAATGATATGTTATTTGCAATCATACAGTGAGTGTACAAAACTATATCGAAAATCTTCAATTTAGTGTATTCAAATTTGATTAAAAACAACTATCATTCAAAAATATGACGTGAAGACACGAGAATTATTCTAAAAAAATCAAACAAGTTGAATTATTCAATTTCAAAAATATACAAAATTATTATGCTGCTAAATTGTTTAAACAAAGTAGCAGAAAAAATAATAGCAGTGCAACTGTCTTACACAGCTGAAATTAACGATAAGTTGCTGAATTTTGATCAAATGAAAGGCAGAAAACAAAGATCAGCTATAGATGCAGTACTAAATTTAGTACATGATGTGCAAATGATGAAAAGTTGAGAAAACACGCTTATCTGTCTACTTCTAGATGTCAAAGAAGTCTTTGATCATATTGCGTTGAAACAGCTGATTAAAATATTAATTAGATTGAAAATATCAGTCAATTTAATCAATTGAGTAAAATGTTTTTTACAAAATTGAATTATTGCTCTAGCATTTGACGATGAACGTCAGAAATCAAAGAAAATAAGCACAGAAATATCACAAGACTCATTTATCTCGCTCATTTTATTTCTAATTTATATTTGATATCTGTTTTCAAAGATTCGCGCAAAGTTCAAAAATTTACAGTCACTCAGCTATATTGATGATGTGATGCTATATATTAAGGAAAGAAATATTGACAAGAATGTGAAAATACTGAAAAACGCAGCAAAATTTGCTTTCACATGAATTGAAAACTATTACAATTCTAGTCTTCATTTATTCTTCATTTAGTCTTCGTCTGATTTCATTCTAATCAAGTCTAGCGAAAATCTGATCTAGTCATGTTATCATTGAGACTTTGCATCATATGTGTAAAACATCAATCTCATTGAGTCTAGCACAGAGCTGAGAAACACACATATAAGAATCAAGTTCTTTTCTGTAGATACTTTTCTTTCTTAGCATTTATCTATTAGTTAAATGACACTTTTATGACTCGCTTTAGATTGATTTTTAACAGTAGATAAATGCTAATCAACTACTCTGTTATTGACGTGTAAATGATATGAAATAATCTACTTTTATTTCAGAAAATTCGCAAGAAATTCTTTGAATTACTTTCATCAAAACACACATTCAAATTTATTCAAATTTATCAAATTAATCACTTAACTTTATCATAATTAAATCTATTTATCTATCTTTATCTTTCTCACAATGATACGTGACTCTGAATCAGTCAAGTCATGAACAGCTCATCTGCTTAAAAGCATTGCTAGTAGATGAGTTTCTCTTATTTCTGTCAATACTTCAGCGAGATCTCAGAATGTTGCTATCTCATAAAACATCAACATAAGTTAATAACTTCGTCAATAAGCTATTAATCAGTTGAACAAGATTATCAAGATGCTGATCAAGTTAAAAGATCAATGAGACATGATTTTGAAACTCAATAAGTGTTAGAGATCAGCATAGAGCGAGTCATATGAGTGTAATGTAACGAGTATATAAATGCTAAGGAAGAAAAGTATCTAGAAGAGAAGAATCGACTATCTATATGACTCAGAAGAACATAAGCTAATTCTGAATAGAGTTGACTTCGAAACAACTCGATAGTCTAGTGACGAGCGATCAACGATAGTCAGGAACATAGTCATCAACATAGTCATCAACATAGTCATCAACATAGCTATCAACATAGCTATCAACATAGATGCGTAGCTAGAATCGTAACAGTACTCTTCTTCTTCAATGATTCATGTTCGCATGAATGTATTTTCTTAGCCTTGTGTAGAATCGAAATGTCTATTGTAGCAGGCTAGCTATGTAGAGAGAAATCGACTTGCTCAGCGAAGAGATTGACTATTGACTGATGTCACTGAAGCAGACTCACTAGAAGAGAATCGACTAGCTCATCGAAGAGATCGATTGTGATCATGTCATTGAAGCAGGCTCACTGCTGATTCAGATCTACTACATAGTAGAGCTTGTTTCGTTCGTTGATCGACTCAATCAAGAGATCAATCATTGTTTCTTCTTTGTAGCAGACTCACTTGAGTGTCGTTCAAGCAGGCTAACTATCGAGTGACTGACTCGATGATGAGATCAATATCGAACGCGCCTTTGTAGCAGACTCACTAGTTGCATGCGAACGAGTCGACAGATCGATTCACTGATAGGTAGAGCGATGTGAGTAGCTGAGTCATTGCATTGACGAAAGATGTCATTGAAGCAGACTTACTAGTTGCATGTGAACTCGATGACGAGTCAGGTTCACTGATAGATAGAGCGATGAGAGTGAGTAGATCATCGCATTGAGGGTGCCGTTGAAGCAGACTCACTGAGATTTTGATATAGAAACAAGCTCAAAGGTTTGCTTGTTGTTGAAGACATTATCGTGCCATTGTAGCAGACTCACTAGTTGACACAGAAACATGAGGTAGGTCGATTCGCTGATAGGTAGAACGATGAGAAGATCATCGCATTGAGAATAAATGTCATTGAAGCAGACTCACTAGTTGCATGTGAACTGATAGACGAATCGATTCACTGATGAGTAGAACGATGAGAAGATCATCGCATTGACGATGCCTTTGAAGCAGGCTCACTAGTTGCACGTGAACTGATAGGCGAATCGATTCACTGATAGGTAGAGCGATGAGAAGATCATCGCATTGACGATGTCATTGAAGCAGACTCACTGAGAATTTGCTTCTCAAGATAGAAACTTCACGCAGTTCTAGACTGGTTTCTTTGATTGCTCTTTGAGATAGAGACTTCACGCAGTTCTATGACTGATCTCGTTTGTTCATCAAATTCGAAGAATTTCTTGCGAATCTGAATGAATGATTAATTCGCTGATCTTCTGATCTAGTCGAATGATTTCGATCGTTTGTTTATACTCGCTGATCAGCGCACGAGTTCAAATCTTTTGTTTATCCTCGCTGAATCAGCTCACGAGAGGAGAAAGATGAGTGCTGCTGACGGTTGCAAGTCGACTAGATCAAATGTCAATAGTGAATTGAAGAGTCGACAGAAGCACTCGAAGGTCGATGCAGATTATTTCACTTCGCCTGTAACGAAGAAGCATTTATATAATGTTAGAGATCAGCATAGAGCGAGTCATATGAGTGTAATGTAACGAGTATATAAATGCTAAGAAAGAAAAGTATCTAGAAGAGAAGAATCGACTATCTATATGACTCAGAAGAACATAAGCTAACCCTGAATAAAGTTGACTTCGAAACAACTCAATAGTCTAGTGACGAGCGATCGACGATAGTCAGGAACATAGTCATCAACATAGTCATCAACATAGCTATCAACATAGATGCGTAGCTAGAATCGTAACAATAAGCAATGAATCAATGTTTAAGTTGATCACATCAAGAGACTTAATGAGCTAGAAATCAATCAAACAACAATAGACACTTAAGAAAAGATTATCATTGAACTACAAGAGAAAGTCTTGAGTCTAAAAAAGAAACAACGTTCAGCGAATCAGTCTCGATCTTGACAGTCTACAAAATCTCAAGCTTCTATCAAGAACTATACTCGACGAAAGTCGTCTACTTTATTCAATAATGATCATCACAAGTTCTTCAAGTTTTTGAATTCATTTATATTCACTAATAAAGATGAATTGACATGAAACAGCTGAAGAGTCAAGATAAATAACAAGCTTCAGACAAATGTTAATCACTTCAATAATGAGAATATCTGTATTGTTTATGTGATATCTAGACTAAAAGATGATGCTGCTGAGCACATCTTCGCTTAATGTTGACATGATGCTTTACATTCATATATTTCAATCAACGAGCTATTTGAGCATCTGAAAGAAATATACAATGAACTGAATAGAAATTGAAAGTGTTGTCACAAGTACAATGCTTTGAAACAAGCAGACAAGTCTTTCAATGTCTTCTACTCAGACTTTATGAAGTTATTCAGCTATCTTGAATACAATGATTGCATTCTAATGAACAATCTTCAGAATAAAATCAATAATTGATTGCAGAATGCTTTATCAGTCTGTTCAGAAAATTTTACTTCGCTCACTCGCTTAAAAATCTTTCTTCAAGATGTGAATAATAAACAGCGAGTCAACTATCAGCTACGCAGTCAGCTTCGCACTGTCATTGTCAAAGTCACTGTCGTATCTGATAAATGCATTGCTACTTCATTGTTAATGATGATTTCAATAATTGATTATGTTAAGTTTATCATCTCTTTTATCTCTGAGTCAGCAAGATCATTTATCATCTGCTATACTTGCAAAGTCTTGAATTATTTGTTTAAGGACTGCTTTCAGAACAAGATTAATACTTCTGCATTTCATGCATTCATTCTTCATTTACATAAGATTATCATTTCAAAGAATAAGAAAAATGAGAAAATGTCTTCTTTTGAAGATAGTGAGACAAAAAACTAAAGACTTTCATCAAAGACGTGATGAAAGATGTGTTAATTTTTTCAACAATTAGCATGTTAAATGATTCTTTTGCTTCTGAATCTTTGACTACTGAATGTGTACTTTCTAGCAATGAAATTAGTTACTTATTAAAGTCATTGATTGACATTGAAGCTGCTGACTATTCGTTCATTGATGAAGTAATCACGCAGATTGTTTATGATCAGTTGCTTTGACTTTGATTAAAGCGAAGTCAATTCGAGAATTTGACAATCATTATGCTAAGAAACTCATTACTCATGTCATTTATTTAAATCTGACTGTTCAAGATCATACAATTGACACAGCTTCTATATTAATCACTCGATTAAATCAACATCAAATGATTCTTGAAAAACATGAATGAACAAAATTAATCTAGTAATATATATGCAAATCAATTTTCTTCAATTTTCGAATTTCATTTCTAGTCAGAAATCAATTGTTCTACTCTCAAGTCATAGAATCATCACGAAACAGAAGAGTCTGACTTCTACTCATATACTGAGAAGATTGTTCACTTTCGTTACTTCTTAACTCAGTCAGAAATCACTTTCTTTCAATCAGTCAAAAGAGAAGTTTATTAAATCAATTAAATAGTCAAAATCATTCAAAGCAGTTTCGTTTAACGTTAACTTTAAATCAACGTTCAGTCTGAAATCAGCTTTCAGTTCAATCAACATATTCATGATAGAAGCAGCGACATATAGAATGTTAGTCAAATGATCAAACATCAAGATCTTTGCTGTTATTGTCTTGAAAATCAATTGACTCATAACTACAGTTGAAAACAAGTCTGAAGAAGTGAATCTGCATGAGCTTTTTCATGCTGAAGTTCTCAAGCAAGTCAAGATCAAGCTTCTCTCTGAATATCACAACTATCTAAACATCTTCAATTGAGCAATGATCAATCAACTATCATTGCATCATTTCTATGATCACAAAATTGAGTTGATCGATGAAGAAACATCTTCGCGAAGCAGACTATATCAGATGTTCAATCACAAGCTTCAGAAAATAAAGAAGTATCTGATCAAACATCTGAACAAAGAGTTCATTTTCTTCAACTTTGCATCATATGTCTCGCTTATTTTGTTTGCTGAAAAAAAAGATGAAAGTCTGCATTTCTGCGTCAACTACAGAAAGCTCAATGCTTTGATCAAACGAAATCGCTACTTTTTGTCATTGATAGACGAGACTTTCGCTCATATACAAGAAAGCAAATATTTGATTCAATTAAACATTATTATTGTGTTCAATAAACTGCAAATGTATTCAGATAGCAAAGATCTGACTATCTTTATCATCTTCTTCGACTCATACAAATATCATGTAATGCTCTTTGAATTAATCAATGAATCGACATTTTATCAACATTATATGAACGACGTGCTATTCAAATATCTTCATAAGTTTTGTCAAATCTATCTAAATGACATTATCATCTACAGCAAGATCTTGAAGAAACATAAACAACATGTACGATTAATCTTGAATAGACTACGAGAAGCTGATCTACAGATAAACATCAATAAATACAAGTTTCATGTTCAGAAAATCATCTTTTTAGAACTTTTGATGTCAATCAAGAGACTTAAGATGAATTCATGAAAGATACAAGTAGTCATTGATTAGTCTACATTTAATAATCTCATTCAGATGCAGTTCTTCATTGACTTCTGCAATTTCTATCAATGCTTCATCAAGAACTTTTCGAAGATTGTTCATTCAATGATTCAACTTACTCAAAAGAAGATCATATTTGAATGAAATGAAGTTTGTCAGATTGTCTTCGATCATATGAAGAGATGTATGATCAAGACTTTTATACTACGTCACTTTAATCAAACTTGTAAGACTATTCTTGAAATTGATTCATTCAACTACGTCAACGATAAAGTTCTCTCTTAATATGATGATGAAAAAGTACTACATTCAATTGTCTTTTATAACAAGAACATGTTTTCTGCTGAATGCAACTACAAGATATATGATAAAGAACTTCTGATCATCATTTGAGCATTTAAACATTGATGACTTGAATTGAAGCTAACTGACATTTTTATCAAGATGTTCATCGATTATTAAGCACTCACTTCGTTGATGAAAGATAAAGAGCTGAGCAGACGTCAGATGCGCTGAATTCAGAAACTCATTGACTTCAACTTCAGAATAATGTATTGCTCTGACAAACAGAACATTAAGATCGATGCATTAACTCGTCAAGCTGACGTCATGCTCAAAGATTTAGAAGATGAGTGCATTTGCTATCAATAAATCACTATTCTGACTTTGAATCAAATGAAAATCGCTGATCTAAAGAAAAACATCAGTGAATCAATTTATAAACAGATTCTTGAGACTAATAAAATTGACAAGAATTGTACGTTACTTCGCGAAGTAATTGCAAGAAATGAGACACAATATGAAAATATCAAATTGAAGAATTGTTGAACTCAGAATGAAATCTTGTATCATGATAGTCAGTTATGAATTTCGTTCAACGAGCTTCTACAAATAAATCTGATTCATGAGATACATGATCAATCATCGATTGATCATTCTGAAATTCTTAGAACAGTGAAGATCATAAAGCGAAATTACTATTAATCTTCTATGCGAAAAACGATAGATCAATATATTCAAAACTGCTACATATGTTAACGTTCAAAGACATCAAGAAATAAATCAAATGACTTGCTTCAATCTTTATTTATATTTGAACAGCAATGACAAAACATAGTCATGAACTTCATTATCAATCTATCTGATTCGTACAACTATAATATTATTTTGACTGTCATCTGCAAATTGTTGAAAGAAAGACATTATATTTCTTGCATCATTGATGATGAAGATATCACAGTCAAAAAGACAGCTGAAATGTTGCTTTAATGAGTATATTAAACTTACAATTTATTAAGCTTCATTGTATTCAATCGAGATTCTCAGTTCATCTTTATTCTTTGAAAGTTTCTTTGCAAACGACTGAGCATTTCTCTTCAATTGTTCATTGTTTATCACTTTCAGATCAATGATCAAAGCGAACAAGTTAATCAGAACATCAAGTGATATTTTCAATTCTTTTATTTATATATGCAGAACGACTGATTTAAGTGACTATTCATGATTAAGTTTGTCAACAATAACATCTTGTCATCAGTTATTTTCTTGATCTTCTTCTTCATGAACAAGAGCTTTCATTCTCATATGAGCTTCAACTCTGACATCATTAAGTATGAAAGCACTTGTGAACGCTTGCAGATCAATCAAGTCAAGAATATATCTGAATAAATGAACAAGACATTAATCTTCGCTTGTGAAGCTTTGATCAAAACACGAAAACAAATGATAAATCAAGCTAATAAACATAGAAAGAAGATCAATTACAAGATTGAATCAAAGATGTTTCTGAACGAATGAAACATCATTACAGCGAGATTCTTCAAAAAATTGAATGATAAGATGCTTGACTCTTTTCAGATTATTGACTTCGTTGACTCATTCTATAAATTGAAACTATTCAAGACTATGCATATATATAATGTATTTCATTCAGAGCTTCTTCATTCTGTCATCAATAATTCTCTGTCTGATCAGAAGAATGAATTCTCAAGATTAATAGTGATAATGAATGAAGACAAATGAAAAATCAACAATATATTGAACTCTCAATGATATCAAAGACAACTTTAATATCAAGTCAAATGAAAAAGTTATGACAATGATCTCAACTGATATAACGCTGACGATGATGAATTTATGAATGCTCAAGAGATGATTGACAACATTCATATTAAATATTCAAGAAAAGCGCGCTAAGAAATAACATTCATGTTCGCATAAATAGTCAAGAAGAAAAAGTAATGTTATGATTCTAATCTTTTTCTAATCTTCATCTAGTCTTCGTCTGATTTCATTCTAATCGAGTTTAGCGAGAATCTAATTTAATCATGTTATTATTGAGACTCTGCATCATATGTGTAAGACGTCAATCTCATTGAGTTTAGCATAAAGCTGAGAAACTTACATATAAGAGCTGAGTTCTTTTCTGTAGATACTTTTCTTTCTTAGCATTTATCTATTAGTTAAATGATACTTCTATGACTCATTCTAGATTGATTTCTAACAAGAACAACATAATGCAATTCAATGACTTGAAATCTGAATTGATACACTTTGAAAGTCACAAGATGACACTCAATCAAATGATTATTCTACTTAATAACATGATCATAAAATCAAAGATATATATATGATGATTAAAAGTTTGACTGAATCGAAAGCTTAACTTCAAAGTTCATGTGCAAATGAAAATCATGACAGTCACAAGAACATTACACTCGTTATTTAAATTAATAAATAGTGAGTGAGAATTAAATGTTAAATCAGAAAAGCAGTTATATCTGACATATGTCACGTTTATTAGTGATTATGACGTTGAAATATGATGAAATAATCAAAAAAGTTACTTAGTCAAATTTTGCAAACTGCAAAATGCTGCATTACAAAAAATTCTGAGTGTGTTTTAAACATCATCAATAAATGCTATGCAAATAAAAGTTGAAATCTCGTCAATGAAGATGCAATTAAATCAAAAGTGCAAGAACTATGCAATTTAAATAGTTGAATTATTGAAAAAACATTCTATTAGAAAAAGAACATTTATTTCATACTTATTTCAATACTTTATTGAATTGAAATATCTGAACTGAAACGAGATGAAGATGAACTTATCTTGAAAAGTCAAGAAGTGCAAAGACAGACTCATGCAAATATATTGAATATTGAACAAAGTGCAAAAAACATTGAATTCAATAAAAGAAATTGAAATTTCTCACTTCAAGAAATCATGAGATCAAGAAATCAAGCATTTAGCAAGAATTCAAATCGAATTTGCAAAAAGCGAAGTTCGCGAAATGATCAATTCATACTATGAAGAATTAGAAAGAATTATCAAAAAGGCGAAAAACATAATGATGTACATCAATGCATTGCAAATTCCAAAAAAGATAGCAGAAATCAAAACAGAAATGAAAATGACAGTGATATTCATGCATGAACTCATCAGATATAACAAAGCAACAAGCATTTCTGACAAAATAATCACAACGAAAGCGAAACTACAAACTATTAACGATGCAATCATAATATGCAGTGAAAAAGCACTTAAAAACAGCGAAATTTGAATGTACATGAACAATCAAATGACTTTGCAAAGACTAAACATAAAGAGCAACATCAATGCAAAGTTATTCAATGATATATGATAAAACTTGATCAATTTACGTCAAAATCAATGTCAAATTTGCATACAGTGAATATTAAGTTGCAAAAGCATTATTAAGAATGAAAAAGCAGATTAATTGATTAAAAGTGCTGCTTAAGAATTATCAGTTATTGACAACATGAAAGCAATCATCATAAGCTTCATTAAAAAGCAAATTTGCAAAAAGATAAAATTACAATGATTAAATGTTTGAAAAAGCAGCATCAAGAAGAAAAATTAGTATCAAAAGCACATATTAAATGTGAATTTAAGTCATAAATCATTAAAAGAAATGAGAAAAATCAATAAATTAACGTTTTCAATCAAGTTTCATTGATTTAAACAAAGAAAATTGATCACAAAAATGAATTACTTAAACTATTCAAAGACAGAGCACATTATTAACATGATGCTTGCGCTTCATTCTGATCATCAAGAGCAAATGAGAAGCATCATTGATGTGATGTCAACAAGTGAATGAGAAGCAATTATCACTATCTTGCAGAAGAGTTCAGTTAAGACAAAAGATATACAGAAGAAATTATATAAACTGCAAGTACTTTATGAACTCAACAAATGTAGAAATAATGAGTTGATGCTCTGAAAGAAGATGAAAAGTTTGACAAAAATGATAAAAAAGCTGATGCATCAATGTGTCGTTGCGTCAACTGTCAATCAATGCATGAAGAATCAGCTGAAAAGACTGAAAAAGATAATGAGCAAACTCAAAAAAGAGTTCGTGAAGAAGAGAAAACATGTCGACAACTGAGCAAAGAGAATAAGCATGAAGTCAATGATATCATTTAAGAGTCATCTTGTGTTCAACGTCAACATATTATTATCAATGCAAAATTATTGTAAGAAATTTGAAGTAAAGATTTTCATTAAAGAAGAAGAAGAAGTAAAGAGAATCATGACAACAATAACAAAAAACATAGTGAGATGAGTGAGAAAGATTGACATTAACAAGACGCTGTTGACATGCAAAAACATAAAAATGTTGAAAAATTAATTGAGACTGCTGATATTTTAAGTTAAGATGAAAAGCAGCAAAAAAACATTAAAGAAAAATGATTTTTGAATCAAAGAGATATTGTTGAACATATGTTTGCGCGAAATCAGTTTTGAAGTAGTGATACATGAAATTAAAATCAAAGAAATGTCTAAGAATATAAAGAAGAAAGAGATGAAGATGCTCATCAAGATCAACAAAGATATACATTCAAAAATGATGATCAAGAAGATTGAGTGACTCATAAAAAAGAGTGAGCAGAAGAAATATGTCTCATTGATGATATGCATAGTCAGTGCTGAGATGATGAACAAGCTGATTGATGAAAGAATATGTCATAAGATCAACATAAAGATCACACAGTTCTACGACTTAAGTTGCAGAGTGCATCAGTGTTTAAAGTATTAAGAATATAATCACAAGATGTATCAATGCAAAAACAAGCAGAAATGCATTTATTGCTTGAAACATTGTTCTTACAAACAGATTTAAAACATGTGAAAATGTGAAGCATGTTAAAATATATACAGAGTCTTTAATTCTCAATGTCATAAACGACAAGCTGAAAAAGAAAGAATAAAGAGAGTTACAAAGCACAGATCTTTATATCATGTCATACAAAGACAGAAAGAACTAAAGACAGTGATGTCAAAAATATTCACAGAAACATTTATCAATCTGAAATCATTAATGAACAACAGCTTGAAGAGAAAGCAGAAACACTCAATGAATGAAAGTTATCTGCTCAGCGCAATCATCACATCAGAAAATACTATACTAAATCACTTGATCAAGAAATCAAGATCAAATGAATTAAAGTTAACATCAATTATGTCATTGTTAATGTTATCTTTTGTTGAGAATCTTACAAGTGAAGCAAATGCTTTGCAGACACTCAAGAAAACATTAAACAGTCTGAAATGTAAATTTTAATGTTTCAGCAAAAGAAGCTTTGAATACTATAGTACAACATTCACAAGTTCAGAAACAAAATGATGATAGTGTTACTACATGAGAAAAAGATAAAGAATTATAACATTCTGATTCTTCAAAAACTCTGATGATTTGATGACATTTTCAAAGCATACTGCTCAGCAATTGTTGACTTTACACTGAAGAATAATGAAGATAGAATCTGTTTCTACATAAACAAAAAAATTGACAGCAACATCTGATATTCAACATGATACTTCAAAAATGTAAATACAATTACGCTATAAACATTAACAAATGATGCATAAATAATTCAGAGAGTTATACATATTCATGAAGCATAAAATTTATCACTTAAAGATCATGAGATCATTCATGAAAAAGAAAATCTTTCAAACATCAAAAAGACGTTACACATGTTGAAAGAAAGCATTCTTGTAGAAGATTTCAATCTGCATCACTTCACATGAAAAGAATCATTTTACTCAAAACAACATTTATTGTTAAATGAGTTAATTAAAATGATTACAAACATTGATGCATTGTTAGCATTGTCTCAAGACATAATCACAAGAAATTATCAAGAATCTCAAATGACAATAAATTTAATTTTCACGACAGATGACATTATGAATCAATTAATATGATGTGAAATCAACGAAGAAATGAAAAACTTCTCAGATCATCTGTTAATACAGACAATTATAGATTTCAGAGTCTGCAAAAAGTCAGCATGAAAATTGCATTGCAACTGAAAGATAATGAATGAAGAGAAATTCTTTAATATTCTGAGAGAACAAATGTTAAAATTATTATCAAATCATGAGATAAAATATTGATGTATAAATGAATACATTAAGCAACTGCTAAATGCATTGAAGAAGATTGTTAAAATTTTCACTTTCTGAGCGAGATTACATGAAATGATCAAAGCAGAATGAACAAAGAAGTGTATGAAGATTGTTAAAAGCATGCAACAAATGAGAAAAGATTGTTAAATCATTGATGACTGAATAAAGTACATTCAAGCATGTGACAAGAAGAACAAAATCATCAGAAAACAGAAATATAATGAATATCAAAAGATCATGCAAAATGTTGAACAATTCTTAAGAAGACTGTTCAAAACTGCGAAATGAGCAAGAAATGCAATCGCAAATACATTGATTTAAGCAACAATTCTCTTTCTGATTAAGTCAGAATGCTTTAACATCATCACAATAATGCAAAATAAAGCAAAGATGATGTTTCAAACTCACTTTTCATCATCTTCGAAGATTTTCATGCTGAACATAATAAACTTTAAGTACTCACTCTTAATTGAAGATGATGCTTTGCTGATGCATCATGAAATTAAGAAAGTTATTTACAAAGTGACATTTGACAAGATGTTGAAATACACAAGATACATAAATAAAATAATGTGCAAACTTGTCAATGATGTATCAGAATAAATACATTCTTTTTTTGAAAGATGTTTATAGAAGAGAATATAATCAACTCAGTTCAAGAGCATAGTTACAATAGTAATGCAAAAGTCAGACAAGAAAAATTACTTTAATGCAAAGATATATAAATTAATTGTGCTACTCAACACACTGAATAAAATATTGAAGTTCATCATATTTGAACATTTGCAAAATGTTATAAAAGCTTGCAACTTGAATATTCAGATGAGAGTTTGCAAGCACAGATCAACAGATACAACTTTGCAATTAATTACAGAAAAGATACATACTGTGTTAAATGAAATGAGAAGAAGAGTAATCTTACTGCTGAATTTGAATGAGAAAAGTGCATTTAACAATGTGACACACAGCAAACTTTTACATGACATGAAGAAAAGAAAAGTTTTTAAATTGTTTCTCAAGTTTGTAAAAAACTTTTTAAGAAATCAATGCATCACAATCACAATTAATGATTACATAATAATAAAACGCAGCATGAACATTAACATATTATAAGACTCTTCACTATCATTGATATTATATTTGTTTTACAATGCAAACTTGTTAAAAGCATATAATGACATCAAGCTGAAAACTAACTTTACAAACTTCATGAATGACATTAATATCTTGATATATGAAGAGTTTATAAAACACAACTGCAGAGTTCTTAATGAGATTTATGATAAATGCAAACAATGATCAAAAATGCATGACATTAAATTCTTGATGACAAAGTATAAGCTGATTCACTTTATGAAAACTTCTAAATGATTTAATATGAAAGTTAATGTAAAGCTGATGAAACATCAGATTGACTTGAAATCAAACATCAGAATCTTGAAAGTTCAATTGAACTTTAAGCTGAAATGAGTGATTTACATGCATCATGTTGAAGCAAAACTAGTGATTAAATAAAAGATCATGCAGACAATCATTGAGTCTACTTGAGACTCATCAATGATGACAAGTAAGCAAATATACTTCGCGATGATGCATTCTCTGCTTAGTCATGAAGTCATCATATGATATACATCATAAAGAGTGAAAGATTATTGAAAGAATCTGAATGTTAAGCTGAAATCAATGCAAGAAAAAACATTGCAACAGATTATTGATGTTTATCATGTAATATCAACAAAGATTTTACAGATGAAAATAAACATGATGTTGATAAATATTCACTTATGAAAGCTAATATAAAGATCAATAATAAACATGAACTTTTAAAAATCAGATGAAGTTATTGAAATAATAATGCATTGAATTCACAATAACTTGATATTCAAAAAAGATTAAAAATCAAAGTTGTATAAAACATCTTTACAATTAAAGCAAAAGTGAACGAAAGAAATATTTAAGCAGATAAAGATGAATTGAAGTCATTTTTACACAGCAATTTTCTGATCAAAGTCATTAAAGATAGTTATAGTTGCAAACAAGAAAATGTCAATAAGACAACATAATCTTGACATGTTTGCATTAAAGCAAAGAGTTTACTTAAATGATAGTGATAGCAAAGATGATGTTACAATGATTGCAATGAAAATGAACTGAAAGTTAAATAATAGACTGAGAGAATCAACTTTAGTCATCACTCATCATGATGAGCTGAAAGAATTAATCATGAAGATGAAACATTATTGAGATCATGTTTAAAAACTAATCAGAGTGCGTGCGTGACTAGAATGTTTAATCTATAAAGATAGTTATAACTAAGACTTTAAGAATACAGAAGAAAGAAGATACAAAAGACAAGAATAACATGCTCTATATAATAGTTACTTAGATCGACGCTAGTCTCAAAGAAGACGTGTTGAAACACAAGAAAAATGTTGATTTGAAAGATGTTTGTGACACAAAGAAATGTGTTTATCATAGAAATCTGTTGATCATTTGTAACACAAAGAAGTATGTTTGTCTAGAAGACAATAGAAGCTGATTAAAAGATGCTAGAGAAGAAAAAAGATGTTGAATCATATCTGAGTCAAGTCTGAGTCAGATCTAGATCAGATCTTAACTAGATTGTTGACTAGTTTTAATCAATTCTGACACATTTGTAACATTACTCTTCTCTTTGAAAATTCATGTTTGCATGAATAGAACAAATGAAACACAATTTTTTTTCATTGTTTTTCAATTTAGTGTGACTTGTCTGAATAAAGCTTATGAAATTTTGACTAGAACTTCTTTCGAGCTCTCAAATTCTTCTTTGTCAACATAGTATCATTCATCATTTTGATTTAGTTTCATTCATTTGACTTTGTATTGTATTCAATCTCGATAGCATCTAAAGTTTAAAATGTCATTTATCTTTCAGTGCTCATCGTTTTTAATAGTGAGAGATTTAAATGATTCTGAATGCTGTTCTGATAAAAAATCATTGAAACAAGAATGTAATAGCTTTGAACTGAACATCAAATGCAACTGCTTCATGCTTATCAATAAATGAAGATGATAAAAGATTTCAACTTTGACAGTGATTTGATAAAATTCTAGCTGTTTGTCTTTCAAATTCTTACATGATTTAGTTGTCTTTATGTTTCTAGAGAATAATCAAACTCAGTCATCTACTTCATAAATGATGTCTCGTTTATGTTTATTGATCTGAGCTTCAATGATCTGCTTCGTCTTTTTCAATTGCTGATGATTGAAGATAAGAAGCTCTTTCATTTGAATGATAATATCGTCAACTTTTCTAACTTCAAAACGTTCGTAAGTTGTCTTGTAGTCAGTTGTATCTGAATTGAAACTCATTCAAGAATGAAACTCTTTATTGAAGTAGAATGAGATCATTGAGATGATTGAGAAGATATTGAAATTTTCGCTGAATTTCATCATTGAAAGTCATTTTGCTCAGTCGTTCTGCATGTAATTACAGTAGATTCTTAATTCGCGTTCAACATCTTGATTAACTCGTTTCAATTAATTGTTGATCTCAAAATGATAAACTGTTAATAAACTAGTCGTAATTTTTAGTTGCTTGCAAAGACTTTGTCACATAATTGATACAAATTGAAAGTCTCTGTTCAAAACAATAGAATTAGATAAATCATGAAGTCGATAAACGTTTCATAGCATGATTCAAACCGTTTCTTCGACTGAAATGTCATTGTCTTCTCAATGACAGAGAACATAGTGACATTTCTTGATGAAATGACATATGATTGTGCAAATGATGTTATAATCTTTTGATAGAGATAGCTCAGTGATGAAGTTCATAACTATATCTTTTCAGCGTTTCTGTGAAATCGAGAAAGAATGAAGAAGTTCATTGATGCTATTTCTAAATGTCTTGCTTTGTTGACAGACATGACAGTTTCAAATGTAACATCTAATCATTGCTCAATGATCTGATCAATAGTAGAAACGTTGAACTAGATTGATAGTTCTTTGATTGTCAGAGTGAGAGATGAAAGACTGATTATGAATTTTCTTTAGTAATTTCATATGCATTTTCTCAGAAATTTACAGTAGATCTTTTCTGAACAGAACATCATCAACAATCTTGCAGTGCTTCAATTCAATGCTATGTAGCTTGAGCTTATTTTCTCTTATAGTTTGTTTATACTCATCGCAAAGCTCATTTATCTTGTTAACATCTTTTACTCACTGATAAAGAAACATGACTATTTCAAGAGTTATTTGCATCGATTATCAGAGAATAATTCAAACAAATGTTATGAAATATGCAATGCAAGACAAACGTCGAAGCATTTACTGCTGAACTGCAGACATTATAGAGCAGAGCAGATAAAGCTTAAGAAAAAAGCTCAGCTCAAAAACATGAACACTATATTGACACTGTTCATCATCAAAATTGAAAGAATTGCAACACTAAAGTATTTGAAAAATACTTGAATTGCGACGAGAAAATAATTATTAGAAACGAAAGAGTAGAACGCGAAGAATGCAAAGAAATAAAGAAAAACAAGAGTATGATGATGAGAATTGAGAAAGAGCGCTTGTATATGCAAACTATCGATGTGATTGATTAACAAAAAGAT
>JAABUU010003755.1_pt1 | contig 18854 bp, 15 predicted proteins | sample 5559301 | NCBI WGS metagenome assembly JAABUU01 (sample SAMN10711884, study PRJNA513360) | rock metagenome | isolation source: Antarctica rocks | place: Antarctica: Victoria Land, Richard Nunatak white | reverse complement strand
CGACCCGGAGCTACGCCCCTCCTTCGATCACGTCGAGGAGTCCATCGACCGCTGGATTGACCGGGCTAAACTCGTCGCGTAAACTTGACTCATTCGCACCACGTTTGCCTATATTAGGAGTCTAGCGTGGCCAGCCGTGCGCCGGACCACGAGTTCCTCATTCCTGGCGAAGGATCTTTCGACTATGTGCGCTACCTGCACGCGATGCGCGACGCGGGCTATAACGGTTTCATTACCGGGGAGGTCAGCGGGATGGCGCAGCGCCGCCCCACCTACGATCCGCTAGCCGCCACCACGCTCACGTTTGACACGCTGTCTCGTGCCTTTGACGAAGCCGGGATGGAGCGTCGGTTGACGGCATAGGATGTTCTTCCGTGGGCGGTAGGTGGTGTGTTCTCGACAGGGGACAGGGGAGACGCTCGACGGCCGAGAGCATAGGGGTCCATCGGGATATAGCATGAGGTGAAGGTGTGGAACACGTCAAAATCGTGGTGTGGGACAGCGTCGGGAACATTATGTGGGGGGTACGGCCGTGGGATGCCTGGCCCCCGCCCAGCCAGGAGCGCCTACTGGCCGAAGACCCCGAGGCGCGGGCGCACGCTCCCAGCTTCGACCAGATCTTTAAGGATTACGCCGTTGATCTGCGCATCGTCGCCTCCGTAGACGAGTTTGTCGCGCACATCGAGGACGCCGATGTGCTTGTGCTGCACAAGGTGCGGGTACCGGGAGAGGCGCTACGGGCGGCGCGCCGCCTCCGTTTCATCGCGCACCTGGGGCAGGATGATCGCGGCGTGCCGGTCGAGGTGGCCCGAGAGATGGGCATCCCCGTCGCGGCCGTGCCATTGATCAACTATCTGGTCGTCGCCGAGCACGCCTGGGCCTTGATCCTGAACCACCTCAAGCAGTTGCCGCACCAGCGAGAGATCATGGGCTCTCAGTCCGGTGGCTGGAGCACCGTCCCCGGCATCCAACCGGCGCGCTCGCGTACGCTTGGCCTCCTTGGCTTGGGCGAAATCGGTCGCGCCATGGCCCGTGTCGCCCAGGCGTTCGAGATGTCCATCGTGTACTGGGACATCGCGCGGTTTCCGGAGATCGAAGAGCGCTACGGCGTTCACTACGCGGGGTGGGACGACGTGTTCCGCCGGAGCGAGGTCCTGAGCGTCCAGCTGGCGCTCAACGACGCGACGCGTGGAATCATTGGCGCACGAGAGATCGGGCTGATGAAACCGGGAGCCTTTTTCGTCAATACAGCGCGCGGCAAACTGGTGGATCAAGAAGCTCTTACCGACGCCCTGCGGGCGCGCCGGATCGGCGGCGCGGGGCTCGACGTGTTCGCCGAAGAGCCGCTGCCGCCCGGCGACCCCTTGCGCGCGCTGCACGACGACCTCGGCTACAACGTGACGCTCACGCCACACTCGGCCTCGCTCGCCCCCTGGACATGGGTCCAGGACTCGCAGGCCGTCTGGTTCAATGTGCTACGGGTGCTGCGCGGCGAGCCGGCGCGGCACATCGTGGCGAGATAGTAGATACTGGTACGATCAATAGATAGTGGGAGGTCAGATCGATGGTAGTTTTAATCGCGCGGTATTATGTCCAAACAGGTCGGGGAGATGACGTGGCGGCGGCGCTGCGGGAGATGGCGCCGCTGGTCAAGGAGCACGAACCCGGCTGCCTGCTCTATCACGCCAACCGTTCGCGTGACAACGCGGACCTATTCATCCTCTACGAGCAGTACGAGGACGCCGCCGCGCTTGACGCGCACCGCAACACGCCGCACTTCAAGCGCCTCATCGAAGGAACAATCGTCCCGCTGCTCGATACGCGCGAGCGCGAGATATGCGACCCAGTCGTGAGATAGCAATGAAACTGGTGTCGTTCAGAGTGTCGACTCCGCTGGGGCCACAGACCCGTATCGGGGCGGTCGGTCCCGACGAGCACATCGTCGACCTGGCCGCGGCGTATCGCGCCAGGCTCCTATCCGCTGGGTTGACCGAGGGCGCGGTCGCACGTATCAGCGCCGCGCTGTTGCCCTCGGGTATGGTCGATTTCATCGAGGGCGCGGACCATTCGCTGGAGGCGGCTCACGAAGCGATGGAGTGGGCCGCGCATATCGATCCGAAGGACCGCGACACGCCTATATTCGCCGATCCCAGCCGGCTGACGATGTTGCCGCCCGTGCCGCAGCCACCGCTGCTGCGCGATTTCATGGGCTTCGAAACGCACCTGCGTAATATCTATCCGCGCCTGGGTCGCGAGATCCCACCGGTCTGGTATGAGATGCCCGTCTACTACAAGGGCAACACCGCTAGCATCGCCACGCATGAGGACGACGTTCCTATCCCGTCCTACGCCACGGCGTTGGATTTCGAGTTCGAGTTGGCCCTCGTCATTGGTCGAGGGGGGCACGATATCGCACGGGACAGCGCCCTCTCGCACATTTTCGGCTACATGATCTATAACGACTTCAGCGCGCGTGACATCCAGAGCCGCGAAATGTCCGTGGGACTTGGCCCGGCCAAGGGCAAAGACTTCTCGCGGGGACATGTGTTGGGTCCCTGGCTGGTCACCGCGGACGAGATCCCGGACATCTACGGCGTGGGCATGGTGGCCCGCGTCAACGGCGAGGTCTGGTGCGACACGAGCGCGTCGACCATCCATTGGCGGTTCGAGGACATGATCGCCCATGCCTCGCTGGGCGAACACCTGCGCGCGGGCGAGGTGTTCGGCTCGGGGACGGTCGGCGACGGCTCGGCTATGGAGCGCGGCTTGTCCCTCCACGCAGGCGATGTGGTTGAGTTGGAGGTCGCTGGGCTCGGCCTGTTGCGTAATCGCCTCGTATGAGGGGGCCCGTGTCGAAAACCATGGTTACCTATGTCAGCTTTTCGTTCTCCGCGCTGCCCTGTGAGCGCGCGGTCAGGCTCATCGCCCTGCGCGCACTCGAGGGCGTGGACGTGGATTGCTACACCAGCGGAAGCGTCAGAACTTCGAATAAAGACCATAATCCGCCTCATTTCGCTCTGCCAAGCTACGTTTCACATCATCTAATCGTCGCAATAGCCCGCTTCTGGGGCCTGATTAGCGAGAGGTGCTATCACTTCTGGCGCAGGATTTCCCCGTCCGGCAAGTTGTGTTCTAAGTTCTGACGCTTCCGGCGAACGCAGTGTCCAGGATGCTAGCGTCGCCGTCGCGTCGGTAGATTCTCACACTAAGGGCCTATCAGAAAATAAAGTAGTCATTTAAGGCCGTCTGTCGTAGACTGAAGGTATGAGTAAGCAGGGAGACGCGGCAATCACGGCGATCACCGAGCGGTACGCGCGCGTGGCGGGGACGTTGGACGAACGGGGGCGGCGCGCCGTGGCGGCGTCGGAGGCGCTGGCGATCGGCTGGGGCGGGATCAGTGCGGTGGCGCGGGCGACCGGCCTGTCGCGCAAAGTGATCCAGCTGGGCATCAAGGAACTCAGCGGGACGGTTGCGGTCGCCGCATCCGGCCGGGTGCGGCGATCGGGGGGGGGGCGCAAGACGACGGTGGCGAAAGACCCGGACGTGCGGGCCGCTCTGGAGCGGTTGGTGGAGCCGACGACGCGGGGGGACCCGGCGTCGCCGCTGCGCTGGACGAGCAAGAGCCTGCGCCGGCTGGCCGCCGCGTTGCGCGCCCAGGGGCATCAGGTCAGCTATCAGTGGGTCGCCGACACGCTGCACGCGGCGCGCTACAGCCTGCAGGGCAACCGCAAGACGCGCGAAGGCGACGACCACCCCGACCGCGACGCCCAGTTCGCGCACATCAACCAGGCGGCGGAGGACTACCTGGCGGCGGGCGACCCCGTGATCTCGGTCGACGCCAAGAAGAAGGAACTGGTCGGGGACTTCAAGAATGGTGGGTGGGAGTGGCCGCCCAAGGGCCAGCCAGAGGAGGTGCGGGTGTACGATTTCCCGATTCCTGCGTTAGGGCGCGCGACGCCCTACGGGGTGTACGACCTGGCCGCCAACGCGGGCTGGGTCAACGTCGGGATTGACCACGACACCGCCGCCTTCGCGGTCGAAAGCATCCGGCGGTGGTGGCTGGACGCGGGGCGAGACCGCTACCCCCAGACGCGGCGCCTGCTGCTCACGGCCGATGGTGGGGGCAGCAACGGGTCGCGCCTGCACCTGTGGAAGTGGGCACTGCAGCGGCTGGCCGACGAGACCGGCCTGGAGATCGCCGTCTGCCATTTCCCGCCGGGCACGAGCAAGTGGAACAAGATCGAGCATCGCTTGTTCTCCTTCATCACCCAGAATTGGCGGGGCCAGCCCCTGGTCAGCTACGCGGTGATCCTGAGCTTAATCGCCGCCACGACCACCGAGACCGGCCTGACCGTCGAGAGTGCACTGGACACAAACAGCTATCCCACCGGCATTAAGCCAACCAAGGAGGAGATGGCGTCAATTCACCTACGGCCGGATGCGTTTCACGGCGAGTGGAACTACACCATCTTCCCCCACGCCGCCTAACATGACTACTTTATTCTTTGATAGTCCCTAACCGCCCCATCTCCGCGTTTTCTCCGACCGGAGAAAACATGCATTAAGGCAAGAGGGTGACGACAAAATCGTAGACGCCGGACCCGATGGTGAGTACGGCGTGTGTATCCTCCATGCGTTCGATGGTCACGCCGACTGCCGATGCGATTGGCTGGTCGCCCTCCATAATGACGGCCGTGTCACGCGTCGGGAGGTAGACCGTGGCCGTCGTATTCGCGGGGGTCGTGACGCGCAGCCGAAACGTGCCGTCGTCGATCTGCCACGCGCTTTCGATTACCCCGTGGACCGACCGGTACGCCGCCTTCGCGCTGGTTAGCTCACCCCCTGGGCGCGGGCGGATGATGATGTGCTGGAACCCCGGCTGCTCCGGGTCCGTGTCGATGCCGGCGACGTACCTGTAGAGCCACTCACCAACCGAGCCGAGCGAGTAGTGGTTAAACGAGTTCATGCCGGGATCCTGGAAGCCGCGCTCCGCCGTCCAGCCGTCCCAGCGCTCCCAGATGGTAGTTGCCCCATGTTTAATCGAGTAGCCCCATGAGGGGAAGGTATCGTTGAGCAGCAGCCGGTAGGCCACGTCGAGATGCCCTGCCTCCGTGAGCACGGGGAGCAGGTACCCGACGCCGACGAAGCCGGTGGAGAGGCGCCAGTCCTTCTCTTTGATACGTTCGACCAGGCGCGTCGCGGCGGCGGCGCGTAGCCCCTTGGGCAGGAGGTCCATATGCAACGCCAGCACGTAACCCGTCTGCGTCTCCCCCTTGACGTGACCGTCGTCCGACACGTAGGCCGCGATAAACGCGTTTCTGATGTGCGCGAACAGGTCCGCGTAGCGCGCGGCGTCCGCGTCGCGGCCGATGGCGCGCGCCATGCGCGCCAGCAGGCGCGCGTCGTAGGCATAGTAGGCAGTGGCCAGCAGGTCTTTCGGCGTGGCGCTGGTGCCGGGGTCCCGCACCGCGTCGCCGTCGAGCGCCAGCCAGTCGCCGAAGTCGTTGTTGCGCCGGTTGACCCACAGGCCGTCGGGGTTAGCCTCCCCAATATAGGCGAGCCAGCGCGCCATCGCGTCATAGTGTTCCTCGACGACGCGCGTATCACCGTAGACCTGGTAGAGCGTCCACGGGACGATGACCCCCGCGTCGCCCCAGGCGGGCGCGCCGTCAGACAGGTCGACCAGGCGCGGGGCGACGTCGGGGAAGGCTCCCTCGGGCGATTGAGCGTCGGCGACATCACGCATCCACTTGGTGAAGAACGCGGCGACATCGCGGTTGCAGGTAGCGGTGCGCGCGAAGATTTGCGCGTCGCCGAGCCAGCCCAAGCGCTCGTCGCGCTGCGGGCAGTCGGTCGGGACGGAGAGGAAGTTGCCGCGCTGACCCCACGCGATGTTGCGCTGCAACTGGTTGATCAAGGGATGCGAGCACTCGAATGTCCCGGCGGCCGGCGTGTCCGATTCCACCACACGCCCTGTAATATCATCAGACGTGAGGTCACCGGGGTAGCCCGTTACCTCGACGTAGCGGAAGCCGTGGAAGGTAAAGCGCGGCTCGTAGACCTCCTCGTCCTCACTGCGCGGGATATAGGTATCGGTAGCGGCCGCCGAACGCAAATTCTCGGTGTAGAGGGCGCCATTGGAGTCCAGGATCTCGGCGTGCCGCAATTGGATGATCGTTCCCGCCGCGCGCCGCGCGCGCAGGCGCACCCATCCGGCGATGTTCTGGCCCAGGTCGACGATCTGCGTGTCCGCGTCCACGCGTGTGATCGAGATGGGCGCGACCTCCTCGGTCACGCGGACCGGTTCGGCGCGGTCGGCCACGAGGGGCGTCGCATCGCGCTCCTCGTCAGAGACCGGTGTCCAGCCCGCGTCGTCGTAGCCGGACGCATCCCAGCCGGCAAGTTCGCGCCGCGCGTCGTAATGCTCGCCCATCAGCAGGTCGGAAAAGCGGATGGGGCCGGTCGCGCCGCGCCACGAGCCGTCGCTGGCCACGGTCTCGATCGTACCGTCGGTGTAGTCGATAGACAGTTGCGCCAGGAGGCGCGGGTGCGCGCCGTAGTGGCGCCTGTTCTTGCCGAAGCCGACGTAGCCGCTGTACCAGCCGGGGGCCAGGATGACCCCGAGGGCATTGTCGCCCTGCCGCAGCAGGTCGGTTACGTCGTAGGTCTGGTACTGCATGCGCGTGCGGTAGTCGGTCCAGCCGGGCGTGAGCACAACGTCGCCGACACGTCCTCCGTTGAGGCGCGCCTCGTAGAGTCCCCGGGCCGTGACGTAGAGGCGGGCCTGGCGGATCGGCCGCGCGACGGTGAAGGTCGTGCGCAGGTAGGGACTCGGCTCGAGGTCGACAGCCATGGCCACGCTCTCCTCATCGGCCAGCGCCAACACGCCGCGGTCGTCGGCGCCCTCGCCCAGGCCGATCCAGGTCCCATGCCAGTCCGTGGGCTCTAGCAAGCCCATCTCCCACCAGGCTGGCGCGCTATAGGGTGACGCCTGGCCATCGCCATCCCAGACGCGCACGGCCCACCAGACGCGCCGGCCCGCGTGCGGCGTGGGACCGGCATAGGCGATATGAACGGATTGATCCGACTCGACGCGGCCACTGTCCCACAGATCGCCCTGCGCGGTGCCTAGAGCATCTTCGCTGTCGGCGACTAGGATCTGATAGGCGGACTGACGTTGGGCGCGCCGCTCCCCGCGTACGATCCAACTAAAACGAGGACACGCGACGTCGATGCCGAGCGGATTGACGAGGTACTCGCAGCGAAGATGCTCCGGTATCAGAGTGGCTGCCATCGCATGTTATCCCTTCCCTTTGGGCTGAGCGGGTGACCGACACGGCACTTTATCGCGTTACTACTATAAGTCCGCTTGGCGATCCCTGTCAACGTTGCGGGCCTGGGTTTCCGCCATCCAGGTGCGTGGATCGGCCTGCTACGGCCACGGCAGGGCGACCACTGATAGGAGAGCCAGGTAATTGTTGTGGCGAGGTGTCCTGCGCACAGGCTACGATGTGGGGACTGCGGCGGGATGATGATGGCCGGAAACCATACAACCCTCACCGCGCTCACCCTCATCGTATAGAGAGTCAATGACGCACTCTCGCGTCCCCTGCCGCGGAGGGCTACCGCGCCGACTTATGCGTGCGACGCGGGATGCGCGTTGGAGATCAGGGAGCGATCGACCTGGAGGATGGTACCGGCCGGCCGGAACAAACGACGGTATTCGGTGGGGCTGTACCCGACCTGACGCCGGAAGACGCGGTGGAAGAAGCGCAGATCGCCGTAGCCCAGGTTGGCCGCCAGGTCGGTGACGGGGGTATCGGTGCGCAGCAGTTCCTCGCAGGCGCGGGTGATGCGGTACTCATGCAGGTAGGCCAGAATGCTGCGATGTGTGTGCTCCTTGAACAGATGTGCCACGCGGCTGGGGCTGAGGGCGGTGTGCTGCGCCACATCGGACAGCGAGACGGGTTGCGTGTGATGGGCCTCTATATAGCGCACCGCCTCCACCACGATGGCGTGACGCCGCGTGAACTCCGGCTCGACGCCGTCGCGCGCAATCTGCTGCTCGTAGGCACGGCTGAGCCAAACCAACAGGGTGCAGAACATGGTGGTCAGCAGGAGTTCGTAGCCCGGCGCACGCGCGCGTTGTTCGCGCACCATCTCGTCCAATATCGTCTCCACCTGATACGCCAGTGCGCCGCGCAGGTTGAGGCGCTGCGCGAACCGCGCCTCCTCCCGGAATAACGGCTCGATATAGAACAACCTGGTGATCCCGGACAGGGCGGCTCCCGACACGGGCCACCGGTCCAGGACCTCGGGCAGAAAGAGCAGGTTGACGATGCGCATATCGCCATCGTCGAGCGTATGGTAGGCGTGCGGCTCCCCCGGGCTGATGATATAGACATCACCGGCTTGGATCGGGTAGCGCGTATCGCCAATCCAATGTATGCCGCGTCCGCTGCGTAAATAGACCAGTTCGAAAAAATCGTGGCAGTGCACGGCGGTCGGCCCATGCCGCGCCTCGGTCACGTAGAGGGGAAGACCCGCCCCTACATGCTCCATGCCTAGTCGGTGCACTGCTGTCTCCTTGTCGGCGAGTAACTACAGTACTGGTATAGTAGCACACCGTATCCAGCAGGATCGACCCCTCTATGCGGCTATTCCCCCCTATCACGTCACCCCTCGATTCGTTACACTACATCTTGGCAACTCCGGAATAGCAAGACGCTTGCCGTGACGTCTTCATAACAAGCATGAGGAGTACAGGTGTGCAATTGGGCTGCAACACCGTCGTATTCGGGACAAGCGATCTCGCGACCGCGCTGCAACACGTGGCTTGGGCTGGCTACCGCTACGTGGAACTGGCCGCGATCTCCGGGATGGCCACGCATGTCTCCCCCTCCATGAGCGCCTCCGCGCGCCAATCGGTGCGTCGTCTGCTAGCCGACCACGGACTGATCGCCACGGCCATGGAGGCGGCCACGACGGACCGGAGTCGCCTGGAATCCCTCTTCGGCTTGGCCGGCGATTTGGGTATTGGGATCGTCAACATCGGCTCTGGCGGCGTCAGTGGCGACGAGGAATCGACCGTGCAGGCTATCGCCCATATCAACGATCTGGCCGTATTGGCGGGCCAGCATGGGCTGCGCCTGGCCGTCAAGCCCCACGTCGGCCAGGCCATCTTCAATGCCGACACCGCGCTACGCCTGGTCGCCGAGGTGCGCGAACCCGCGCTGGGCCTCAACTTCGACCCCAGCCACCTCTATCGGGCCGATGAGGAGCCGAGCGCGGTCGCGCGTCGCTGGGGCACGCATATCGTGACGTCACATTTTCGCGATTGTCTCAGCCGTGAGCAACAGGTCGGGCCACCCGACACGCAGATTCCCGGACGCGGCAGCGTGGATATCCCCGCCACGCTGCGCGCCCTGAAGGACAGCGGCTATGCCGGGCCGCTCAACCTGGAAGTGATCGGCGCGGGCGGCTACGACTTGTCGCGCGCGATGGGGGTGGCGGCCGAGGGCCACGGGTACCTGCACCGCTGCCTGCAAGAGATCTCCACCGAGGAGTGAGCGCCGCTCCATTAACACTCCCCCGCCCTCAAGGGCGAGGATTCTTGCGTCATCTGTCGTCGCCCTCATCGAGGGTCTTACCCAACGTCCGCACGCATACAGCCTCGCGGCGTGCCCTACCGCGAGGCGCCAGAAAGAGAAAGGCCCCGTGCTTGGTTCCCCCGCCAGACCGGTCACACCACGCGACAGACGGCAGACATTTTACCGCCCAGCCTACCTGTCGCAACACCCACCATCTGGTCCCAGTCACCGTGCTAGCACAGGTGTATGACATGCGTCGTCGCGCGGCCTCCGTACCTCCACACGTTCGATTCATCCCCGTCCTTAAAAGGCGAGGTCTTCTCGAACGGTGTCGGTAAGAGGAGCCGATCTGATAGAGCATCGACGCGCGGACAAAGGAAACATTCATCAGTCAGGAGGCCACACGTCCATGAATATCGTCCTGATCGCGCTCGACACGCAGCGTGCCGATCACCTCGGCTGCTATGGCTACCCGCAACGGACCAGTCCGTTTATCGATAGTATCGCCCGGCGCGGCGTGCTCTACGAGCGTTGCTATGCCCCCAATATCCCCACCCATCCCAGCTTCACCACCATGATGGCCGGCAAGGAGGCGATCACCCACACTATCGTCAATATCGGCGGTGGCGTGCCGATCGCGGACGGGGTACGCCTGCTCCCCGAGATCTTGCGCGAACGGGGCTACGCTACCGCGGCAGTGGATTCCATGGGGCGCCATTTCGAGCGCGGCTTCGACCACTACCTCACTTACGAGTGGGATCGGTCCAACCCCCTGGAGTTGCGCAAGGCCGAGACGGTGAACGACCAGGCCCTGCCACTGATCGAAAAGTTGCGCGGGGGTGGTCAGCCGTTCTTTCTCTTCTTGCACTACTGGGACCCGCACACACCCTACCTGCCGCCGGCCGCGTATCGCCGGCGTTTCTATCCACGCGACGCCGATCCCTATGACGGCGCCAACCACAGCATGGATGAAGCGTGGCGGTGGGCGCCGTTCAAATGGTATTTCCATTCGTGGATGCCCGGCGTCACCGACGCCGCATACGTGATCAACCTCTACGACGGCGAGACCGCCTACATGGATCATCATCTGCGCCCTGTCTTCCGGGCCTTGGCGCCGATCCAGAAGGACACGCTCGTGATCATCACCGCCGATCACGGCGAGGTGCTCAACGAGCACCTCGGCTACTTCGATCACCACGGGCTGTATGACGGCAACGTGCACGTCCCGTTGATCCTGTACTGGCCCGGCAAGATGCCGGCCGGTCGTCGCGTACCCGGTTTCGTGCAGAACCTCGATATCGCGCCCACCCTGCTGGAGCTAGCCGCCATCCCCGACGGCGACGCCCTGGAAGGCCTGAGCCTCGTGCCCACGGCTATGGGGCTGCGCGACCACAACTACGACGAACTCTACCTCTCCGAGGCTACATGGGAGGTGAAGCGGGCGATCCGCACCGCGCGCTGGAAGTTGATCGATTCGATCGAGCAGGATCCGCACGGTCGCCCGATGCAAGAGCTGTTCGATCTCCAGACGGACCCAGGCGAGCAGCACAACGTGATCGACGACTATCCCGGCACGCGCCAGGAGTTGCAGGAGCGTCTGCATGCCTGGGTCCAACGCCGCCTGCGGGAGACCGGCCGCGCGGTCGATCCGCTGCGCGCGCAGGGGGCATGCGCTACCGCCCTCGGCGATAAGATCCCTGGCGAGATCGTCGGCCCCGGAGCGAGGCCGCTCCACAAGCGCACGGGCCGCGCGGGCGCACAGGCCGTGACCATCCCCGCGCCCAGCGAACTCACGGCGCCGAACGAAGTGCTGGATACCGAGAAAGGGGTCGGGCTGCATGGCTACGTCAAAGCGTGACATCCTCGGGCTCGGCGTGACCAGCTTCGCGCATGGCCACGTCAATGCCTATATCGAGACGATCGCCGCCTTCCCCGATGCGCGCGTCGTCGCCGCCTGGGACGGCGATCGAGAGCGTGGCGTGGCGCAGTGCGCGCGGTACAATCTCGCCTTCGAGTCGGACCTCGACGCGCTGTTGCGCCGCGACGATATCGACGCCGTGTTCGTCACCGGTCCGACCAACACGCATGCCGAACATGCCGTTGCGGCGGCGCAGGCCGGTAAGGGCGTCCTGTGGCAGAAGCCCATGGCCCTGACGTTGGACGACTGCGACGCCATCGGCGCCGCCATGGATCGCTATGGCGTGCCGTTCAGCCTGTGCTATCAGATGCGCTGTGATCCCGTCAACCAGAAGATGAAGGAACTGCTGGACGAGGGCGCGGTCGGCACGGTGGCCGTGGTGCGGCGACGCCATGCCATCGGCGCCTTGCTCCAGCCACAGTTCGCGCGACCCGATAACTGGCACATCGATCCGATGCAGAACATGGGCATGTTCATGGACGATGCCTCGCATGCCGCCGACTGGTTCTATTGGATGCTGGGCCATCCCACCAGCGTCATCGCCGAGATCGGCAAAGTGGTAACCGCCGCGGCGCCCGACGATAACGGCGTGGCCGTCTATCGCTTCGGACGGGGAGAGATGGGCATCCTGCTCAACAGCTCGACGATGCTGGCGGCCGAGGCCACCACGGAGATCTACGGCGACAAGGGTGTCATCATACAGAACTACGGCGATGCCCCCTCGTCCGCGCTGCCGCGCCCTGCCGGGGCGGCGGCGCTCAAGATCTACCGTGCGGGCGCCGATGATTGGGAGGTGTGCGACGTGCCGCACGATACCCCGCACGGCGCGCGGATACGCGCGGTACCGCGCCAAGTGGTCGACTTCCTGAGCGGTCGGCGCGGCCCGCTCGCCACGGCGCGCGACGGACGCGTCTGCATCGAGATGATCCTGGGGGCCTACGAGGCCGCGCGCACCGGACGCCGCGTCACCTTCTCGCCGGCATGACAGGGGGAACAGCCAATGACAGCGCCATCGGCCTTGCCGCACATCGTCATCATCGCCATCGATAGCCTGCGCGCCGACCACCTGGGCTGCTACGGCTATCGGAAAGCGACATCGCCCGCTATCGACGCGCTGGCGCGAGAGAGCATTGTCTTCGATCGGACCTTCGCCGCCGGTATCCCCACCATGCCGTCGTTCACCACCGTCTATACGGGGTTGCATCCCTATCGGCACGGCATCGTGGCCCATACCGGCAGGCGACAGCTCTCCGAGGAGATCCTCATGCTGCCGCAGTTGGCCCGCCAGCGCGGCTATCTGACCGGCGCCTGCGACAACCTGGTGGTGCAGGGGAATGGCCGCGGCACCTGGTTCGCGCGCGGTTATGACCACTACGCGGGTTTCGTCTACAAGCCGTTCGGCGACCAGAGCGGCTGGATCACGGACCGCGCCCTCGGCTTTATTGACACCTACGCCGGCGCCCCGGGACGCGCGCGTCCCCTTTTCCTGTTCCTGCACTATTGGGACCCCCATAGCCTCTACGGCCCGCGGCCGCCGTACGACGCGCTGCACTATGCGCCTGGGTCCGGCGACGTCGATCTGCGCGCGGTCTACGACATCGCGCCCGAGTACTACGCCACTTTTCTCGGCGATATGCGCCTGCGCCACCCCGATGACTACGCCTACGTCGTGGCGCAGTACGATGGCGAGATCAGCCAGGTCGATGCCCAGGTGAGGCGCGTCGTCGGCCTGCTCAAGGAGCGCGGCGTGTGGGATAACACCATCGTGGCCCTGTTCGCGGATCACGGCGAGGCGTTCGGGGAAGGCGACCTCTATTTTGATCATCATGGCCTCTACGACGCGGTGACGCGCGTCCCGCTGATGATACATACCCCCGACCATCGCTCCGGGCGCGTTGACGCCCTGATGTCGACCGAGGATCTCGCGCCGACGCTGTGCGATCTCGCCGCGCTGCCGCTGCCCCCGTATGCCCTAAGCGGGACGAGCGTGCGCCCGCTGATGGACGGGACGGCCCCTGCCGTGCGCGATCGCGTGGTGCTGGCCGAGGCGTCGCGGCAGGCGTCACTGGCCCTGCGCACGGAGCGCTGGAAACTGATCCAGCCCATCGCGGCCGACGCATCGGGCCATCCCTTACCCGACGTCTATGGACGGCCACGTCGCCCCGACCCGCTGCTGTTCGACCTGGAACACGACCCCGGTGAGCGGCATGACCTGAGCGGCGAGCAGCCGGAGATACGCGCCGCGTTAGCGCGCGACCTGAGACAGTGGCGCGACGCCATGGCTGCGGCGACCGGCGAGCCTGATCCGATAGAGGCTCAGGGACTCAGCATGCCCTACGCCCAGTTCATGGATCGCCTCGTCGGTCGGCGCGCGTAACCGTTGCGTTAGGAGTGGGGGCAAGCGATTGTTCGGAGGGGAGGATAACGATGCTGACAGCATGTGTGATAGGAATGGGCCCGATAGGGCAGAGACATGCGGGGGCATATGCCACATGCGACCGCGCGCGCCTGGTCGCGGTCTGCGACAAAGTTGAGGAGCGTGCCAGGGCGGCAGGGGCGAGATTCGAGGTTCCATGGTATTTGCACGCCGGGGAGATGCTGGATCGGCACGGCCCTGACCTGTGCAGTGTGGCGACGGGTGGCTTCGAGTATGCCAGCGATCACTATGAGCCGACCATGCAGGCGCTGAAGGCTGGCGCGCATGTACTGTGCGAGAAGCCGATAGCGAACAGCCTGACGCAGGCCAGCGAGATGGTCGCAATGGCGCGGGCGCTCGACCGCTGCCTGGCGATCGATCTAAATCATCGGTTCACGCCGGCCGCGCGCATCGCCAAGCGGTGGCAGGACGAAGGCCTGTTGGGAGATCTCCTGTTCGTCAACATGGCGCTTTGGATCGGTAAGTTCGCGCCGCTCGATTCAGAATACTATCACCTGAAGGCGCTCAACCCGCACAGCGTGGACATCATGCGCCATTTCTGCGGCGACATCGAGACCGTGCATTGCTTTGCCATGAAAGCTCCGGGAAGGGATATATGGTCGACCGCGTCCATCAACATGAAGTTTCGTAACGGCATGGTCGGTCATCTGACGAGTTCATACGATATCGAGCGCGGTCATCCCATGGAGCGCTGCGAGGTGGCCGGGACGAGAGGGCGCCTGGTCGTCGAGGATATGTGGCGTGAGGCCACGTTGTATCCGGCGGGAGACCTCGAGAAGCGGGTGTACACCAACCCCGTTTTCGGGGGCTTCAGAGACTTCGATGATACCTTCCGTGAGCGCATTGTCTCCTTCGTGCAACAGGTGGCTGATGGGGTACGGCCGGCGGATATCGATGGGAGCGGGGCGCAAGGGTTGGAGGCGACCAGGGTGATCCACGCGGCGATTGCATCACTGAAGACAGGGTTACCTGTCACAGTCGCCGACGTGACGGAATAGGAGGGGAAGACATATGACCTTGAAAGTCGGGATCGTCGGCATGGGCGGGATCGGGCATACCCACGCGGGCTGTTACAAGAACGATAGCCTGGCCGAGCTTGTCGCCGTCTGCGACGTCATCAAAGAGAAGGCGAATAAGGCCGCGGAGAGGTGGGGCGTCAGGGCATACAACAGCCTGAAGGAGATGCTGGACGCCCACCCCGAGCTTGATATCGTTGACGTCACCACCAGCGGGTACGAGAACGGGAGCTGGCACTACGTCCCAGCCATGGAGGCGTTGGGCGCCGGGAAGAACGTGCTCGTCGAAAAGCCCATCTCGAACGATGTCTCCGAGGCGCGCGAGATGGTGCGCTTTGCCGCGCACAAAGATGTGTATCTCGGGTGCAACCTCAACCATTACTTTACCGATCCTGCCGAGAGGGCCATGCGGTACATGCAAGAGGGCAAGATCGGCGAGCGGGTGTACTGCCTGCACAAGGTTGGTTTCAACGGCGGTGACGCGTCGTACGGCGGTATCGGCGCGGCTAGATGGCAGACGCCCTATGCCCACGTCAAGGCGTTCCTGGCCCATCCGTTCAGCGTCATGCGCTATTTCAGTGGGAACATCACCCATGTCCAGGCCTTCATGAGCAGGACGGGCGTCAGGAAAACCGCAGGCGACGTGATGCTCTCCATCAACTCCGTCCATGTCACGTTCGAGGACGGCAGTATCGGATACCTCCTCTCGCAGCGCGGCGACGCCATGTTCGGGCTGGGCGGATGGTGGAGCTTCGAACTGGCCGGCGCCAAGGGGACCTTCTGCATCGAGAATTGTGTCGAGAAGCTGCACTACTGGCCGGCGGAGGGGCAGGCGGCGATGGGTTCGGGGACCGCCGAGATCTTGGATACCGGCGTGACCGATTTCGGGACGACCTTTCCGCGTCGCATCCATGCCTTTCTGGAGGATCTCACCAAGGGCGTCCCCAAGGACTATCTGCGGGCATCCGGGCGCGATGCCCTGGCCACCCTCGAATACACCGTCGCGGCCATGACATCGCACGAGGAAGGCGGGGCCGTGGTCCGGCCGAACCCCCTGCCGCCGCTGCACGGCGCGCCGGGCTATCTGTGAGCGGCAGGCGGCGCCGTCCCGCTCCCAGGCCTTCAGCACGTTCCGTTTCCGTGGTGGGCGCGCGCTCTACGTGATGTTCATCGTGCTGCTGGTGGTACCAGTGCCGATCAACGACATACATGGCTGGAAAAACGATCCCTGACTTGCCGGATGGACCATTTAGTTATGAGGCAACGACTATCCCTTCAAGCAGATTATTTGTGAGGCAATGCGGGGTATTGACAGCGAAGCGACAAAGCTCTATAATCGCCAGTAACCCGGTTAATCACGCTGTTGAACCGCCAGTATCGTGCGTGGGAGGGGATCATGGGCAAGGGGGCGGGCATCAAACGGCCCACCAGTCGCGATGTTGCTCGACTCGCCGGCGTGTCGCACACGACGGTCTCATTCGTTGTCAACGAGGTCCCGACCGCCAGCATTCCTGCGGAGACGCGCGAACGGGTACATCGCGCCATCGCGCAGCTCGACTATCACCCCAACGAGGCGGCGCGCCGCCTCAGTCGGCAGGCGACACACGACCTCGCTCTGGTCATCCCCGAGACCCTCAACCCGCATTACATGGTGATCGCCGGCGGTCTGGAATCCTACGCCGAGAGCCGCGGCTACAACGTGTTCATCTTGGCCACGGCCTTCGACGTCGCGCGAGAACGACGCGGCCTGCGCTGGCTCAAGCAGGGGCGCATCGACGGCCTGATCCTCTGCTCGACCGGCGGAACCGACTGGCACGAGGAAGCGGGCCAGCTGATCGCGGACGGATAGGCTATTACCATGATCGGTGGCTACGTCCGGGACACCGAGGTGGATTGGGTCGACGCCGTCGTTGGGCTGGGCGAGTGCCGCCTGCTCGAGTACCTCGTCGCGCTCGGCCATCGGCGCATCGGGTACATCTACGGCGTCTTCAACCCCGCTATCCACGGTGGTCGCCTGGAGACGCTGCTCTCGGCACAGCACGAGATCGGGCTGCCCGTCGTCGCTGAGTGGGTGCGCGTCTGCGGCCCCACCCCGGACGACGGGTACCGGGCGACGCTGGATCTGTTGGCCTCCTCCACTGCGGAGGGGCGTCCCACGGCGCTTATCGCGGTCAACGACCTTTTGGCCGTCGCCGTGCTCAGTGCGCTCCATATGTCGGGGATCGTGGTCCCCGACGCGATGAGCGTGGTCGGCTTTGACAATACCCCCCAGGCGATCTACAGCAGTCCGCCCCTGACCACGGTCGATCCCGACGCTCGTGCCATAGGTGAGCATGCCGGCCGCCTGACGATCGCGCGGCTGGCCGACCCGCGTCGGCCCCCCGCGCGCGTGCAAACCGAGCCGCGACTAGTCGTTCGCGGCTCGACCGGGCCCGCGCCGCGCGCTATCTAGCCGCGCGGCTGCTCAGAGAAAGAAAGGAGGGGCAATCGCTGGTGTGCGTTTCGTCGGGTCACGGACCCGGCGCACCCCATGTTCTATGCATCCCGGCATCGTCATCGTTTATCGACAGGAGAGAAACAATGTCGCAACGTTTCCGTGTGCTCGCTTCACTACTCGTCCTCGCGGCACTCATGCTGCCCATACGGGCCTCGCACGCGCAGTCGCGCGCGGCCGATACGCTCAGCGGCACCATCCACATCAATCTGGCCGCCACAGATCAAGACGTCTGGCAGGCGGTCGCCAACGCCTACATGAAGCTGCACCCCAACGTCAAGGTCCTCGTCAACCTCAAGCCTACCGACAGTCACTACGCCGACTACATCAGTTCCGGCTTCGCCGCAGGCACGCCGTCGTTCGACCTGGTGCAGAACAACCAGAACCTCGCGCTGATCAACGCCGGCAAGTTCCTCGACTTCGCCCCCTACCTCAACCAGCCCGACCCCTACATCGGCGGCAAGCCCTGGCGCGATGCGATCGATCTGAAAGCGATGGCGGCAAGCGCCGCGGGCAACAAGGTGTACGACCTGAACCTGGAGACGGTACAAATCTTCTGGTTCTACAACAAGGAGGCCTTCCAGAAGGCCGGCATCGCCCGCGCGCCCACGACATGGCCGCAGTTGCTGGCCGACTGCGCCAAGCTCAAGCAGGCCGGCTACATTCCCGTGTCCCTGGGCGGCGACTACAACACGTTGTGGGCCGCCAACACGGGCTGGCTCTTCCGCATGTACGCCGACCAGTACACGCGCAGCCTGATCAACGACGAGCGCTCGCACCCCGGCGACTACACCTACGACGCGACGATCGACCCCAAGTTCCACTACGATGCGTCCGACCCCTACAACGACGACTCGGACAAGGTGACGGTCAATCCGCTGCGCCGGTTGATCGCCATCAAGAAGTCGTTCTCCGACACGCCTGCGCAGGCGGCCATGGACCGCTGGCGACTAGACAGCAAGCCCCTCCAGGCCGTCGACCAGAACTTGCATGACCTGATGGCCAACGACACGCCGCCCGGCTGGTTCGGCAGCGACGCCACGTCCGCCTACGCCCTGTTCTTGCAGCAGAAATCCGCCATCATGCTCGACACTGGCGCGAGGCTGACGTCATTCGAGAAGGACCTGAAGGGCATCACGCTCGCCAACAAGAAGAAAACGGGGGCGTTCAAGCCGTTCACGCTGGGCCTGTTCAACAACCCCTCGATGGTGGGACCGTACGTCCAGGCGCCGGCGCGGACGATCGCCGTCGCCATCGACTTCTACGGCGTGCCCAAGAAGAGCTTTGCCCAGAATAAGCTCAACGTCGACTTCCTGGAGTACTTCACCAGCCCGCAGGGCTACGGCCAGTACGTCAAGGCATCCATCGCCAGCCCCAACGGCAGCCTCAACGGGCCGCC
>JAABUU010003754.1_pt1 | contig 18856 bp, 14 predicted proteins | sample 5559301 | NCBI WGS metagenome assembly JAABUU01 (sample SAMN10711884, study PRJNA513360) | rock metagenome | isolation source: Antarctica rocks | place: Antarctica: Victoria Land, Richard Nunatak white | reverse complement strand
GTATGCACTTCAAACTTAACAGTACTATATTGAAAATAATCATATTATGACTATCATTATGAATTATGAAGATCTACAATATTTAAAGAATACATCACACTCATTTAAATGACTAATTCAATGAATTGATAAATTTCAGCAGTATAATCTTAACATTTAATATTAATCTGAAGCTCAGACTGTCATATCAGATTTAATTAGTCATCAACTCAATTTCATAAAGAAAGACTCAGCAAATAAAGCATTCTTAAATGCTCTGTAAAGATTAAATAATGTGAAATAAAAGAAAATGATGATACTGTATCTGAAAGATAATATAGAATCTGAAAAGTCATTGCTTTGCAAGCATATATGTAAAAATAATGTGATGAATCAATTTTGACTGCATTATGATTCAGAATTGAACAATCTATATTTAATTTAAAAGTAAAACAACAATAAAGTGTCATTTCTACAGTTTCAGTACTGTGCAGACTTTTTGAAATATATGTACATCAAATATAAGCATTTAGAAGTGTTAAGACTGTTAAAAGTCATTTAATTTTGAGCTTAATGACATAAACTATTGCAGAATATTAAATTATTTATAAAGCATTATTTTAACTGTTAAGTTGCTTAATAACTCTGAAAACATTAAGAGATTAAAGAACATTTATATTCAGTTTGCAAGAATTTATTACTGTTTGAAAGATAAGAAATCAATATAATAAACATATTATCTTAAATGCTCTGAGAAAACTGCTGAATTATAACAACAATTAATTATGTTACAGACTAATCTGTAACTAAAGCTGTTCTGAATGCAATGAAAACAATAGTTGCAGATTTTCTGTATAATAAAATCTTAATGAATTATAATTCATCAAGAAAGTTACTATTTAATAACAGTACAAACTTTCTCAGCTGTGTTGTGACTTATTATTTGAAAAAGCTCAAAACTCAATATAGAATAATGACTTTCTATTATCTTTATATAAATGAAAAGATAAAAAATCTAAATGAAACATTGAGCTTCATGTTTACAAAATATTTTATGAGTAAATCAACTCAATTATGAAACAAATACTTATCATAAGCACTTTTTGCAACTTAAATTTAAGCTTATAATATAACTAAACAGAGCTCATTCTATTTACTGTATAAGATAAATTTACAATTATTAGATGACTTAAACAATTTTTAATTGCTGAGAGAAATTGATTTTGAAGATCAGTTAAAATGAATTAGACAGATACAGACAGTTTAAGTAACTGTTAATAAAATTCTTTTATAAAAGATTATTGAATTGAAAACAATTCATGATAAAACAGTGCAGTTAAGCACTACAAAGAAAGAAGATTGAGTACTTATATAAAATGAAGAGTCTCAGAAGTTTAAAGTTAAATGATTTAAGTCTTATAAGATATTGAAAACTTATTTATTAGAAACTTATGCATTAAAAATGCTTACAGAGCATGTTTTATAAAATTTAATTTATAATAATTGTTAAATATATAACTCACAATAGCTGTGCTATTAGTGTAGTGTCACCTCATAGTGTCACCTTTTAACAGGTTATGAGTTCAAGTTGATGTAATGATGTTAAATATGTGTTGACTGCCTTATCTGCATAAGCTTAAGGTTATGAGTTTAAACTATATTGTGTATGCATTCTTTCTGTCTGTGAGAAGCTGAGTAAGCAACATATGAGTGTGCTGGCCAATCATGAGTTAGAAAGAGTGTTAAATATATAACTTATAATAGCTGTACTATTAGTGTGGTGCCATCTTTTAACAGGTTATGAGCCTGAGTTAGTGTGTGATAACTTGCATAAAGTGATGCCTAGGTCACCTCTGTCAGTGGTTTAAGTTCATGGTGAGAAAGTAAGTTCAAAAGGTTATGAGTTTGAACTGCTGTCTGTGTGCACTCTTTATACCTGCAGGTCAGTTGTGGGCTGATTGCAGGTTAGAGAAAGTGTTAGATATATAACTCACAATAGCTGTGCTATTAGTGTGGTGCCATCTTTTAACAATAATTGACTTATAAAAGTATATATCTTTAATGCTGATGAATTTTGAGCTAATTCAGAGCTGCAAAGCAGTCTAAAATGAGCTAAATTATTTATGCAGTGATTAAGTCTTAAAGTTAATAAAATTCTTAAACAGAAAGAGTCATCATTGTCTTTTTATAAAGAACTCTTAATCATATCTTGAGTTAAATGAGATTACAGACAAAAGAAAGAACTATATAAGCTTTTAATAAAAGAGAAAGAAGATCTTTCTTAAAAGACAATTTATAAGATATAAAAACATTATGAATAAATAAATTCATCTATATTTCTATTACAAAACATTTCAAAAGCACATTAAAGTATTGCTTCTTCTGAACTGATCTTGACTGAAGTGAATGATGTAATGAATACATTACAGAAGACTATTAAAAGTTAAAGAGACACTGATGATTTAGTTTTAACATTTATGATAGAAAAAAGATATAATCAGAAGAAAATAAAAGTTCTGACATCACATAGTACTGAGAAAAAACTGAATGATTAAAAATAACTCAGTAAAGACTTATAACAATAACATGATGAGTTGAAGTCAAAGTGAACAAGAAGTAAATCTAAAAAGAAAGATCAAAAAGTCTTAACTTCAATAATAATTAACAGTGATTTGATGATGATCTGTAAAAGAAATACAGACTTATATAATCTATATAAAAGACTTAAAAAAAGATTCTTATAAACTAGAAGATGATAGTATCAGAAGCAAAGCAATTTCATTAACTATTTATTTATTAAAAAAAAAAGCCACAAGCTGAGCACAGACTGTATTCAAAACAAAATTACTGTTTACTGTAACAGTATAATGATAAGTAAGAATGTAACTGATACAGACAGAGTGACAGTGCAAGTAAAGCAATAAATGCATCAACATTAAGTTTTTTAACTCAATAATAAAGAATCTCAGCAGTCATCTTTAACTCATTTACAGCATTTAAAACATTCTTTATCAATGAGTAATTATAGCTGACAGAGAGTGTAACATCACTGATGATGATGATGAGAATAGTAGACAGAGCAATAACATAATGATGATGAGAAGTTGTTAAATTAACAGATAAAGAGAATTTAAACTTTATATAATTTAAAACAATAAGTAGTCATTATATTAATATAAATTCATACTTATAAAAGCTACATTAAATATTCTATACATCTCAATGACAGTTCATACACAAATTACAAAGAAAATAACAATCATTAAACTCAGTCTAAATACACACTGTAAATGATCTGTCTTTATGCACACAGTTATTGTAAATAGTCAGCTTACATTTCTTATGAATGTAAGTGACAGCAGCTTCACAATATATTTAATGAGTGCAAAAACAATCTGAATTTATGTTGATGCATAAAATTAACTATTAAATTATTAACAACATCTTGAGCTCAGTCTTAAGCTGACTCTTCAATGACAGATTAATTAAAATATTAAGTAATGAAAAATTAAGTTGATCAGCAGTTAATTCATTAAAGAGAGAAGAGAAAGCAGCATTAAAAGCAGAATACTTAATTAATTTTATGTATTATTAATCTTTAAATTAAAATTAAGACAATGACATATTGAGAGAAAAGTTTTGTAAGCTTTTTTTAAAATAAAAATGATCAGTAATTTTATAAATGCAATTAAAAGTAAACTTCTTTCAGTTTAAGTCATTATTATCTGTATCTGATGATGAAATGACAACAACACAACATAAAATACAGATTTTAAGAAATGATTTATGAAACATTAATAATATGCTGTAAATATATCATGAAAGCTTACATAATGATAAAGTAAATAAAAAAATTGATAATTGATGAAGTAATGATTAAAAGTTGAAGCATAATTGAAAATTAAAGAAAAAAGAAGAGAATTTTTTTTAAGAGATTGTGATCAATGATATAGACAGATGATGTAAACAGTAAATAATTTATCTCATTATTATAACAACAATGATCTGCACTTTTAGCTGCTTTCAGATGACAATAGTGATGTGAAGCAGAATAAAACAATGTGAATGTAAACTGCAGACAGAAATTTTACAGAATGTTAAGCAAATCTCTGCATTCACATCAGCAGACTGTTGTGACTGTGCAGTAGAAGAGAATGTAATATCATTGCTTACTCATCTTTTACTAAGTGTCTCTATTTATGTCTTAGTCATCATTTCCTATATATACTCTACATAGTGTAAACGAAAAGGGACAACTTTCTACAGACCGATTCACACAATCCTAGGATATATATCAATCTGCATCTCAATTTATACCTGTCTAATTCTGTCGTGGAATACATATTGCCGTCACCTCTTAGGTGGCGCTTGGGTGTCTTATGGTTGCTCGGGCGTGAGCTTCTCATGGTAGCAAAACCAGGGGACGACTCCCTGTCTTTCAACACATTTTGAATGCGCAACGCGGGTAGAATCTCATGGTCACAAATAGTAACCTTTTAATCATCAGAGAAAATATCGGATGCAATCATCATGTTTAGTGTAAATGATGGAGGCGACCAGGAACCAGGCGTTCCAAAGGGTAGCTACCGCGCCATAAACCTTTCATTTGACCATGGAAGCTGATATGTATCGCAGCTCAAACCTCCGTGTGTTGAATTGAATCAAGTAGCGCTCCGATTCAAGACCAAAAGTGCAACTAGTAAAGATGTACTACGCCCCCTGGAGAACTTACATCGGGTACTGTTGGAAGTTTTCAGTCAGGAGCAGGCCTTGGATGGGAAGCTGGCCGACTATGTTTTCTTTCCACTCTCTCATATCTTCCGGGAAACTCGAGAACTACCGTCTCGTGTCCTTGAGCTTGCCCTGCAATGTTTACGGATCTTACTCGAGAGCGCTTGGCGGCATAAGCTATCTGCCAACCTTGGTATACAGCTTCTGATATTACTGGCCTTCATCGCTGGAGGAAGTCCTGCGCAGGAAAAGAGCAAAGACACCCCGGAGGAACTTGCTCTAGTAGTGTTCGAATGCCTGCTCAGCCTGTTCGACTCATTGAGCCGGTCATTGGCGGGCCAAAAGGCACTGACGGATGGTACGAATGTCCCAGCTCTTGGCCACGCCATCACGGTGTTACTTGATGGAATCACCGACGGCATTTCTGATCAGAATCAGTTGGCTGCCGTCGCTGCTGTCGATGCCCTGTTCGCGTGTCTGAGTGACCGAGAAGTCATAGCGAGCTTCTTCCCTGGCATGGTTTCTTCCCTCACAAAAGCCCTACAGATTAGGACTCGATCCAAACGGTCTTATAGGTTCCTGCAAGCAGGCCTCAATCTCCTAAACAAACTACTTCGACTGGTGTTAAGCGATGATGCGATCACAGAACTTGGCAAACGATCCACGGAGATTGTCAAAAAGGGATCGAATAATGCAAAGGGCTTCGGTCCTTCATGGGCGAAAGCTACAGCAGCTCAGGTCAAGCTTGCCCTGGCAAATATCATCCGACTAAGGAATCATGATCGAAGTGAGGTCCGCCAAGCACTTCACCAGCTTTGCATCACTGTGCTTGAGACCTGCAGAGAGACGATGACAGAGTCAAGAACGATGATGATCGAGACGTTGATCACACTCTCAGCTACAGATGAGACGCAAGGGGATCTACGAGGACAGAACGCTCTGAAACAACTTGCGTATACGGACTCCGGTCTTGTAGGTCTCATCAAAGCGAGTGTTCATAACTGGACGCTGTCGTTACCAAGGATTGTACAGACGAACGATGATAGCGCCAAGGCCAGGATTGCTGGGCAGATCTCAACATCGATGAAGCTCCTCTCTGAACTAGAATCACGCACTGATACGCTGGATTACGATGTTGCGATGAGCCTCCGAGACAGCGTTCTCGCGATTATACCAGCACAGACAGCCCTAAACGGACCGCAGAGCCAGCACGAGAGCAGCCTACAGCTAATCCCAGCCAACGGACAGCAGCCTTCGAAATCGTTCAGTCCCATCTTGATGAGCGGGAGAGCCGAGCAAGAGACTCTCCTCACACTGTCATCAATGGTGGCGCGATTGAGCAATTCCAGCTCCTCCTTTGCGGTAATCAGAACCATGCTTGATGAGGCGCGTGCGTCCACCGGCAAAGCATTGCTTGCGAACTTCTGGTTGGCCTTGAACTTCCTCCGTAACATGTCAGCATCGGCCGACGACTTAGATCTCTTCCTTGAACTGGGTCCTGCTACTCCAGACCCTCGTGCTAATCTCTTGGAGGAGCTCTACTCCCTCTCTCTACGAATCCTCACTCAAAGCAACAACGAAGAAGACGAACCCGACTGGCGCCTACAAGGCCTCGCCCTCGAAGCCATCGCCCTCCAATCGCACCATCTCCGCGAAGAATTCCGCCCCGAGCTCGTCGACGCCCTCTACCCCATCGTGCAACTCCTGGCCTCCCCGCAACCCTCCCTCCGCTCCCACGCCATCACGTGCCTCAACCTCGTCTCCTCATCCAACAACTACCCCTCCCCCAGCGCCCTCGTCATCGCCAACGTCGACTACCTCGTCAACGCCGTCGGCCTCAAACTCAACACCTTCGACATCTCCCCGCAAGCGCCGCAGGTCCTGCTCATGATGATCCGCCTCTGCGGCGCCTCGCTGATCCCCTACCTCGACGACCTCGTCGCCTCCGTCTTCGCCGCCCTCGACTGCTTCCACGGCTACCCGCGCCTCGTCGAATTGCTCTTCGAAGTGCTGGGCGCCATCGTCGACGAAGGCGCCAAAGCGTCCGCCCTCGCCCTCCTCACCGACGGCGCCAAAGCGTCCGCCCTCGCCCTCCTCACCGACGGCGGCCAAACGCCGAAACCAGACCATCGCAAAGCCCCGCTGCGGCCGCGCTCGGTGGCGGACGTCGCGGCGGAACTGGCACACGCCAGGGCGAGGAAGGAGACTGCCAACGACGCCGAACTTGCCGACCCACGCTCATCCGACGACTCACCGCAAGCGCCACCCTCCTCTTCTACCGACGTGGAACCCCCCCCGATCCCGAAAACGTACCAAACCTTTCTCTCCATCACCTCCCTCACCCGCCACTACCTCCACCACGCCTCCCCCACCCTCCGCACCCACCTCCTCCACCTCATCACCAGCGCCCTCCCCGCCCTCGCCACGCGCGAGAACAGTCTCCTCCCGCTGATCGCCACCCTCTGGCCGCTCGTCGCCCGCCGCCTGCTGGATCCCGAGCCGTACGTCGTCATCGCGGTCGCCGAGGCCGTCAGCGCGATGTGTGTGTGCGCAGGGGATTTCCTCGCCACGAGGGTCGAGGGGGAGTGGGGTGCGTGGAGCGAGCTGCTTTCGAGGGTGCAGGGCCGGATAAAGGCGGAGAGACGTGGCAAGGGAGGTGCGGGAGGGAGGAGGGGCGTGTATGTGTACGGGGCTACGTATAGGGTGTGGGATGCGTTGGTGACGATGTTGGTGGCGGTTCTAAGGCACGTGCGGGTTAGTGATGAGATGGTGGATGATGCGCTGGAGATGTTGGGGGAGTCGTTGGGGACGAGGGCGGATGTGAGGGAGGTGTTGGAAGGCCTGAATCCGGATGCAGTGTGGTTGGCGTTGGAGAGGCGGAGGGAAGGGCGTGGTGGAGGTGCGGGGCTGGGAGCTGTGCCAACGATGGAGGGGTTTGTGTTTAAGGCGGTTGAGTTTTGAGTGTTTAAGGCGGTTGAGTTTTGAGTGTTTTTGTTATTGTTCTGTTTCTAGGACGGTCACGTCCGCCTGCATTGGATGGAAGGAAGTCTTTAGCGGAAAATACGTGAAATTGGTTTCCAAGTAGAGTAGAGCTGCGGTATTACTACAGGAGTAGGGATTAATGCCTCGGTATGGAGTCAGTACGTTCCAAACATGGATAACGCAACATCTAAGAAAGTGAGAAGAGATGCAAGCAGGCAATCTAAAGCACGGCCACTGTGCGAGACCAATTTAGCACCTCCTTCTAAGCAAGTGTCCTCCAGTAGTCCTGTCTTACAAAGCGTAGACGACTGACGATATGACGACTATTCATCGTCATCCTCGTCACTCTCGGCGGTTTCGAGCCATTCCAAGAACTTCTCGGCAGACTTACGGACCTTCTTGCTGGTAGACAGATCGACGTATTTCTTGCTGGCTTTCGATCCCCAGTTCTTGATGACTTCTTCGGAGATAAGGTCTTCTTGGTAGTAAGCCAACAAAATCGCTGGGACTTGGGGTGTGAGGTTGGGATGTTCTTTGCCGACGAAGCGTTCCGTGCCACCCAGAAGTGCTTTTTCGTGGCGATCAGAAGTGACCATCTAAGAAGATCAATAACATGTCATTGCTGGTGATGTCGATGTTTGAGCGGACTGACCTTCTTGAGCATAGCACCACGCTTCGGGATCTGTTTGACGATGTTGTCATCAAAGATGGTTTGAGCCAAGACGGTCAGAGTCTTGTGTTTGTTCTCGATGCCAAGCTCCTTCGCTTTGACGTAGATGTCAACGTCGTCCAACTCAGAGACACCTCCAGCCTTGCCCTCGGCCGAACTGATGATCCAACTGCCAAGCTGATCGTAGGCGCTGTTGCCATTGCCTTCGCCTTCTCCATCCTCGTCGCCATCGTCGACCACGAGCGCGCGCTTGAGATCGTCCGGTAGTTCTTTGGCACGAGCCTTCACTGCTGCGTCAGATACATCCACGGCCCACTCGTCATTGTTGGCATTTGTGGGATGGTCGATCTCCTTGGCCTCGGCATTGATACGACGCGTGAGCTCGTCATCACTTCCAGCCTCAACATCGACGTCGCCATTCTCAGCATCAGCGTTGTCTGAATTGCTGTCTCCAGGACTACCGCCGTGGCCGTTGCCATTCTCTTCAGCATCACCGTTCTCTTTCTTCTCGGCCCGACGAGCTTTCTTGCTCGCTTTGTCCTTCTTTCCCTTCTTAGTCTGGGTTTTCAGGATAAAGCCGCTGAGCTTCAGCCGTAGGTCGACGTCGGTGCGCTGACCGCAAGCTTTGCAGTCAAGGAGGATGCGTCCATCCTTGATCACCACGTCGGTTTCTGGATTCTTGCACTTCTTGCAGAGAACAAATCTGCTGATGAAGCCATCTAAGTAATCTTGTAGTTTTGACGCCTCGTGTGCACCGTTGATGATCCAGCGGTCGTCCGAGGGATTGGTATTGGTTTGAGCGCCTAGCTCGAAACCGAAGTACTTGATGACATCTGCACAAGTATGCCGTCAGTCATATGCTTACCTAGCTATGATGGAACGGTCCAAAAGACTAACAAGATGGGGGGCGGCTCAGAGAGTGAGAGACGCTGCTAAGATTTGCTATGACGGTCTTGATACCATTCCCTTTCCCTTCTATTTTGGACTGGAGACGTTCCATCTTGTAGCGGTAAAAGGGATCGGAGACATCCTGCACGCGCCGTCAACGTTTGTACACAGATTACTTAACATGAAGCAAAATCATACCCGGCGGATATTGACGGTAGCCATGATGGTGGGGGTAGACAACAGCTAGTTTAACACGAGAAGCGGGACGGAACACGGCTCTGGAGGGACCTGAAGGCTGCTGAACGAAGCGGAAAAAGACATGCGGGGATCTTCAGCTGATGCCAGAAAACGAGAGGCAGAAGGAAATGCTGGAGCTTGTTGGCGATTAGCCCTTGGATCTTGAGTGATTACTACAAGGTTTCCGCGATATGCGAAATGTTTGCAGCTTGAGCGGCGGATGGTGTTCGAAGGCGTAGACGTGGGGCGAATACATAAACCGCAGTCTCTCGATCGAACTGTCTTTGGCTTTTGGTGTAGTGGTCGAAAGGAATCTCCCGTGGAAGAACCGTGAACGATCTGATGATCGGTCTAGATACTGCACGTGTTCCTGCTTGAAGATTTGGATGGTAGAGTTGTCAGTAAGACAGATGTCAAGGTGTAGAAGTTTAGAAGAAGAAAATGTTGGCAGAAGATGAATAAAGGAAGTGGATGTGAAAAAGCTTCTACGGCGTTAGACCGCGCAAGTCTAGGCCCGTTGATCTTTGATTACATAATATCTAACAAACTGCGAAACGTAGTTGTAACAACTCAAGCGGACACCGAATTTGGTTTAATCTGTAGAACCTGAGGAGGAGACATCATATCTCCTGCGATACAGGAATTGATGCGAGGTGGGATATATTCCATCAATCATGGTGTTTTGCAGCATAAGGTAGCACAGCAATCAGCCCTAATAAAAGTCTACCTAGGTCAACCCAGTAACATTGTCTTCTGTCTCAACACGATTTTCTTGTCTACAACAGCCGTCCTGCTCTATATCCCTTTTGTATGAAGCCTGCTTGTCTTGTAGTTCTGAGTGTCTTGGATTCTGGTTCATGACCTTATGAGACTGACCTGACACCGTTCATTACTGGCATCGGCTCCTTGTTGAATCCATCTACTTTACGCGTATACACCCAAAGCATCAGAGGTAAAATCACTCTAGCGGAGCATATCGAGCAGTCCGGCAATAGAATTGCTCACAGCAAGCTGTGCGAATCTCAATGTCGAGAAGCATGGGAGTGGACTACTCTCTATACCTGGTCACAGACTCCACGGCCGCGATCCTTGGTGATCGAGACCTTGTGGAAGTTGTGCGAGCTGCGATCGAAGGAGGTACCCGTGCCTCTTCTCCCGGCCTCTGGACTGCACTTCAACGCTTGCAAGTTTACTTATCAGGGCACAGGTGTCTCAATAGTGCAATATCGGGACAAAACGAGCGAGACAGCAGGTCTCATACGGATAGGAAAGGCGATTCATGAAGTGACACGGAAGGCGAACGTGCCGTTGCTGATCAATGACCGCGTTGATGTTGCGTTGGCGGTTGGTGCTGAGGGTGTCCATCTTGGCCAGGAAGATATGGGTACGTGGAAATACTAATTAGCAAGTATTAGGGGTTCATATTACTTACTCGTCCTGCAGATACTACCAAAGCGCGTAAGCTGCTGGGTCCGGATGCTATTATCGGTGTGACTATTTCCTCGGTTCTAGAAGCTGGTTCAGCAGCGGTAAAGGGCGCCGACTACCTTGGGATTGGTACAATGTTCGCAACACCGACGTATGCTCTTCGTTTTCACCCTTAAACTGGAAGAGTTCAATGTGTTGATGGTCACTTAAGCAAGGTAAACACAAAGTCAATCATAGGCACAGCAGGGACACGAAGAATCCTCAACGCTCTAACAGCCCTGGACGCAAAGATAGCTACCGTGGCTATCGGCGGCATCAACTCTACGAACATACAGCGTGTCTTATACCAGACGAAAGCAGCCTTCAGAGCCCTAGACGGCGTAGCAGTGATCAGCGCCATCGTAGGCGCCCAAGACCCCAAGCAAGCCGCTGCCGAGCTACGCACCCTAATCCGCACTCCACCCGCTTTCGCCACCCTCACCAACCCCGGAAAGAGACCTAGAGAAGTGCAACAACTCCTCGACTCAGTCCCAGCAATCGTCAAGAAGCTAGGACAAGAGACCCCACTCTGCCACAACATGACCAACCTCGTGGTGCAAAACTTCGCCGCAAACGTCGCCCTCTCCATGTACGCACCCACGACCCCTTCCGCACCGAATCTCCGCGCTCTGTACTAACAACGCCCTCACCCCCCCAGCGGCGCCAGCCCCATCATGGCCAACTCCGGCGCCGAAGCCCACGACCTCTCCGCCCTCGACGGCGCCCTCGTTATCAACATGGGCACCGTGACGCCGGACGGGCTCGCCAACTACGCGCAAGCGCTCCGCGCCTACAACGCGCGCGGCGGACCCGTCCTGCTCGACCCCGTCGGCGCCGGCGCGACGCAGCTGCGCCGAGACGCCGTCAAGACCCTCATGGCCGCCGGCTATTTCGACCTCATCAAGGGCAACGAGGGCGAGATCATGACCGTTGCGGGCGAGAGCGGCGTGCAGCAGCGCGGCGTCGACAGCGGGGCCAGCACCCAGTCCGAGACGGATAGGGCGACGCTGGTGAAGCGGCTGGCGGTGAGGGAGAGGAACGTCGTGCTTATGACCGGCGTGGTGGATTATCTGAGCGATGGGGAGAGGACGTATGCGATTAGTAATGGGCATGAGTGAGCTTCACCCATCTTCGGATCTCAGCGAAGGCGAAGAACCACGCCCGGTTTTCATATACTGATGTGCTGGGTCGAAGGTACCTCGGGCGAATCACCGGAAGCGGCTGTACGCTGGGCACGACGGTCGCCGTGTTCCTGGCCGTGCATCGCGAGGACAAACTCCTGGCGGCGCTTGCGGGTATTCTCATGTATGAGATTGCGGCGCAACATGCAGCGTTGAGGGACGATGTCAAGGGGCCTGGCACCTTTGTGCCTGCTTTCCTTGACGAGTTGTATGACATCTCTCGGCAAGCGGCTCAGGGCAAGAATGGCTGGCTGTCAGCGGCGAGGGTGAAGGATATGGATGTCTGACAGGGGTGGTTTGTAATCGAGGACTTCTGAATATTTTCAAGAAAAGACAACATTTTACGGGGCTGTCGAGTTGTATATAGACCTGTATGCACTTAAACTCTTCGACCGTGTTGGTGAAGACGGGACGATCTTATGGTATTGACGTCTGCGTTCAATTCAGATACTAGAACCAGGACTAGTGCCATACAGAATCAAGCCAAGAACATTCGTATGCAGTGATGCCAGCTCACCGGCCCCAGCAAGTAAGAAGGAGATGGGGTGATAAAATGGCAACCATTGTCCACCAAGGCAATGTCGCCACAAGGCCGCGACGCTTTTTGCTCACAGCCAAATATTCATTACGCCTCCATAGCAGAAAAATGTCGTTGAGGATGCTAACTCCACGAAGTCCGATATCCCGAAAACATGAATAAAGAAAAGCCGGAGTTCCTGAATTGCGCCAAGCAAAGCTGTAGGGGATGTGTAAAGAAACCGCCAAATTCGAAGGTTGTGGGCCTGCGAGCCCTACGCGGAAACAGCTTGAGACGGCAAGCTATGCAGGTTCGCATCTTGGTAATCTATGGCCTCGTGGAATTCATCCGCTGATGTCGATTCACTCGAGTCCACGAACCGTTGACCTGGACCATCTTCACCTTCATCCCCTTCATCCCCTTCTTCCCTCATTTTACTTTCGAATGCTCCCATCTCGGCCAACTCCAAATCCTGGGCATTACTGGAGTCAATGTTATGGTTATTGTTCTTGTCGAATGTGCTGCTCTCGATGTTGTTTTCACGTCCCAGGCTCCTCGCCGTCGCTGTACTGCCACTTCTTACCGAAGTTGGTCTGACTCCAGCCACAGATGCGGAAACGACCGATTCCCTGTCATCTTCGGCAGCTGTCCGGACAGATGATTTAGTGTCATCGCTGTGAGCCTGCTTCCGCAGCTTCAGACGCTCCTCCGGCGACATATTCTGCCATTCCGACCCAAAGGTAATGACTGATGCCTTTTTGCCGTGAACAACGAAGCTCCCTGTACCTCTTGCGAGACCCTCGCTTTCTTTGATCGACGTCCCGTCCTCTACAATACCAGCGCTGGAAGCCGAGTCTTTGCCTTTCTTACTGCGATGATGTGTCGGCACATGTGCTTCTCGTAGTGTACGGTGCAAGCTACGTCGCACTTTGGCCCGCCCTTCAATGATTTCTGGCTCCGCAGACTTCCGTTTCCCCCGATCCTTCTCCGAATCGCTAGCCGTATTAGGACGCTTTGCGTCAGGCATTGTGCCATCGGGGCCCACTAGACCTGCTTCTTTGAGTATTTCTCTCTCTTCGTCGTCCACACTTGGCGATGGGGTAGCCAACCGAGACGCGGTTTCTTTTATGCTTGACTGTGCAACACCTCCGGGGACACTTAAAGCGGACGATTGGTGCGTCAAGCTATGCTGAGTATGGCTCGTTGTGGGGATGCTGGATCCTGAACCTCGGCGAGTTGGTGCTCCTTCGAATAATATTGGAGGCAGTTCCCATGAGCCCTGCGCTTTGTGGTTGGTTGATTGTCGGGAGACATCTGGGGGAGTCTGAAAGATGTCCTCCATGTTGAAGGGTTTCTCTCCGTCATTGTTGAGGACACCGTTGCTTGACTCCGGCTGTATAACTGCGGGCAATCCCACACCCGCAAGCTTCTGGTTGCGGGCTTCACGTTCAGCAAGAGGTTTCGCCTCTTCATCCAGATCCAACGTCAAGATGTCCTTGTGACACCTCAAGCGCCAGATTTCCATTCTTACCCACTTCAGCTTGGCATTCATGCCACCAGCCGCAAGTACAACTTTCTCTCGTGTTTTGGCCTGAATAGGAGACAGAATTTGCAGATGTCTTGCGTTTCTCAACTGAGTTTCAAGCTGTTTCCGCGCTGCGGATACCTTCTCATCGGCTTCCTCGATCTTACGAGCCATAATTTGCCTCCTTGCTGCGAGTATCTGCTGTGCAAGGTGACGATCGATCTGCCCGCTCTGAATAGAGACCTCGCCTGTCGGAGTCTGTATCGATCTGGCAGAGGTGCCTGTATCCATCTGTCTCATACCTCTACTTCGTTGCCCTTCGTAATTACCTCCAACGACTCCTCTCATCCGAACACCAGCAGTACGGAAAGCGGCTGCATAATTCAACTTCGCAAGCCAGTCATTCATCTCACCCTCGCTGTCAGCTAAGAAGGTTTCCTCGAAGCCCCCATTTCGGACAAAAATGAAGGCGTGCTTATGTTTCTTGTAGCTGGAGTCCACCAGCCCCACCGCATCATCTGTCGACATCAAAGCATCAGGCTTGAACTGTTCAAGTGGAGGCTTGAATGTTACAGGGGTGCCGGCAAGGCCATGCTTGTGATGGCTGTCATATTGATGGACGAGATTCTTGATCCATGCAGTGTTCCGAAAGAAGTATAGCTGCGAGCCTGTAAGAATAACACCCCATTCCTGCCACGGAGATCGACCTTTCTTCTTCTTCGCGTCTTTACGTAAGAGGATTCCGACTTTAGTAACTTTGATGTCTACCAGCCCAGGATGCGCCTCTGCAGGATTCGAAATTGTAGCTTGCGTCATGAAAGCCTCGGGCCTTGACCTAGACGATACAATCTGAAGAACTCCAGATTTGAAGAAAGTCTTATGGAGGTTGGCAAGATCCAGAGATTCGGCGGTTCCGAGATAGTTGTATGGATCTTCGAGATTCATAACATCCTTCAGTGTAGGTCGTAAGACTTCCAAGCGGTTTTCCAAGATTAGGTTGTATGGATCAACTTGCTCTTTAGAGGCTCTCTTGAGAGGGTCGCCGCTGGCTCCTTTGAACAAGGTCTTCCGAGACTTTGGAGGGACTATGCGCTCTCCGTTGATATCGAAGTCATCTTCCACATGTATGAACGGCGTGTAACAGATATTGTCGTAGAAGCACTCCAAGATCTCGTCCGCAATGCCTTCATCTTTCGTATTCCTAATATAGTCTGACTTGTGCATTTTATGCTTGTTGTTCTTATTGAATACGTCAGTATGGAGAATCAGAATTGAGAATGCTATGTAGTAAGCCTGGTCGGCCGACACATAAATGCCGGGATTGCATTCATGGTACCGATTAGCAAACCCTTGTAGGACTCGGTCAATCTGCTGTGTCTCCTTCGGCAGTTCGACCTCCATCAGTAGCTTTCTGACGGCCATATCGATTGGGTCACCAAAAAAAGGGAATCCCCGCATGTAGCTCCGGAGGACTGCTAGTGAGAAATCATCTCCTGATCTAGAAAGAACACTGGCGACAACACCACGACTCACAGCCTCCTCGAGGCGAACCAGATATTTTGCAGGTGTATCGCCCTCTTCTCGCTCCGGTATTACGAGAGGTGTTAGTTCGTGGCTGAGAGGCGCATCCTTGGATGCACTCGACCTTGGCGTTCCCGAGACCCCAAGCCCAGGGGATCCGAATCTTGGAAATGCAGGCTCGGAGTTGTGACGCAGACGATTGAGATTGAAAAGTCCGCCAAGACTACTGCGGCCCGTTGTCGAAGTAGAGGTTCGGCCGGACTGTTGACCTGGAGGTTGCAATGGAGGGGTTGGAAGTGCAGCCTCGTCGAGAACCTTTGTTAGTGAGCCCATTGTCGAAGATCTTCCTCGCCTACCTAATGGCATAGGAGGAGCCAAGGCAGGTGATGATGCAGTCGATCGCGCCGACGCTGTGGAGTCCGTTCGAAGTATGGGGCTTCCGGGGCCGGCAAGTTTCAACGACGAGACTGCAAGCGCAGAATGTGACGGTGATGGCAATGGTGATGGAAACCCATACATTGTCTGGCCCTCATGGAACGACCGAAGTTCTGGAGAGTCAAGTGGAGCGGAAGCAGCGGGAGATCCGGTGGGAGAGGCTGATGTTCTAGCGCTGATCGACGCACGATGGGTGTTAGCATATAACGCTGAGGGCTCCGGCGGTGGGATCATGACTGGCAGGGGAAACAGAGGTCCTTTGTTTTTCTTCCTGTGTGGCAGGCGGAAGAATGTGGTGGTGGTAGAGATTGTATGTGTTGTGGTCGTGGAAGCATAAGCTACATGATCTCCGAAGCTACCATCGGATCTCGACGATTCTGAAAGTCGTGGTATAGGCAGAGCGAGAGACGAGTTTGTGTTATCTCCATACGCGGGAGGAGCGCCCTGTGGGCGCCTTTGAGCTCCTTCAAAGGTTACACGGGAGGCTTCCAACTTTCGGTCTGGAGCTAAAGATCCACTCCCCGACATTGACTTTCGTTCCGACAATGATTTCCTAAAAGGTTGAGGTCTCGGGTTCTTGACGGTGAGTGATTCTTTTTGTCGGCGAGGAAGAGCAAAAAACGATCTTTTCTTGTGTGAGCGATCCATATTGTCCATAGTGGGCGCCGTGGTGATTATGGCGGGAGCTGATCCGAACACATTTGACAGTCAGTTTCAACGTCGGAGATAAAAACAACATGGTACGCATGATTGTGTGCGACGTACTTGGGGGAAGGTTCGACATTGGCGTTATAGACGGAGCGTGTGCCTTCGAGGTCGTTGATAGCTGTGGATCTGATGCATTGTGATACCTTAATAAGCTGAATCGCCGGTGTCTGGGCGACTGTTCTTGTACGTCTTGAACATCGGGATTTGATGATCTCCCAACTGCAAAGGGACGTCTGGATTCTGTTGCCATTGACACAACCTCATGGTCTGCTGATTCTGATGGGAGATGTGTGCTTGAATCGACGTTGCTGTGTCGACGCAAGTTCCCATGGCTGGATTGATTCGGTCGAAGACCTCTCCAAGGCATTGCGTGCGGATGGAGGCCAGTTCATTGGGGGGAAGGGGAAGCTGAATCGAGATGAGCAAGTCGCTGAGTCTCCTGGTTCTCTCGGAAGGCTGACAGGACCATCTGAGGTAGCTCAGTGACGATTTAAAGGAGTAGTAGCAATCAGAGCTTGATGAAATCATGTACCAAACGAGTGATGTTAGCTTGCCGTGATAAGTACAGCAGCTGGAGGAGTAGGACTTATTGGAGTGAGTGCTTGTGTAACGTTAGGCAGCTATTCGTAAGACGTAGATGATGCCAAGCAACGACCCTCGTATTACGGCGGACCATAGCGACCCTGGCGAAAGGCCACTCGACCACATACGACAAGGCAACAACTAAAGGTAAACGGTATTGTTCTACCCACTTACATGCCCCTCTCAATTCCTCCAAAGGGGAGATCAAGTTAGAGGCTCTCTTAGAGATATAAAGATGCTCTATAATTACGGTATAGCGTTTTTGTCGACGATTCTTTTTTGTCAACTGTCAACGGCCCCGTCATTAGTTCTCGCGGTTCCATCAGTCACAAATCGGCAACCAGCATCTTCATATCAGGTCCCTCTATTTCCACAACCAGCGAGCACTGGTAGACGACCGTGGTATAGAATCAGTGACCCTATTATCAGGTACATATGGAGGGTACCGGAGCGTCAGCAAGATGGACAGCGTTCAGGCAAAGCCGACATCTCAAGGAGTCCACCGGGCCCCAAGCAATCGCCAAGATATGGTGGTGATGTAGTACTGCGCTTCCAAATTCGCTCTGCCGAAGAAGCAAGCGCTCTGGCGGAAGCCTCGAATGTCCTTTTCTTAGACGTCTGGGAGTTTACGAAGGAGTGGGTTGATGTACGACTAGCTAAAGAAGTGGCAAGTGTCTATCCATCGTTCGTGCAAGCTTCAATAGCTTATGGGTCACTCTTAGGTTCCATCGTTGCTCGGATTATTACCACCTTCGCTGCGTCATGCTCATACTCCTTTGATGCATGATCTAGCTCAGACAATATACGAATCATACCCCTCATCAACCACTGCAGACACCTCACCCCAAACATTGGGGAATCATCGCGCGTTCAGCCCTTCCTTGAAAACCTCTGCTGATAGTGAATCCAACATCTTCTTTCGCAACTACCAGCCAATGTCCGTCATCGTTCCCTGGATGCGTCTCCTTCAGTCGCTTTTCCCGTCACATGTTCGTATGATCAACATCGGTATAACCTATGAAGGCAGGGACATTCCTGCTTTGCGGATCGGTGTGCATCCTACCAACTCGGAGAAGCCGCCAGCGCCGCGCAAAAGCATCATTGTTGCAGGCGGCTCACATGCGCGTGAGTGGATCAGTACTTCCACCGTTAACTATGTTGCATATTCACTCATAACATCTTACGGCAAATCTCGATCTATGACAAAGCTCCTAGAAGCTTTCGATTGGATCCTCATCCCAACCCTTAATCCCGATGGTTATATATATACCTGGGAGCATGACCGACTGTGGCGGAAGAACAGGCAGCAGACCAGCCTGCGGTTTTGCAAGGGCATTGATCTTGACAAAGCCTACGACTTCAAATGGGACGGTGATGCGACGGCAGGTAATCCTTGCTCGGAAAGCTTCGCAGGGGACCATCCATGGCAAGGC
>JAABUU010003753.1_pt1 | contig 18856 bp, 14 predicted proteins | sample 5559301 | NCBI WGS metagenome assembly JAABUU01 (sample SAMN10711884, study PRJNA513360) | rock metagenome | isolation source: Antarctica rocks | place: Antarctica: Victoria Land, Richard Nunatak white | reverse complement strand
GGATACCAGCCTTGTTACTTGCCAACGAGAGGGCGCGGATAAGCGTGATCGTGTCGTTGTAGTGAGGGATGTAATCGAGGATTTGTTCTGTCGTAGAGACTATCACGTCGAGTGTTCGTTCCTGGGCTTGCAGACGCTGGATGAAGTCAGAGTCACCAGCTGATCCGAGGACAGAAATGATCTCGTCCGCCGCCAAGGATGTTCTGGACTGAGCATTACGAACGAGTCCGTAGGTGGTCCATCCTGCCCGTACGAAGGCTCTGGCGACGGCGTTACCAATGTATCCATTTGCTCCAGTCACTAAGACCGTCCGAGCTTTTGAGCTTGCCATTAGAGCTATACACTGTAGATTGACTAAGCCTAGCTAAGTACTATTGACAAGTAAGGAGAACAGACGGGTACCAAGTGGAACAGTAGCAGTTGCAATCACTGTGGGTGTAGAAAGCTGAGTTGTTAATAAGATGAAGGGCGTATTTGTAGTAGCGAAATTGGTGACTCATGGATCGAGCAAGCGACTTCGGCAGCAGGAACTTCCAGTGCTCCGCCGTACCATATTGCCATCCTCCTCCTCCATTTGCGGACGGGAGTGGAGATTAAGACAGCCAAGTACATGGAGGTAAATTCAGAATAAGAAGCGAGAAGCGAGAAGCATTTCAACTCGGACTGTCACTCTCCGGTCCTTCCGGCGTTTAATAGAGTTGCCGCACAATAACCTTGGCACTTGCTTGGCAACTTGTCATTCTAGACTTGTTTCGGACTAGAGAATCTCGGCTCGGTTGTTAGAGCTCCGCGACAGAGATGAGGTTAACTTGGCGTGCTTACCTAGGTACCTAGAGTAATCGCCCAACCCATTTCTATCAAGTTAAGCCAACTCATATACTCAAGTTCATCATAAGTGAGAAATCAATAATGCAGCCATTTCACGTGTCATCGACAAGATGAAGGTCAGCGTTCTTCTCCGAAACTGATCAGCAGATCTCGATAAGGCGGGCATGATCCGCGCAACTCGTGTGTTCTTTGACAACGCGATCAAGATGTATGTCACGACAGGTCAGACTGATATTGATGAAGAGATCGTTCAGCAGCGTCATGAAGACTATTACTACAAATGATGACGCGATCTGCACTGTCTGATGAGTTAAGAAAACGCTTATCCTGTTGGAAATAGGGGAGATGGTAATCTCCGCCTTCATAGGGCTGATAGGGCTGGGGCCCGCTAGTAGAGATTTTACCTGCTCGCTCGTACCTCTGTACATTAGAATTGGCCCGCAAGTATCATGGTATCGCCATCGTATGGGAACATCGGTTCTATGGACGAAGTCTATCATTTCAGGTCGATTCAGAAATAGGTCTTGCTTTGGTGAGATACGATGCCTACAAATATCTAAGCAATGATCAGGCTCTGGAAGATATCGTATTCTTTGCAACCAATTTCCATCCGCCAGGCCACGATGATGCATCACTCATAGGGAATAAGGTCCCATGGGTTTGGCATGGCGGCAGCTATGCTGGTACACGGGCTGCGAGAATCCGCCAGCGCAATCTAGACGTAGCTCAGCTGGATGCATCTGTATGTTACAATACTATTATAAAAACTATGCCGTCGAATTGCTCAGATGATACTCACGCTGCGATTAAATATGTCGATCAGATTCTTACCAAAGGAATCGCGAAAGAAAATTCGCTCCTTAAAAGAGCAATCTTTCTTACAAACAACGCCATTTCAAGACAAAATGCCATCTTTTCACACGTCAAGAAATCCGATGACTTGACGAACTGGGACGTTGCCAATGTCATCGCCTATCCCTATCAGGGGAGCTCATGAAGCTTCCAAACCTTCGGCTATCAGATAGCCCTGAGTGATTTTCTGCGATCGAGTGGAAGAGTGGAATCCGGCAAACTTCTCGTTTACTCTGCAATTTCCCAGCTTCGTCTTGATCAGCAACACGGACGATTCTCCCACCATCGTAGCTGGCATCATCGCAATCTACGGTTCCGAAAAGGTCTTTTACGCCCTTCTCTACTCTATCCTTCAAAAGGTCTACATCAGATTTAGGGTACTGCCAAGACTGTATTGTTATGTAACACTATACGTTCCTTATAAGTTGTTCAATTTGAGGTTTCTAGAATATCTGTCGAAGGCGAAAGGTTTACAGTATACCAAGGGTATTCGGATTATGGCGCCACGTAGAAGAACATCAGGGAAACTACGTCAAAATTTATATCATGTCAAAGAGTTTAATGACATGGTAAGATTAATACTTAAAAAGATTCCTAAAAGCAGCCTACAATACTTTTAGTAGGTAAATTTCTCTTTCCCACATTCCACAGCATATTATCTTCCAATGAGTTGCTAATATTGCGAAGCTGGTATCATCACAACCGCCAGCTTGAATGGTCGACGCTGGATATTCTCTCTCAAAGACACGGTTGTGTGTTAAGAGATTTGCGATTCTGTAATGCTGCGATAAAGTTAAATCCGATTGAGACCAACTTCCCAAAACTTGATAGGTTGCAATACAGCGACTTAAACACAGACTGTAATCATAATTTACAGATTTCCGAATTGATCGCAAAAAATCGTAGTACAATACGTCACCTAGAGCTCGGATTTGAGAGGTATATCGCGATGAATACTTTCTATCTCGTAAATGGACGTCGATACGATTTGTCACGCGCACAGGAAAAGTTCTGGGAGGTTTTTCAGGAACGTGAGTCTTGGTTGTATTTAAATTCGTTGCGTTTGATGTTTTTCAATTTCTCAAAGAAAAGCTTTCTCGCTTTTGATTTCCAGAATCTTGTGTCATTACGTCTCGAATCATGTATCAGAGATTCGGAGATTCTCTCTTTCTTGACCGTGAGCAATAGCACGAGTAACATGACGAAAATGTCGAAACTTACGAGCTTTTACTTGAGACATGAAAGCCTCAACACAGCTTTTCATGCCAATCTAAAGGCGTTCCTTCTGTCATTCTCGGGGCTTAAGCATCTATCTCTTCTCCTTCAAGGAATAGATCCAGTAGCTTCCATTACTCCTTTCCTGAAAAATCATGGTGCAACTCTGGAATCACTTGTTTGGGATCAGCAGTTTAAGCAGCGATTGTGCGCAGCCATTCGCACCGATGTCATGAAAGATAGACCTTCGTACAAATACAAAGAGGAGATCGCCATGGTTTGTCCCAATCTCAGAGAACTTGGGCTGGTATCAGAGATCTCTTGTGAGGACCGCTACGAAGCAAGTCGCGCATTTAATGATTGTTATCCTTGAACATCTACTAACTACATGAGACAGAACCTTGAGCCATTAACTAACCTTAAACTTTTGGAAACACTCAATCTTCGTAATTTGCCGGCAAAGAGAAACGCGGAAATCACTAGATTGTCGGCCAGATATAAGCATCAGAGTCTTGCGGTAGAAGTCGCAGAGGAGTTCAGGAAGAGGTGCCCAGAGAAGAGCTTCCCTAAGCTGAAAACCATTACTACAGGATCTATCTCATACAAAGATATGTGGCCTGGACGATCGAGTGAAGCAGACGGGTCTTCCGGTCTTTATCTCTGCCCTCGCTTCTTTCATGTCCGATGGCCTACCAACACTGACAATCGTCGAACACCCATTCTCACCCTTGTTGCTGAAGGCACACCTGCCGATGCACAAGAGAATTCTTGTAATCTACACATCTTCGAACCATATTGGTTATGCTGGTACGGTCGAACGAGTGATTACGAATAGATAAGTAGCAGTCCCATGTGCCGCAGAGTTCTCTTGTGACGGCGGAGCTAGGGGAGATTCAATCGATTCCTCAGATCGTCCGACATCGCCAGCCTCATATCCGCCGTATTCCTTGCCTCATCTCTAGTAATATAGAACGTGGGCCTTCCGGTTGAGGGAGAAAATGAAAACGGAAGGCCTTACCGTTGTGCCACAAAAAGCTGATCAGTGGTGGAGATAGTTGAAACTTATCTATAAACCCACCAAGTAGTTAACCACATGTGGACGGGAACCATTCAACTGAAGGTACATACATCATATGACGCGAAGACCCTGGTGTTGGAAATACATATTCTCCGCCTTCATAAAGCTGGTAAAGCCGGGGCCTGATATATCGCAACCCATCCATGGTACACCATTGGTGGAGGTCCCCGTCCATGGCTAGGGTGCAAATGTGGGCAAATTTGGGCCTTCATCCACGGATCAAATGATGATTTCTCGATCTTAAATCTTTTAAATACTCAGATTAGGCTGTGTTCTCTTGTGCTTGTCGTTTATATGGTTCCCCAATCCTGAAAGGCGATATCCTCGAAGCTCAGCACGGGGCTTCTGGTCCTATTCCCCCCCCCGCAAAACAACATGGTACGCTACCGTACTATTGATTTCTAAGGGCCTACTGTTGGAAAACGAGGTTATATGGGGGCATTTAGTAGGTGGGTTGAAGCTGTTAGGAGGCTATCTAGGAAATGGAAGGTGAAATCTCAGAATTTGCCCGAGAGCACCACCAAGATTAGTAGAAAAGCAATAGGGTAGAAAATCAGTACCATCAATCCTCACCTGCCCACATCCTGTAGCAGTAGGAATTGAAGCTATACACACCTCAAGGCCAGTCTTACGCCTTCAGCACACTGCTGCCACTGCTGCAACCCCCAATATGTCACCGTCCGTGACCGAAGCATTGCGAGGTCGAATCCGCATTCATTCAGACCGTAAAGACTCCACTGCCTTCGTACACACCGCCACTGGTGTCAGCTTGACTCAGATCAGGAAGATGAGGAGATCCTACCTTTCAACCGGTCAGGTCACAGTTCCTGCACCCATTGGAAGGCCTGTAAAACTGACTGACTATCATGCAGAACAGCACGCCCCACTGCCTATCAAGACGAAATGGTCTGGTTCTTATTTGATGATTTCGGTATCGTTGTCGATCGGACTACCATATGCAGACTGCTAGCCAAACGGAAATGGAGCAGGAAGCTGGCCAAGCGTAAGGCCGCCCAGCAAAGTGACACTTTAAGGAAGGAGTGCAAGCTTCGCCTGGCTGGCTGGACAGTCGATCAACTGGCGTTTCTGAATGAGAGTGCTGCATGCGAGCGAACAGGTGAATGGCCAGCATCAACCATTTCAAGTCTCTATGCTGATTCAGCGGTAGGCGACCGAAAGTAGGATTGGCCTCCTGTTGGTCTTCCTGTAAGCATCAGTCAAACGCTCAAGCGATCTAAGAGGTGGAGCATACTACCTGCATACACGGTAGAGGAATATATGGCATGGGAGGGGCATCGGCTCCGTAACCAAAGTTATTTTGTTCAGTAGGTGTTTTAAGATGCTGAAGGTTACCAATACCTCAGTCCCCTTAATTCCTTGGCATCTTATCTGGTGGCACTGCCACCCTGCCCAACCTCCGCCTCATAGGGCTGGTAAGGCTGGGCCCGCTAGTAGAGTTAGGTAGTTTTAAGTATGTAGTCACAGCCGATCCTCGGGGACGATCATGACTTTCATGTCTAGTGTGTTCACAGTTTGGCCGATCCGTAAAACTCTACAGCAACAACCAAAATGTCAATATGTTGGAAACAGGTTATGGCAATCTTCGCCTTGGTAGGGCTGGGGGTGCTCTAGTAGAGTTTTTACCTTCGTCCCCTAGACAGTTATCCATCCAGCTTCCTCCAGCTATGGAGGGAATACAGTCAAAGCTGGTTATAGCGGAGGTGGCAAATCACCTCGTCACCTCCAAATGACGCTAAGCCTATACGGTAAGAGTCAATACAAAAAACCGTGAAGTTCTTCAATTTCGTTCCGTAATAAAGGGAGTTCCGTTACCCGGAACTCTTAACCAGATATCTCAGGCTCGTACTGTAACACCATTTCGTTGTATGCCTGCATATTAGCTGAGGACGGTCAGCCTGATGCTTCACCACTACCCGGTACACCCTCGAAGAACCCTTCCCTGGTACATTATAGACGCACAAAGACTAAAATGCGTGAGCTTTTCTCTCGTTTTTGTTGGAAACCAGGGTTATGGCAATCTCCGCCTCGGTAGGGCTGGGGACGCTAGTAGAGTTTTCACCTTCGTTCCCCTAGATAGTTATCCATCCAGCTTCAACCCATCTACCCATATATGCTTCATATGACCTTTAGTTCCAAGAGTTTTTGTGTCATCCCTTGCCTTCTAAAGCGACATTCCACATCATTCCCCTCAGCGCCTGTCGCCATAGCGCCACAAATCCTCAGCCAGACCTATTTCGCGCATGGTACAAAAGTACCTATCTCGCATGAAGCAGACAAGTAAGGTGCAGCGGCGAAGGCATATAGGCTTAAACCAAGCTTCTCGTTTTTTGATAGTAAAGGGCATAGTGAGAGCGTTATCACCTTTTCATACAAGGTCTTTCACCCAAGAATGTTCAGTTGGTGAATATACGGTGGCTTATATAAAGAAGGAGCTTCCATAGCATTCTGTAGGTTGAATGACATTAGTGACAAACGTAACTAAGTCCTGCAGTCGATATTTCTACATGAGTTACAGTAGATACGCGCGAGAAAGGATTTGCGGGCTTTTTCCACCGACCCTCGTCCCTGCATTTTTCTTAGGGGTGGCCCAGCGGACTGGAAATTAACTATCGATTCGGAGTAGAGTCATTCTAGATAAGCGGAACCTATGAGGAGGGTTAGCTCCGACGATAAGGGGTGTGGTGGCAAGTGGCAAGCGCTGCAAAACGGAGGTGTTGCAATTCACAATTCCATCGTGCGCCCTATCCATGAACTGTAGGGCTGGGGCCCTCTAGTAGAGTTTCCACCAGCCATCGGCACCTTTGAATAGCCTCTTAACAGCCAATATAATTATATGCCCCCATATGACCGCGTATTTCAACACTTTCAAAACTCAGTGAAGGTAGTACTGAGTTGAAAAAGTTCTCAGAATCGTCAACAAGCCTAAATTGAACCGTAGACAAACCTGATCACGGAAAAGGCTAGATGCTTTGAAAACACTTGACTCGGAGAATTCGGATTCTGAGACCACCCCAGCCCTTGCCGATCTTGTAACTTAAGATTGAGGGGGACTAGTGGATATCGTATTCCATTCGACCTTCCGGGCGCAGTCAGAGCTTCGGCAGTAGACTGCATTGACCGTAGAATGAGGTTGGTGACATAGTACGATTCTTGGAATACGAGGTCATATGGGGGTATTTGGTAGGATAGACTAGGGTGGAAGGTGCTCTACTAGCGTGTTTCCCAGCCCTGCCAGCCCTATTATATAGGCGGAGATTGCCATAGCCCCTATTTCAACATTATCTAAGGCATAGAAATAATCTTCAGGATCTTTGAATAGAAAATGATGAAGAAAGTCATGAATAATATTAGAAGAAGAACTATGATGAATGTTTGATAAAGACTTATTTATGAAAAAAGGCATGACGAGAATTGGAAAATCAACGATTACTCAATCAAATTGGTTGCTGTCAAAATGTCTCAATGGAACGAGCAAGATTACCGCTCTCCGAAGACTTCCTGTTGCATACGGAGTACATTCCAGTGATGTGGCGTCTGATATGCCGAGCCTGTTTGGATGCTCTAGAGCAGCCATCGATGCTCCGGCCCAACCCTACTTACTGTGTAGAACGTGCTCATCATCCCGCAATGATCGCGGCAGCACACACCGAAATACTTGTTGCTGTATTTGAGCCCACAGCCTGGGACCTAATGATGGGTTGGATCTTACGGTGGCAAGTTTTTACTATTAATAGGGTTGGGGGGATATGCTGGTGGAGGGCAAAGTCATGTAGGTAAGGGGAGTAGGTAAGGGAGCGGGTAGGGGATACAAAGTGGAGCGAACCTTTCATTGACTATGTAGCGATATTTCATTTTGCTTGATCAGCTACCATATACGAACCAAATTTGATGGGCAAAAGGATCATGTTTGATGTTGATCACTGCTCGGCGCATGTTACGGACATGTGTTCTCATGCGTATAGTGAGGTGGATAGGGGGGTATGGAGGTGGATAGGAAGGTGGGATAAGAATGTGGATAGGGAAGTAGGTAGGGGAGTGGGTCGGGGAGTGGGTCGGGAGGCTGATAGAGATGGTTAAACGAACTTTCCGAAAATGGAAATACCAACCATAGTAAAAACTTTCCGCCGATATTTTGACCTACTTAGTAAAGGCTCTTGTGCGTTGAAACATTATAAGGATTGAAATAGTAAAACCTTGTGTTTCTTCCACCAAATGAGTTTTTCTCGTTCTTTTCGACTATCATGAATGATGAAATGTATGCAGCTAATAAAGAGTTTTGGACTTATATTGCAGCTCTTTCTACAAATTCAGTATCAACATGGATAGAATCTAAAATAATATTAGAATATAAATCTCTTTACAATATGCTTCTTAACCAAAGACTCCCAAGATAATTTGTGTTAGAACCATGCCTAGAGCGAGTCATAGAGGTACAGGTAGACCAAGATAGTGAACCAGGTAAACGAGAATTCAAAGCTAAAGAGCGAGGTCTATCTAGGTGCGAAGGCTATATGTACAGAAGAAAGGGTGAGCGCTAGGCCCGATAGGGTCTAGGCTCGCTCAAAGGACACGCGTCCCAGTAGAAGGCTGAGCACGCTCGTAACAATTTGAAGATCTTGGAATCATCAAAATCTGTCAACAAAGCCCTAATCATAGAATTTCTTCGGGGCATTAAGTTTGTTGACATAACTTTGGTATGGAAAGATTTGAGAACATTGTTAGGGATATCTACAGCACCTGGCGATGGATGTGAAGTTATAGAAGTTTTAAAAAGGATAATACTGTATTGCGAAGAATTAGAATTAGAAGGCTTGTCTGGTGAACAACTTGTGAGCAGACTGGAAAACTTATTCACAAACGAAAAAAGGTTTGTTGTAACCTCACGACTAGAACTTCTTCAAAAAGTGGAGAGTTATATCAGGTCTCAGGGCAATTACACGAAAGGACCCGGTCACTTCCCCCAAATGTAGGTTAGATGTTAGACCAAGCACTTCTTATCAGTAACGGCTATATCTTTCAAAATATTATATGGACAGGGATTTATGCTTCCTGACTCGCTGCGGGAGCTGAAAGCCGTTTATTCAAGCACGCTGGCCACGAATCAGACTCCAACATCGGCATTTATTCAGACTTGAGTTTCGCCGTAGAGAAGAACAGTTCAAGGTAAAGTACATCGAACAATCGTGCGTGTAAGGTTAACAGTCTTTGCTGCCATCTATATCAGTAACCAAAGGGTATCATCTTTGATCTTCTCGCGGCTCCGTCATCCAAACCCGTTGGAATGTAAGGTTATACGAGGCCATTGGTATGTAGGTTGAAGCTGGAGTCTATCTAGAAGGTACAATCTACTAGCGTGCCCTCAGCCCTGACAGCGCTATACAGGCGGATATTGCTATAGCCCATATCATATAATCCTCATTTGACAAGACATAGGAAGCGAAGACATGCGAGATCAATTTGGTGGACGACAATCCTGCGGCTGTGCAACGAATACTGCAGTAACTCCATCTGCGAGACTAAGAGGGTGCGGACGCCGAGCCCATGTTACCAACAGACGTCGCTGTCCGCACATATATGAACGATATAGGGATTCGTAAAATTCAGATCTGTTGGAAGAACACTAAGGTTGCCTCAGTTCTCAGACGTTCCGAAGCCCCTGCGGGTTAGCGCCGCTGACTTCGCAGTGTACGGGCAGAAATGGTATTTAATGCACCCGAACCATGGGCATACCCGTCCATGATCAAACGCTCATATCCATGGATCAAACGGTAACCGATGGATCGGGTACCCCATTGATGGGGATCCCACCCATGGATAGGTGTAAATCTCCGCTAGTAGGGTAATTCATCCATCGATATACATTGCAACCATGGATCAAATGCTCATATCCATGGATATGAGCCATGAATTAAAAGCTTATCTTTACCCCTCATGCCTACAAATGAGCAGGTCAAGCGATGCTCCACCTTCTTCTGCTTCTACATCTTTCAACTAACAGTCATGTCTGTCAGTCACCTTTCTGTCGCCATCGCCTCCGCCCCCGCCCCCGCCGTCGCCGCGGTTGGTTTCACCCCTTTCACTTCCACCTCTTCCACTTGGTGGGTCTGTCGCCTCAACCGACGTAGTGAGCCGGACCCCTGAAGTTGAATTGGAAGCTCAGTTGGAGGCGGAAATGCAAGGGGTTTTGAAGCCAGAAGTTTTGGAGTCAGGGGTTTTGAAGTCAGGGGTTTTGGAGCCGGAGATCGAGCAGGAACCCTCGCCATAGAATGTATCAGCCATTTTGGCTTCTACTTCTGCTACCTCCGCACCTGCTGAAGCCTTCGGGTAGCTAGGGGAACCTGGGAAGCTATAGCAACCAGAGGAACTGGCTGCCCCAACCGTAACCGAATCAGACCTGGCTGTAGCACTATAGGAACCAGTATCCTTCACCTGCTCGGTACCATATGGTTGGGAAGCTCCGTCATATGCTCCATAGCTCGCGGACACAAAGCTCACCTGAGGACTGTCACCGAACACTAAACCTTTCAGGTAAGACTGTTCCCATGCCGGTAGCACGGGGCCAGGGCATTCTTTGCTAGTATGCCCGATCTCACCGCACTTTACGCATAGAACATCGTACTTGTTGTAAGTATAGAGCATAGAACCATTAATATAGGCGTTCTTTGACGTCTTTCGGTCTGGTAGTTCCCTCGGCGTTGGTTGACGGTCCTCTATTGCCTGTTCTGTAGGAGCCTTCACCAAGTCTTCCGGGAGCTGGTTGTATCTGCTTTAGGGCCTGTGGGTTTGGCGGGGCTGAGGGTAGGTCTCAGAACCTTAGTTCCCTCAACCTTTCCTTTTCATCGGACATTTTCTTCAGTTCCGCTTTGGTCTTCCTGACGGTTTCCGCTAGGGAATATACCCCCTTCAGAGATCTTCCTGAGGTGGCGAGTCCTTCCGTTGCCCTCAGTTGAACGTCTTCATCATATAGTCCTCTAACGAAGGCTTTCATAACCATCTCCAGTACGGCAGCTTCCATAAGTGATAGGGGCGTAGCTGGTCCGGTTGTAGAGGAAGGTCGGTCCCTGGCGTTGACTCTACCCATCAGAGTCTTGGAACTGGAGGTCATATGGGGCATATGGTATATGGGTTGAAGCTGGATGGATAACTATCTAGGGGACAAAGGTGAAGACTCTACTAGCGCACCCCCAGCCCTACCAAGGCGGAGATTGTTTCCAACACAGAGTAACTACACGCTTATAGTAGGCAGCTAACGTCTCATCCTCTCGTTGTCTTAGTTCTTCTAATTCTGACTCAAAGGTAGAAGTGATTAGTTCACCGGATTTGGCAGGGAATCGGTCCTGCAACAATGCTTTGAACCTATCTACTGCAGCCTGGTCCGGAGTGGGGTTGGTTACTGTGGATATAACATCAGGATTGGACTCGGCCCACTCAGCGGCCTCATCGGTAAGTAGTAGGTTGGCGAATCTCAGGTACTTCTTAGGCGGTACTACTCCATCGACTTCGTAGGTTTCCAGTTCGTAATCTAACTTGGCCAACCACTGTTGAAATATGCTATACATACCTGAATAGGATATTCCAAAGTGTGTTCACATTTTGGCCGATCCGTAAACTCTACAACCACCTGGCGGCCGGTAGGCCAGTTCCTGAAAAGTGTCCGCAAAAGGTGAAGGCCGGACTCACGTGTGGAGCAGCCATTGCAATGGGTATAATAGAGGTAGGTGAGTCTGGTGTAGGTTCCGGGAGATCAGATCCTTCCGAAGCTGAGGTAGCTAGACTACTGGTTTCAAAGTCCCGGAAAAAGGTGAACGTATCGCTGGTCAGGTCTACTCTTAGGCTTGCCAGGCTGCTGAGTACCTGGACCAAATCTTCCGACAGGGCAGTGAATGGAGGTGACGGAGGCAGTGAGGTGACGGGAGCCACAGGAGTGGGGTAGGGAACTGAAGTCCCCAACGTTTGTTGGGACTTATTGGGACTAACTGAACAAACACAACTGACTGGTAGAATGACTGACTGTACTGTAGCACTGACTAGAACTCTTCGAGGCCTCTGAAAGAGAGCTTACTAATGCCTCAGAATCTCAGACCTACCTCCGGGTGCGGATTAATATTTGGCCATGGGTGCACGCGAACAGTAAGGTAAGCAATCTAACCTCGAAGGGGTTTAGAGTTGCGTCTAGCCTTTTTGGGATGAGTCTGAGATTCTGAGGCAACAGCTAGATTTGGACGGAGCGCTCTACCGCTGTGCTACAAAAGGCTGATCAGTGGTGGAGATAGAGTACATTCTATCTATATACCCACCAGGTAGTTACCCACATGTGGACAAAGCCACTCAACTCAGCCGCGAAGTCAGCGGCGCTAACCCGAAGGGGCTTAGTGATGGCGAAGCCATCGGCAACGGTTCGTACCTAATCTCCGCCTTTCGCCAAGCCCTATAGGGCTGGCGCTAGTGACCGCTAGTGGGACACATGCAATACATGCTACTTCTGACCCTCATACCTTAACAGGTTATGAGCTCTATTACCGCTACCGCAAAACCAAAGGGCAGAAGCTTTGAACTCACCGTCGTCAAACCAGCGAAAATCCTCCCTTGATACCTCTCACCTCCAGCCACCCACCTCGATACCTCTCACCTCCATCGCCTCCACCGCAATGGAAAGCTCGGATACTATGAAATCATGGAGGATAGATATTACCAGTGCACTGAAAGTCAAAGGTCTCTGGTGGGTCACATCGGGGGGGAATCCCGGAACGCGACGCCACGAAATCAGCAAAAAAGGAGTACGCCAGTGAACTCCTCCACTGGGAAGATAAGAACGACAGGGCCTGCGGTATGTTCACCTTCAGTACCGAACAAGGACCCCGGGTACACATAGGCAATTTAGAGATTGCCACCGACTTGTGGAACACCCTAAAGCTCCAATACGAACAGTCGGATCTTACTACTCTACACCTGGCAATTAAGGGAGCTCACCCAATCAAAGCAATCAGACTTTAAATGTATACAGGACTATGCTGACGCACTGAAGCGAGCTGCTACCAAGTGTTCAAGCGCCTGAAGCACAATACCGGAATGGATACTCGGTCATCTCTTCCTTCTAGGTCGCAACGAAGGTCTGGAACCATATGTCTTCGGCTTGATACAGAGCGCCAAGACGACCAAGAGCAAGCTATCAATAGATGACATGGCTATCGCTCTAGTCGACCATGATAAACGGTCCAACCAAGAGGAGAGTTCCAGTTCCAAAAGCATGGTAGCCAAATTTCGTAAGAAGTCAAAATATAGGAACAACAGCAAATCCAGGAAGGGAACGGATAAAGCATGTTCCCATTGCGATATCAAGGGTCTTATCAAACAGGATTGCTAATACCTAAATCCAAAGATTCGCCCTGAAGACTGGAAGCCTAGGCAGGATATGAAGCACCTAGCCACCGAAGCCAAAGAAGGCTCGGATAAACGTTGACACCGGCAAAAGTTCCGGAGTCAAAATAGTCAGATCAATCAAGGTCTCTTTCGCCTGCCGAGCAGGCACCCAACAAGGGGTCGCCGGCGCCTGGTAAATAGACACCGGAGCAGAGGACCATGTCTGCTATGACGAGGACTTGTTCGATGAACAGTCATACCGGAAGATCACCGGTAACAGCATCATTACTGCAAATAATGAGGCAGTACCCATCGTGGGGAAAGGTTCGGTTGTAATCGACATTTTGCTGAACAACCTATCAACCAAAATCCGCCTAAACGACGTTTACCACTGTCCAGAGCTGCTTATAATTTGATGTCAGTTGGTCAGGTGGAAGCCAAAGGACATACATGTAGCATACAGGATGGCAAGTTCCGGTTCATGGATTCAAAGGGTGCTGTCGCCCTCACGGGCTCGAGAAGAAACGATGGGGGAGCCTACTTCGTGGATACACCAACCAACCCCCCAAACTCCAATTCAGTTACCCTGTCAAGCAGAACATATGGACCAGCCAAAGCTTCATGGCGCCAATGGCATAAACGGTTAGCTCACCTCAATATGGCCGACGTCAAACGCCTCGCCAACATGAGCACCGGCATCGATGTGGATTCGGCTAATAGCCTAGAAAAACAAGAATCCCCAGAATCGGTTTGTGAGGCCTGCACCATAGGCAAGCAACATAGAACTCCAAGCCGAAAACCTCACACTAGGGCCACCAAAATTGGTGAATTAGTACATACGGACCTCGCCGGCGGTGGTAATATTCCTAAAACTGATGGGGGAGCCAGGTATGTTGCTACTATGACCGATGATTCCAGCAAATATACCACCACCTACTTACTAGACCGAAAGTCAGCCCTAAAGGGCGTACTTCGGAATTACCTGGAGATTATGAAAACCCCGGGCACTCCGGTTCAACGACTGCGTTCAGATAATGGAGGTGAGTATGCTGAATATCAAACCATTGAATTGCTCGAAGAGTATGGGGTTAAATGGGAGCCGATGGTCTCATATAACCTGAGTTAAAATGGAGTTGTAGAGTGATGTTTTCGCACCCTTTTCGAATGAACCCGCGATATAGTCACTAGCGCTAAATTGCCTGTAAGGCTATTGGGGGTGGTAATAATGATAGTCACCTACCTGAAGAATAGAAGTCCTACCAATTCGTTGGACAAAATAACTCCCTATGAGGCATGGCATGGCAAGAAGCCTGACCTAAGCGATCTACATACATTTGGATGCATAGCCTACCACCATATAGAGGGAGCTCGCCGGAAACTCCATGACAAGAGCTTGAAATGCCAGTTTTTGGGCTACGAGGGAGTCAGCCAGTTCCGCTTGTGGAACGGTAAGAAGGTATTAATATCTAGTCACATACAATGGGACGAGGTAGTCACCGAAGCCAGGTGGTATGAAGAAGACCTTTCGGTACTGGACTTCGATGACCAAACCAATTACGATGAACCTTCTCCGCTAAAAGCCACTGAAAATGCGGAGATCGCCGAAATTTCTGACGATCACCAAACAAGAACTCCACCTACTCCTCCAGCACGTACAATTCCTTTTGTACCTACACCACCTGCTCCACAGAAGGACGTTTACCGGAAGTCTAATGAGCTGGGTTGAGTACCAAGCTACCCCCGAAGAACTGGAGGGTTATCAAACATTGGGTGGATCGCCTGCCAAACACGGCCAGATATAGCCTATGCAGTAGGCAAATGCAGCAGATATTCGGCGAATCCTACCCCCGATCATGACTTAGCTGTCAAACAAATCATCCGTTACCTAGCTGGAACTACTGAGCTGGGGCTTCAATACGGACCTTCCAAATTGGAGGGAGTTGATGGAGTTGGGGAAGCTGAATTTTATTTGGATTCTCGAAAATTTACATCGGCTATATGTTTTTCCTATGGAATGGAACAATCAGCTGGAGCTCCAAAAGTCAGCTATGCATCAGTACGTCATCTGCTGATGCTGAATACGTTGGTGAATGTAATGCAGCCAAAGAGGTAATCTTCCTGCATTGAAAGAGGTGGGTATGAAGGTTCGGATACGAACCCAGCCATCATGTTGGCTGACAGCCAAGCTGCTATAAAAATGGCTAGCAACCCCGTCAATCACCGCCGGGCTAAGCACATTGATACGTCTCATCATTACGTCCAGAACAAGGTAGAAGAGGGGGCAATCAAATTGGAATACATGCCCACCGAGCAAATGGTGGCCGACGGCCTGACCAAACCCCTGGAGGTCGGCAAATTCCTACTGTCCAGGTCAATGATGGGACTAGCCCCAAAAGAGGGAGCCGGCACCTCCACCGGGGGTGGCGCCGGCGAGTAAAAGAGCATGGATATACAGTCAGTAGGAGGTCTGAATAGCTTCATATGGAGCTTCAATTCCTAAGAGGGAGTGTACTGTTACCCCTATGGTTAGTAATCTGCGCCTTTCGCCGAGCCCTAGCAGGCTGGCGCTAGATAGTCAGACCTCATTCCTCCCTTCGTAGCTTCCTACTGTAGTTCAACCAATATACACATGCAATACATGCTCCTTCTGACCCTCATACCTTAACAAGAGTGACTCCTATTCAGCTTCAACTTACCTACCAAATGCCCCCATATCAGATAACTCACCGGCTTCCTACCATTGTTCCTTCCTCTACATCGCTTCCGCGGAGGCCGGCTGTCATTGCCTTCGTGAAGGCGTCACCACAAAATCAAGCCGGCTACTTCGGCCAGGTGAACGCTTCCAAAGCTGTCGGAAGACTTGATACTTTCTGCTCAATAACCCTCACCCTAAGAAGGAAACCGGTCCATACCGGTTTAGAATTCGTCATCGTACACGGCCTCATAAACGCGCCTATGCATCCCAAATACCATGGAAGGAAGTCTTCAAGCTGGCACACGACGCCAATTCGCATTCCGGTTAACACCGTTCCTATCGGAGGCTTCTAAACGCCGTCTACATGCCTAACATGTCCCGAAAACTTCGTACGTGCACCGAGCACTGTCCGGCGTGTCAGCTTAATCAGACTGAAAGACATAGGCCCCTACGGGAAACTGATGCCTAAACCAACCCCGGATATTCCGTTCTAAGGCATCAAGTTTCTGAAGTCAGGCAAATTTCTGAGTTTCAGATCAGTCATGAGACTAGTCGAGCATGACATCAGCGAGTAAAAGAGCATGAATATACAATCAGTAGAAGGTCTGAATAGCCTCATATGAAGCTTCAATTTCTAAGAGAAAGTGTTGGAAATGAGGTATGTTCGTACGTAACACGTACGTAATGCATACATATAAACCTCGATGTTTAGGTATCTTCGCTTCGGCTCTAGCCGACTCTAGCCGGCTTGGCTCTAGAAGTATATAGCTCATCTTCTACTTCTTTCTTCCTTCGTGATCTATCTACCAATAAACTAGATCTATGCCTCTACTACATAGCCAATATATCTACATGCACATATTCGTTCTGACCCTCATATATCAATACGAAGCACGTCAAAATTCGGGTAGATATTTGTGAAATGCTCATCTGCTGAGCAGAATAAGTGGTCAAAGTAGCAGCTTTCTCGAAACTCTACACGTTAAGTAATCGTAGGCACGAGCGCTGCCTTCAAGTGAGATCATCGATCATCATTTGATCGATGAGTATGTATTTCAATCTAATTGCTTTCTCTTCTACCTTGTTTCAAACATAGTGATAGAACGTATCGATGTGCTTGACTTAAGAATGATTGACGAAATTGCTACTCATTTTTATAGTCGCTTGATTGTCAGCTAAAATGATAGTTGAATTCGTATTTGAATCATCATATCTCATCTCTTTCAATGCTTGAATCAGAAAGATCAATTTCTTGACTGCATTACATTTGTTGATGTATTCAGCTTCAGCAGATGACGTGCTAACACATTGTTGATGTTTGAAGCTTCAGCTAATTGATTTATTTCATAGAAAGAACATATAGTCGAAGATGAATCTTCAAAAATTCAAGCAATTTGCATGAGCTGAATCAATATATTCAAAGAATTCAGCTTTCTCAACTTCTTTCTCTTTGAAAGATTCATATCAAAGTCTCAGCTCAGCAGTATTGATCAGATATCAAATGATTTGTTTGACAGCTATATCATGATCAAGAATAGAATTCGTCGAATATCTGCTGCATTTGCTCACTGCATAGACTATGTCTGATCATGTTTGACAAACTATTCACATCAGTGTTTCAATGATTGATTGATAACTTTCTATTTCTTCAAAGATAGCTTGATACTCAACTTATTGTTCAGACTTTCAATAAATGTTCTTCTTGAGCTGACATCTGTGATGCATTGATGTTTTCGTTGAACTGCAATTGCTCATGCTCAGAAACTTAATGACTCACTTGATATAAATGCTTTGATTGATTCAAAGAGTTTGCTCAATTTTATCATGAGTTATGTGCATTTTTAAATATCACTTGATTGAGTCAAGATCTTTCATTTGAAAGTGCTTTGCAAATTGCAGCTTCAGAACTTTTATATCGAATATATTCAATTCTAGAATGAGTAGATTGTTCACATAAATAGCGATAATAATGTCATTCTGATGAGTGAACATTGAATGATCAATTTCTATTCTTTGATAGTCGATGAAGATGAGATAAACTTTCAAAGTTGCATATCATTCTCAAGATGTCTGTTTCAGTTCATATAAAGTTTTGTTTAAATGACAAATCAAAAAGATTTCATTTGATTCTTTTTGCTCAAATCTCAATGATGTGTTGAGATCGTGCCTAGAATCTAACCACACTGCAGCGAGGTAGTGCGTAGCTGAATAGAATGTTTGATCAATAGAGGTAGCTATAACTAGGAAACTAAGAATACAGAAGAAAGAAGACAGTTTCGAGCTGTATCTATAGTAGGGCGAACAAAGAGACGAAGTAGCCGGTTTGCTAGAGCTCGAATAGATGAAATGTTTCAGCATATTTCGATTCGGAACATCGTTGTTCCTTGTTCACATATCGAAATTTCTAGAGCCTATTGGCTAGACTCTATTCAATGTCGACACGCTTCGTAACATGATGTTATGAACATGCCTGAATCGATCAGAGTTCAGATCTAACTCTAATCAATTTGATTAAAGTCAGTCATGATGCTATGCTTAGTTTGAACCTAGCGCATTTCTTCGAGTCATTCTCAGCACTTCTTCTCGTTGTTCAGCACTTTCTTCATTCATTTCTTTCATCATTCTTTTAGACAAACACATCTGACATATTACATCATATCTGTATCGAGCCTAGCGCAGCCTCAAGCCATTATTTATAGAAGAGCTTGCACTCTTTCTCTTCTGTATTCTTAATGTCTTGTTATAGCTATCTTTAAAGAACAATACATACATATCAGCTCTGAGTCTCTTTGATTGAATGATCTAGG
>JAABUU010003752.1_pt1 | contig 18859 bp, 29 predicted proteins | sample 5559301 | NCBI WGS metagenome assembly JAABUU01 (sample SAMN10711884, study PRJNA513360) | rock metagenome | isolation source: Antarctica rocks | place: Antarctica: Victoria Land, Richard Nunatak white | reverse complement strand
CAGCTGTGACTTGTTGACTGCGACTGTCGTGCGGATGACATTTCACCAATGCGCATCGGACACATCTGTGCATCACTACGCTGCATGGGCCAACTCTGTTTGCACTGATTGCACCTGCACTCCACTGCATTGCTGGCAGCCAAGAAGAAAGGTGCAGTGCTTTTGTCCATTGCCATCAGTGCTGAAGGCAATACAACGTTACGACTACTGCATCACTGAGAAAACATGCACTGAAAATCAAAGACATGCACAACAACCTGCAGTGCGATGAGTAATCATGCCGTAGTTGCTCTCTGCGTGACACGAACTAAAAGCTGCAGAAAGTGACAGACTCTCTACCCCGAGCGGGGCATGCACGGACTGTTGTGAAATCTGTACTCGAAGCAGTTATCGCGCTGCGCAACGCATAGATTGCACGTCGATCAAATCAAAAGCCTTAGCTGTCATCTACGATATGCCTTCAACACATGTGTCAGCTGGCCGGCTGCGAGCAGCTGCCAGGCATGCAGCGCGCTACTTACATGCAGAATCCAACGCTGCAGTAGTCTCACGAAATGCTGTGCCGATGGACGTCGGAAGAATCGCTTTAAATGCCGGTAGCGTCTCACAAGTGAGTATCGGCACGGCATCGACTGTCTGCAGGATTCGCCGATTTACAGGGCAGCAGTCGCACTTGAATGGCTATCTAGTACACTCCGTGCATTCTGTCGTTCTGTATTGCTTCGAGAGCGATTGAAGGTCGAAAGCGTCCAGAGGTTTTGTGGCGTTACTTGCTTTGCAGTGTTTTCAATTTCACCTCGAGAAAAGTCTTGTAACCGTCCTGCAGGCTGTTGCTAACATGCACACGCAGCTTTGGTCAGAGCAGGCATCGAAGCTGCTGTTTGGCCTTGCTGCTACTGGTATTGCTTGCAGCGCAGTGGTGCATGCAGCTGAGGAGCGTCTGAATCCTGGTGAGTTTGTTTGCTAGCTGATGTTGTGGAGCCTGACGGGTTGTAGCTTTTGCTGCTGCAAGCTCCTGAATGGTCATATGCATTGATTCAAGAATGGCACATACAAATGTGACAAAAGTGCATGGATAATGGCAGCGTTGGCATGTGCTGACCAATTTGGCTCAATACTGTCTGACAACTCATTCATCTTCATCAGATCCCAGACTGACACGTGCAGAGGGGACTGACCACCTTGTCTATCTGCAGAGGTGCTGCATGATCTAGCCAATGATTTGGTCCAGGGGCAATATGCAGACAAAGAAAGAGCAGTGGCAATGCTGTCCAGCATGACAATGTACATTGACCATCATGATGTGTTGCTTGAGTCAGGAGTTCTGCCTGCTCTCATGAGCGCTGTCAGCAATCCAAAAGTTGAACCTACGGTAAATCTTGCTGTTGCATCTGCAACAGATGCTGTCACATGGTCCATCCTGCATTGGCACACCATGAGCACTCGACGATTGTGTGTCTTGCCTATTGTGCATTCAGTCTATGCACGCCAATGTGTGATCTGCATGTGTACATCCTCTCTGTGCTGCCATGCGTTCCTGCAGCTGCTCGTGCTTGTGCACAGACAGAAGGTTTCCTGTGAAATGTGACCAGGTGCGTGTGGTGGCTTTGGGATGCACAGCAGACCTCTTCAAGAGCCCAGATGCACAGAACTACCTCTCCACACATCCAGACTTCCTGCAAGTCCTAGTTCAATGCATGCGGGTACGCTGTGAGAGGATTTGATTTTGGCGAAAGCCAAAACTCTGCACGCATTATTTTGATGTGCAGCATGCAAGTTGCATTGTCATTCATCCTTGTGTGCTTTGGGCATGGGGCTTGACAGATTGGCATCAGATTAGTGGCAAAATGGCAGGATCAGCAATAGTGGTTTGCTGTAAGTTTTGTTGAAACTCAAGACCATTTTACAGCGCGAACATGACCTCGTTCAATCTGTGTAAATGCACATTCACTGCTGCTGCTGTGTCATACTCTGCAACTTTGACAAACTGCTTGGTGACATTCCATTGTGCAGTTCCATTGTGCAACTTTGGCAGAGCTTAGCAGACATTCACACACTTTGTGGCTTTCCTGCAAGACAATTGGGCACTGCAGCTCTCAAAGTGCTCATCAAAACCCCTTTGTATGCATGCTTGTGCTGACCCTGGCATCTTGATCTCAGTATTGAATGCAAGAAGGGCAAACACAGTCTTGCTGAGCAGGGTGAGGACCGATGGGATTCTGGACCGGAGGAAGGCGGCCTGGCAAAGTCACATGCTGCCCGCCTGCTGTCTGAGCTGGCAGGCTATGGCAAGCTGCACCCCCTCATGGTGCACACTGGGGCTGCTGCTGCCATTGCTGACAGAGGAGAGGAACTGGTGCGTTATGTGCCTGCTTTGTATGCAGTATGCTGTCTTCCTGATGAAGCATTCTGCAATCTTGATCAATTGAGGGATGGCAGCTTCCTTTGATGTCCACACTCTGCAAATCATTCAAGAGTAATGTTCTTGGCTGCACAGCTCTTGTCTTGTGGTTGTCATCTGTGCTTGCTGACTCAAGCTGTGCTTCTTATAATGTGGGAGTCACCAACTGAACGATTCCTGGAATGAAGTCTCAGCTAAGCTTGGCTTGCTTCTGTTGACATTCATGCTGGAGGTCTATTCAGCGTTGCAAGTACATGACCCTGTGGCTGCCTTCCTTTGCAGGCAAGGCTGAGTGCCAAGCAGGATCGGCATTACTCCTCCCTGGGCGCTGTGCCAGGCAACAACCTGGAGCTGCAGGCTGTGGATGAGGAGCGCTTCACAGCAGCTGCCCTCTTTGGGCTAGCAGGCACTGAAGAAGGCCTTCAGGCTTTGCTGCAGCAGGAGGGCCAAGTCTTGACGGGTATGAAGCAGCATTGCAGCGTGTCATGCATTGGCTGTGGGTCTTTTCAGTACATTGCAGCGCCTTTTGCAGGCGTTTTGACTCATGACTTGCAGAGCAGACTCTGTGCTATCAAAACAGACTTGCACCTACTGGATCAGCTGCATTTTGGTGACAAGCTTTTCTAGTTTCTGCTTTGCAAGAAGACGCCAGTGGCATGTTCCTGTATTGAGGGCGTGTCCTTGTCACAGGCATGATGAACTGGGCCAACAGCAGGGATCCCATATTGCAGCGGTATGGGGTTGGAGGGGTTGCGCGAGCTGCCGTCTCCAGTGCAGGGGGGCTGGCGGCTGTTATGGATGCTGGGGGCTTGAAAGCTCTGGTTTCTGCTGTATCAGAGGATGATCCCCAAGCACAATGTTTTGCAGCTGCAGCACTAGGTGAGCAACCCTGGCGTGTGCAAAACTGCTCATAGTCACACACATTCATCTTTGACTCAAGCTGTGCATGTTGCCATATTTGTGCCTGGATGTATGGTCGCTCAGTATGCAACCGTGGACTGTTTGCTTGTCATGAACAGCATCAATTGCTGTATACAAAATTGGCTGATTATCTGTGCATGGAAACACAAGGGGGCCGCTCACCTTGTTTGGCCTCAGCTGTTGCAGATACGCACATGCCATGATATGCAGAAAGTCTGTGAGTGCTTGATTGACCTGCAGGCAAAGTCTCATCTAGAGGTGGTCAAGGATGTCAAGCCTTGATACAACAAGGGGCGCCACAGGCGCTTCTAAGCATGCTGCAGCAACCTCAGCCTTCCAAAGGCAAAGCTCAGGTATGCATAAAGTAACGGCCCCCCTGATCACATGACTGGCTGTGTTGCAGCCCACAAAAGTGACGTATGCCTGGCGCCTTGGTCTGACTGAGGGTGCTTTTTGCTGCTGACAGCTGCATTGTACACTGTTGTGTTCATACAGGCTGGAGCCAAAGTTGGTGCACAGTCTTTGGGTGTCAGAAAAGGTGTGTACAGATGTGCGTTGAGGGGGTTGCTTGGTGCTGTGCAAGATCCTCAGATGAGAGCAGCTTTGCAGAAAGCACAAGGGACAAATGCTGTGCAGGTAGGCCTTTAATGTCTAGCATAGTAACCCACTTCATGAGATACATGCGAAGCAGGCTCTGACTGATGTGTGTCATTGTCATGCAGGCTTTCCTTAGCACAATTCCTCCTGAGGCAGATGCAGAATTGACAAATCTAGCAGGCCAGCTACTCAAGCATTTAGCAGCATAATAGTTTATTCAGTAGCATCCAAATGAGGTACAGTACAGCAGTCTCCTGTTGCAGCACTGGACAGAATCTAACACATAACATGTAAGACACAGCAGCAACAATGGTCAAAGTTGATATAGTGCGGGTTTTATTCTTCTGCATAGCGTTCTGCCACCTTCAGCTTCTTCGTCTTGCTCAATGCTTGATCAGCACCTTGAGCAGACTCTCTCATTCTCTTCATTGCACTGGGTGCTGTGTCCTGTGAATGCTGCAAAAGATGAAACAGCCAGGCATATGATGGTGTGTCAAAGGTCTTGAGACCTCTGACATAGCGGTGCCAGTTTACTAGAAAGGTTGGAATCTGCCCTTGTGTACACAGCTGCTCCCAGTGCCTATCTCTCTTGAGTGCCATGTTGCTCAGCTGCTCCTGGGAGAAGTAGTCACCATCATCATAGGCTACCTTGGATGTCAGATCCCAAGGCAAATCCCCTTCCAGCATCTCCAAAAAGGTGTATCCCAGGCTTTCCAAGTCATCCTGCATGTACACATTTGTGCACACTGTGTTGTGACTGTGCACAGCATGCTTGTCCTGGAGAGAGGACCTGAGCAGCTTCAGAGGCAGTTCAGATCAGACTGAAACAGGTTTTGTAAGCCCATGCACTGCTGGCGGAGCATGATCATTCTTGCAAATGTTGAGCCTTCTTAGAGCCTACATTCTGTACCTTTGCTGAGCATCTGAGGCTGTTCAAAGCGTCACTGGATGCATAATCCGGGGTCCCCTGGAAGTTGGTGTATGTGTAATCTTTGTCCTGTGCAGCTCGCTCTTGGTCTGGTGTCAGTCCTGCCAAGCCAAAGTCTACAATGTACACCTGCATATGCATTCAGTTTGTCAAGAGCCATGCAGGTACAGCCATTGATACTTGCAAGCTGCAGGGTTCGTTTTGCTGACAACGTGCTATAAGGCTACCTTGTCACTGTAGCATGTGTGAGTCGCTCCAAGGCAGAAGTTGGCAGGCTTCACGTCCTTGTGAACAATGCCGTGCTTGTGGACATGCTGCAGTGCTGTCAGCATGCCAGTGGCATACTGTACAAAGTGGATGTTCTGACTGATGCGTCCACTGGCAGCCAGCTTTCTCAGGTCTGGGCCTGTGGCCGCATAGAAGCAAACTCTTCAGCTTTGCAAGTATGCTCTGTCTGGGCTGCAGATCCCTTGATGCATGCAAGTGAACAGCTTCTCTTTCAACAGTCAAGCCTGTCTGCAGACTCACCTAGTAGTTGCATGCTCATCCAGAGGTGTGTGCCAAGCAAGGTTTGCACAAAGCCACCTGCATATGGAAGGAGTGGTCAGTGCGAGAATGGTAAACAGTTCAGCAAAATTTCAACGGGCAAGATGTAGCATACACTCATATACTGCAGGAATGCCCGAGCCTTGGCTGTCCTTTGTTCTACCAAATGCCATCGTCTGGTACATCTGCCACTCTCTCTTGTGTGCCGTCCACTGCGCAGGCATAACAATACCGTGCTCAGCTGATGAGTACCTGATTATCCTCCAGTGCAGATCCTACCTTCATGTCATGAGTGGTGTCCTCTACTGGCACCAGGCTGATCTTGACAGCAACGTTGCTTTTGCCAGAGGTGGTACTGTCGTACTGGCAAGGATAGACACAGCAAAATCCACCGTCTCCTAGAATTGAAGAAAGGACCTCGTACCTGCCAATCTTGCGCAGACAATCCATGGTGCCGGACAAGCAAATTCGTTGACGCGCAAATCGTCACAACCCAGTCGTCAGCTGGGAGACAGCAGAGGGGACGGTCAGGTAAGCTCGGCGATATCAAAGGTCTGCACTGTACAACGCAGCAAAGACCTGTTGGCAGTCAGGGTGTTGATCAGCAGCGCAGCACAGTTGAAAGCAGGACGTCTGCCCCGTTTGCATCCCATTAAAAGCTTATCTGCAGCGGCGGGAAAGGCTGCTTTGTTGGTGGCGCCAACCAAATCAAATTGACGCTGCTCTGGCTGCTGCTGCAGACGCGCAGGGACTGCCAAAGTTGCAGCGCTCTTGGTACCTGAATTGCCAGCAAGCGCTTGCACACCATCAACAGAGTTGCCTCACCCTTAGCGATGCACCTGACGCCTTTGAGTCGACCCACTGGTTATGGCACCGTGTCAGTCGCAAGGTCTCTTGTCAAAGCCGGAGGTTCTGGGAAGCAGACAGCAGCAGCCACAGCACCGCTTTCGCCAAATCCTACGAGCTCATCCTGTGACATCCACAGATTGCTGGAAAACTACTCAAGACAGATCACGCAGACAGGTGAGCCTGCTGCAGATATGGCAACACAGGAGGCTTTTCCTGTCAAGCACGTATGGCTGTACTCATCTAGATCTGGTGGCATCTCTGCTGTACAACATGTGTCTTTCAATATACATGCTGCTTCTGTAGAAGGGCAGATTGACGCCATTCGCCAGTCACAACAGCAGCTTGATCAGGTACAAGCACAAGTCAAAGTCTGTGCTGGTTCTTCCAGTAGTTTTGTGTCAAGACATGGCTGCAAATTTGTGATCTTTGCAGCAACATGCACTTAACCTGCAAGATCTACACAGCGCAAAGGCAGAGGCTCAACAGGCAGATGAAGCAAGTGCTACCCTAGCTGCAGAGGTGCATCAGTTACAGATGGAAATCAATGCAAAGCAGGTCTGAAAATATGTGCCGGCAGGGACATGTTCATTGCTGAAAACAGGTCAAGGCTCAGCTTCTGTGGACACTCTGCAGGCTGATTGCAGCAGAATCAAAGGAGAGCTTGCCAAGGCTGTGGAATCCCGCACAGCTATATCTCATGACATGACCAGCAAGAGGTACTGCTGTCTCTGCAAGAGCACTTGCTCGTCAGCATGACATGCTGTGCCTGCCATTGTGACTACCAAGCTTGACTATCATACAAGTGACTGCTGACCTCAGCTTGGCCAATAGATTGCAGAGCTGTTGTATTCAGCAGAATCATTGCTCTAGACTGCCTACAGCGCTGTCGCAATGGTCTTGCAGTCTCGAATTTGACCAAGAGCTGTATTGCCATGCAGGCGCCAATTTATTTCAGAATGCCAGGAGCTTGACAGGCAGCTCAGGTACGTCTTATTGCAGGGACCACGTCAGGAAAACCTGGATGTGCTCTTGAGTCAAGCTTGTACTGTGCATGCAGGCTGCTGTTGGAACCCAGACACAGCCAAGACAACCCAACATGTATTGCACAGAAGTGATTGCTTATTTGTACAGTGATGCTGTTCTGTCAAGGGCTGAGCTTCAAGCTGCAAGCTGGCACAAATTGTAGCAACACCTGCTGCAGTTGACAGCAAATGATGTGTCACCTATTGCCGATGGTTGTGATGCCAGCTGCTGCACAGCATGGGCATGGCTGATGTGATTTCTGGGGTGGCCATGGGTGCAGCATTGCTATCCTCCTTGACTGAGGTACCACCGGTGTCAATAGCTTAACACGTATATGCACAAACGTCTGCCTAGTTATGACAGTTGTTCATTCCAGGACAGTCTACATCAGCCTCTCAGCATCAACAAACTTCATGACTGCTGACAAAGCTCTTAATGCTAGCAGCACTGATGTGGCAAGAAGAATGGAAAACCTAGCCCAAACCTGGTCACAATCAGCACTGCATCCCGGTTCATCTGCTCTCGAAAGCAAAGGTTGCGCTAAGACGGGATGACGACCATGCAAGCATCACATTGTCTGCTGCCGAGTTGTCCACACATAATCAGCAGCAGGGTGTTACGCAGAGCAAGCTCACAACAGCAGCATAGGGAAGCCCGTCGACCTGTTGTCACTCAAGCAGCATCTCAAGGCAGCACGTTTGGTCAGCTATTCAGAGTCACTACTTACGGCACATCTCACGGCCTGGGAGTAGGATGCATAGTTGACGGATGCCCTCCCCGCCTGCCAATCACCGTGGAAGAAATTCAGGGTGATTTAGACAGGCGAAGACCGGGTCAGAGCAGGATCACAACGCCCCGAAAGGAGAGTGATACATGTCAGATTGTGTCGGGGGTATCCGAATCAGGCTGGACAGAAGGCGACCCAATTCACATTACTGTACCAAATGCCACACAGAGGTCGCAAGACTACGCTGAGATGGAAGTTGCTTATCGGCCATCGCACGCAGACGCTACATATGACATGAAATATGGCACACGAGCTGTTGCTGGTGGCGGCAGAGCCTCTGCAAGGGAAACAATTGGCCGTGTTGCTGCTGGAGCTATTGCCAAGAAACTATTGAAGCAAGTCTGCGGGACAGAGGTAGCAACTGGCGCTCCTGCTTGTCAAGCTTTGAGGTACATTGCACAACATCTCCCCTATATTGACTTCTGTGGGCATGTTATGCAGGTTCTTGGCTATGTTAGCCGGGTGAAGGATGTAGAATCAGATGTAGATGTAGATGCTGTCTCTTCTGAGCAAATCGAAAGTAATGCTGTAAGGTGCCCAGACACAGACGCAGCTGAGCAGATGTACAAAGGTATGCCTTTTTCTACAAGGTAGCCTCAAAAAAATCACGTCCACTTAGCTCACAACATCAGGGTGACTGCAGTCATTGATGACATACGAAAGAAAGGAGACTCCTGCGGAGGGGAAGTCACATGCATCGTTCGCAATTGCCCAAAGGGATTAGGTGCTCCTGTCTTTGGCAAACTAGAGGCTGAACTTGCTGGAGCTCTGATGTCACTTCCAGCTTCAAAGGTCAGCTCCAGCCTCAAGCTGGCTCTCATCCTTTGACTTAAACTTGTCTGCCAGGTTGCAGTGCACGTCAGACTCAAGAATGCAGGGTGCAAAACATTTCTCTGACAAGTCTCTGTGTACATAAATGGTCTTGACTGATATTAATTATCTGGCTTGCTTCAGGGCTTTGAGATAGGGAGTGGCTTTGCTGGATCTCGCCTGCTTGGCAGCGAGCACAACGACGAATTCTACATGGCTCCAGATGGTCAGATACGGACGCGCACAAACAGGTAGAGCAAGCCTTTTTAATTCTGCATTTGCCATCTTTGCTGCATTGCTTATATATGCAGATATCATTAGTGATGCCAACAGCTGTGCTGTCATGCATCGTATGTGCACAATACCAGATGTGTGCAAGCTAAATATTGCAACGCATTCCAACAGGAGGTGCAAGCTTTGTAGACACAGCTGTCACACATTTGACATTGGCAGTGGCAATTGCTTCTATGATTATCTGCAGATCTGGTGGTGTGCAAGGGGGGATTTCCAACGGTGAGAACATTGTTCTCAGAATAGCATTTAAACCAACAGCGACAATCAGCAGGAATCAGAAGACAGTGGGTAGGGCTGGAGTGGACATGGAGCTGCGTGCAAGAGGGCGGCATGACCCTTGTGTGGTCCCTCGCGCTGTTCCAATGGTTGAGGCCATGGTGGCATTGGTGCTTGCTGACCACTTGCTGCAGCATTTTGCGCAATGTGAGTTGTTGCCAAGACAGGACTCCATCAGTCCTGACACCAGCATAGCGCATCAGTTTAAGCGGAAAGACTCATCTTTGCAGGAAGCAGCAGCTAGCCATTGATACCAAGCCTGTGTTTATGTTGTCAGTCATTTGATAGCAGAAGCATTACTACTATTGCACTACCCTGAGAAACGGCCTGGCAACGAAAAGCAATATCTGCAGCCTGTCAGGAATGCTGCCAGCAGGTGCTTCAGAACCTGATCCTACTTACTGTGTTTGATTTTGTCGTGTGTTTGTATGGGCTATTCCAATTGGAATGGAGCATTCTTTGATGGAGACACAAGTCCTTGTGATTTTAAAGCATGGAGTAAAGTACTAATGTGTATGATGCAAATCATGCTGACTACCAAGACATGCTGTGTGCTGCTAACTGGAGCACATCTGTGCGAAGAAGGTTTAGGACCTGCCCAGTTTTTGATGCTAGTGTCAGTGACGTGTGAAGGTAGCTGCTAGTGTCACCATATCAGTCAGCCTGCTGAGTCTATGTCTCAATTAAAGAGACGCCGCAGTCTGCTCATATGCAAAATTTTCGAATTCTCCACAACATACTGCTGTGGGGCCTTTGGACCCAAGTACAAAGAATTGTGCATCAGCCTCATTTTGCTGCTGCTATCAAGGCCTCTGCTGCCTGAGAGAATGCTCCCACAAGCGCTCCCAACTGCAACTTCTCACTAGTTCCATAGGCAAGTCGATACTCAACATCTGCCATGCGATCTATCAGTTCTATCCGAATCTTGCTTGGCATCTCTATCCTGAATACCCATCTGCAAGGATCGCTCCACAGGGTCAATGACAAGCTGTCAAAGCACATGGCCTGGCCACAAGTGTCTCATTTGAACATGCTGGTGTTAGATTCAGCACAAGCAACGACCAAGCAAGGTTTGGCCAACGAGGACGGCAGCTTGAACAATAAGCACTTATCACAACTGCTGGGCAAAAAGGACATAGAAACTCACGGATGTAGTTGCTGGACGATGTCCAGCAGAGCAAGCCCCTTTGTGACTTGCATTTCAGAAAGCTTTTGGAACACTGTTGTGAATGGCTCATTGAACAGCCAGTGAGCACATGTCTCTATGTCTTGTGGCAGGGGATTGCCAGTGTTCAAGTACACTGCAGTCTCATCCACTGTAGGTGACGCCATGTGCGTGGACTGCAGTCATAATCCAAGCTGACACAGCAGTTTCATAGAAACATAAGTCATCAGCAGGAGACACACAACCCAGATGCGTTGACTGTACTCACAGTCCAAGCTGACATAAGCTGTGATGCAGCAGCAGCTTACGTTGGCAGCAGAAGACAACACGTTCATCCCGAGCTTCACAGCATGCAGGGGCAAAGTGTGTAAAGCAGCTTCAGTTTGGCTGGCTGTACGAGAAAACTGACAGCTACCTGAAGAATATTCAGAGTCCGCCGCATGTCACCAGCACCAAGGGTGATGAGAGCCTCCATGCCCTTTTCACCCAAATCAACACTGCAGACACTTGCTGCAATCACAAAAGTTGCTGCCGGAGGAGATGCATATCTCAGCAAGCACAGCTTACCTTTCAGAATCTATCACATGTTGCAATCTCTCTCTCACATGTTGCTCACCCAAGGGTGGAAATCTAAATCTGGTGCACCTTGACTGCAACGCTGGGATGATCTTGCTGACGTAGTTACAGATTAGACAAAAGCGTGCATTTCGAGTGTACTTTTCAATCACTGCATGCAGTATGAAAAGGCTGTATGAGATATGTTTTATAGCAGGTCACTTGTTTTGTTGTAGCATCAACAGCTCACCTCGCCTCAGAGCAAACTGTGCATCCTTTGTCATTGCATCACACTCATCCAAGATGACCAGCTTGAACTTTGTGCTGCAAACAGAGAATCATTTGTCAGCAGTGATGAGGCTGCGTACTGTATGCTTCAAAGGAACTTTCTGCAGTAGGTATACCTAAAGATGGTCCTTGTGCTGACGAAATCCTGGATCTGCTGCCGGACAATTCCAATGCCACGGTCATCAGATGCATTTAGCTCCAGCACCATGCTACCCATGCTCCCACCGTACATTTGCCTTGCCACCGCAAGTATTGTTGAGGTCTTGCCAGTTCCCGGAGGTCCATACAGCAGAAGATGAGGCAGCCGGTTTTCGTTGACAAGACGTCTTACTGCATCACGATGGAGCGATGTTCTGCCTATCGTGAAGCAGTTACAGTGACATAAATGGCCATATCTTACTTGTATCAATGATCTCCTTGTGAGCAGCAACCTCATCTAGCGACTTCGGCCTGAACTTCTCGACCCATGGAGCATCTTGCTTCAAGTGAGAAGTCAATCGAGGCTTCTTGTCGGTATGTTGAGCCATCGCAAGACAAGGCTCACCCGATTTCACTGGATCGGTACTAGCATGCCTTGCAAGTCACAGATCAGACGGGTCGCACAAAGTTGGCGTCTTTTACAGCGCTCATACTTGTTTCAATGCAGCTGCAGGGACGAATGCCGTGGCTGACCCATTGCGCACGACCGCACTCTGTGTATCGGGTTCCCTCTCTGAAGTGCAAACGGGCGATGACATACTTAAGCCCTGCACACCTGCTTACAGCATGGAAAAACTGGTCTTTTGCGTGTCATGCAGCTTGAATGTTCATGACCCATCAACTCTTTGGCGAGTGGCTGACTGTCAGGTCTTGATAAACAACACATTTGTGTACACCTCTATTATACAGCAGATACCACTACATTCAACAATACACTACAGCTTGCGGCCCATCTCTGCAAAACATGTTCGTACAAACTCATTTGCATTCACCTGTGGAGCAGAGAGACTCGCCATATGCTGTGGAGCAGGAGCAACCGCTTGCACATTACTTGCTGAAAGCAATGCAGGATGATTCAGGTTGTATTGAGCAGCCATGAGCAGCTCTGTCTTGGCCGCCTCGGCGCCTGCACTCTGGGGGCCAGATGTCTTTGAATTGAACAGATGTAGCTGATCCATGAGCTGATCTGATGAAGGGTTGGCGCCCAGTGGTGGCACATCTAGCAGCAGAGGACCTGCGATGACCTGCTGCTCTCGGGCATTCAAACGGAAAATTGGTACCCTGCAAGTAAACATGTGCTTCAGGTATGCACAACTGCAACCATAAAGCATTCAAATGGATGCTGCTGCTGGTCATATCCAATGGTCAATGAATGAAGTATGTTGTACTGTACCACCAATCATGGCAGGACTTTCATATGGGTAAATGCACACGCTGCAGTGCTGTACTACCAACCCATCACAGCCGTAATGGTCAGGCCAGAGTAGCTATTAGGTCAGGCTGATAAGGATGGCTGAGAGCAGCAACAGGTATAAATGCAGCATTCTTTGATAGCATGCTTATATAGCTCACCTTGGAACATGATGCTGTAGATGAGTCTTCAAAGCCACAACTCTTGCCAGTGAGTCCATATCAAGTTGGCTCCGGACTGGCGTATGGTACCAGCCCATGATGCTGCTGACCCTCTCAGCAGAAGCCGCATGTGGCACAATGCTACACATGAACACCGCCAGGTTCAGCAACTCAGTACATGATGTGTGACTGGATCCCAAATTCAGCCACCATGCCTTGGCTGAAGTCTGTGGGGTGAAGGGTTGGTCAAAGGGTGGGGACCCCACCAGGTATAGCTGCAGCTGTTGGCTCAATCTGTCACACTCTTCAACTCCATGTCTTCTGTTCTGGAACACTGACCTTGCCTGCATCACAGTCCCTGCTCTCAATGTGGCTGCTGCGCAATTGCGTGCTGGATTGTCCCCATTTGCACTTGCTTGATCACAGTTGACCTTGTTTGTAAACATTAGACATGACATTTGTGACTCAGGCGACACACGGTTTAGCAGGCCTAGAATTAGTCAGCAATGATGGCTGACATACGCTTGCAGGCTAGCATGTTTGCCATGGTAGGCATGCTGTGGCAGGTCATGTTGCAACACCTACACATCTGTTGCAGCCGTAGTGCTCACTTGCATCGACGTATTGGCAAATGTGCAAAATGTGGCTAATTTACAGTCAGTTGAGTGCCAGCGCTAAGCAGACAAGCAATGTGTTGGTCACAAACCTTGTCAAGCAGGGTGTCTGGGTTTGCTTGAGGTACTGCAATATCCTTGTATCTGGGATCAAGAAACAAAGCTAGCCGGCAGAGGTCGCTGTCCAATTCAGCTGCCCTCTGGTTGAAGCCAGCAAAGCAGTGTGCAATGACGTCTGCAGACAGCAACATCCGAGTGCTGGAGCAATAGCTTGGACTGCTCATGCATGCAAGCCACGCTTGTGCAGGTGAGTTGTGGTAGCTAGAGTTTTGTGTTCTGAAGAAACAGCACTAAATGCAGAAAGACCAAGTGTTGCATATCTGATAGGCATGTAACTGTGGTGCAACCATAGTGTGCTGCAGGCATGCCATTGAAATGGCTGCTTAACTTTAGCTTTTGCAGGGCTGGTGCACACAGAAGGCACTTCAGCACCATGGCCAAGCACTTTTCCTTGAGACAAGCCTTCTATGCAAGTCTCACAGATGCATCATCAACACAAGTGCTCAGACTCTCAGGGGCGCTGAAAGGCTGAGCCGTCAAGAAGCTCACCATGCGGTAGCTTGGCTCCTGTTTCAGCAGCTTGCAGAAACCTTGCCAAATGCAACCAGTGTAGTACAACATCTGCCAAGCTGGCGGTCCTGGACATATTGCCTCTGACTACATCAGTGATGGGAGCTAGGAGCTTGCAGAACTCTGCAATCTGAGACCAAAAGCTGACTCTGTTCACACATTCACTCACCTGGCACATGGTAGAGAAGTCTGACAAACACCAAGATATAGTTTGTCTGCACTGTGACACTGTGGAGAGCTGAGCATGGAATACCAGATCATTGATGAAGCAAGGAAATCCAACACCTGACCAGAAGGCACATACGTGAGTGCATGAAGGGTACACACCGCTTGATTCATGGGGAAGTCTGGGTGCTTTTGCAACGTCTGTTTGATGGCATGCTCCATTTGAACCAGAGACTGAAGGCACTCATGGACGGACTGAACTTGACTAAGATTACATGGCAACAATTCAGCATTGATCCCCATCTCCTTTGCCTCATCTGCCAGGAAGGCGGAAGCTGCACTGCTGGCGTGGAAACGGCTGGCCATCATGTGAGCATTGCAGATCAAGGCATTTACAGGCTCAGAGCCAAGCATGGCCAATACAGCCAGACCCAAAGCATGCACAGGACATCTGCAGCCCAAACAGGAGATCATGAGACACCAATTGTCACAGCATCTGGACAGGCAGGTGCTAGTGGTTTTGCTACTCTCACTAGAGTAGCATCCTGATCTGTTGATGGTCGTACGGCCATCATTCAAGACGTGAAAAGCAATCTTGGAAACAGCCCAGGGTCCAAGCTACATTGCAACATGATAAGCACACATTGGTCCAGTTACACATGAGCAGCAAAGTATCATTGCACACAACGACTTACCGGAAATCTACAATGTGGGTGAAGCCTGGAATTGACACCACAAGATGCCGTGCTTCTGTCAAAGTGCCTATCTCATCTGTGGACAATGATCCAACCTTTTCAGGCCCCAGCATGTTAATCCACTCCTTGACAATCCCTGCAGGAACAAACTGAAATTGTCTTCAATCAGTGGCAGCCATTACCTAATATCAAGCACACAGATGGCCCAACCTGCAACATCTTCAGCTGTGTCAGCAGCACCTGGCAGCTCCTTGGCACCCAGCAGGAAGACACTGCCATCTGAAAAAGCAACATTGCAAGCATAGACAGGTTGGTCGCTGTCACTTCTCCACAAGTCTATGCTCACTGACAAATTGTGCTCTTGCGCTAGCCGTGCAGTAAATGCTGCTCTACTCTTCAGATACTCCTGTGTGAGGACGGTGGTCTGAAGCTTAGGAGCTCCTGCAGAGCAGGCAGTCAACGCAGGATTTCTACCACCCATCAGCAGTGACCTTCGAGGCCAACATTGTATTGTAAAGAAGCATGGCAGTGGGCCAGCACATGCCTGCTGGTACATAAGATGGCTTCAGGCTGTAGCAGAAATCTACCATCCAAGGACTCTCCACAGCATCAAAGGGCAGGCTGTTCATGATCAACAGGCGAAGTAACTTGACATCCAGCTCCTCCTGCTCTTTGTCGTTGATGGGTCGAGCTGCAGGCGCACGCGAGGCAGGCGGTGTTTGCCCGTATTCCCTTTTCTGCTTCTTGTTCTTGCCCGTACGTTCTTCATCAAAGGCCTTCTTGTCCAATTCTGCCTGAACATACTGTTTGATGTCTGTACTGGCGATTTGGCACACATACAAGATGTGTTTGTGCAAGTTCTCAACACGTCCGTCCTCGACAACATGTGAGCAGAAGTTGCACTGAGCTCGATATCTGTTGGTCTTTTTGTTGTTTTGCTGCAGCTTTGTAAAGAACTTCCAAATAAAGCTCGGAGGAGCACCTCCTCTGTTCTTTGGAACGGACGATGTCAAGCTTGTACTCAAGTTTGTGCTCACATCCGTGCCAACAGACTCCATGGCACAACGGCAAAATTGTGGCAGAAGTTGCGAAAGGCAAGATCACAGGCACAACCGGGTAAGGGTTTTGAGAGCAAGCCCTATGTACTAGCCGAGAGAGAGAGAGAGATTACAATGCTTTGGCCAGCCAACAGTATACGGACGCTTCAGGCCAGAAATCGACCCAAGCGATTCTCACAGGCACGTAGCAACTGAAACAGGGGTTGCGCACTGCCACAGCCTGTGTGATGCCTGCAGGCTGATGTTCTTCCTTATATCATGACATGAGACTGTGCGACAGATGGCGACACAAAGGACACCTTGCAATTGCTATGCATATGTCGTGCATGCCATGCACAACCAATGTACACTGCTGTAGATGTGCAACGCAACGGCTTGGTGTCGTCGAAATTTCGGCATGCATCTCGCAGCCTGTTGAAGAATTTAGTCAGAAATGCCTGGATCATGTCGGGTCTCAACAGTCACTCTTCAAGAAGAGCAATATGCATCTCGGTGGTTTCGAAGCTGATTCCATGAACCGCAGATGTGCTCTTTTGCCAATTTCTGATCCTGAGCTACGGTGCAAGCTTTTTGACAGTCTGGTACTACCCATTTTGAGCTATGCTAGCGAGGTGTGGGGTGTTGATGAAAAGATAGGTGACGCTGCAGAGCTACTGCATAGACAATTTTTGAAACACATACTTGGCGCCAGGGACAGTACTGCAAATCATTGTACTTGCTGAATTAGGCCGTTATCCTTTGTGTTTCCATTGGTGGCAACAAATTTTGCGATATCATAATCGCATCAACAATCTGTCTGATGATGAACGTCTCATCCAGTGTGCCTTTGTTGAGGGCATGCATGATCCGGCACACCTTTTTTGGAGCCACAAAGGTCACAGTTGGCTCCAGGGTGACTCTGTAGGTTTGAGCATTGAGGATGATTTAGATGTGAGTACTGTTATTGGCACCGCCAAAAACCATTATGCACAGACATGGCATCAGAGTAGTCTCAGCAGTGTTGCTAGGTACCAACCCTTGCAGCCAGAATATGTCCTAGCACCTTATCTTTCAGCAGTCAAGGGCTTCAAGAGCCGAAAACTCATCAGCAGATTTAGATGTGGATGTCATGGTCTTCATGTCGATACTGGTAGGCTTCTGCCTTTAGCACAGCAGGTGCCTAGGGGGCAACGCCATTGTGTTTTCTGCGCTTCTGGTTCAGCAGAGGATGATCATCATTTTGTGTTTGATTGCCCTGCATATTATGCTATCAGGAACAGGTTCACAAACATATTTTGGAGTGCAGCCCCTACACTGTCTTCTTTTTTCATCATTCTACATGATCCCAAAGTCATAGCTAGGTTTTTGAGGGAATGCTTTGAACACCCTGGTGGCAGCACAGTCTGGACATACCCTTTAGTTTTGTGATAGTTCAGTGATAATGTACAAGTGAGGTGTTAACTCTGCGTGCGAGAAGCCAAGTATGCAGGAAGAAGACAAACGCGGGACAGGACTCTGTTGGTCACTTCTGCTGATTCAGGTGACTCCATCGACTACATGGATGTCAGGATACAACGCGAGGTTGGCAGCGTCAGCCGGCTCACCACAGTCTTGTACGACAAGAGGGAACATCTGCCACTGTCCAGGCTATTCATCCTCAAATACCCCCATGCCAGCTCCAACATCAGCTCAGCAGCAAAGTATGGCATCATCACCAGTCAGTATCACAGGCTGCGCAGAATCATCATGGATCGCAGTGATTTCACCTTCCGGATGGCTGGCATCATTGGCTACATGCGCACCAAAGGGCACGATGTGACGCACATGATGTCCAGGCTCCACAAGCTATGCAGGAGATTCACAGAGCTGTACGGCACACACCCACATGACATCTACCAACAAACGGCCAACAATGTGACGCACATGGTTCCCCCCCCCCTACTTCTTATTGGTCTTTTAGGCTTCTTAACACTCAGGACATTCCCTTGAGTTCGGCATTGTTTCTGACAGCGACCAATTTGCAAACCTTATCTACCACCCGCCTGGACAACGTTGACAAATGCTGCTTTCCATGACTCACTGACAGCTCAGACCTTGAGGCAGCACTTGCTGAGGGTCATTATATTCACACACTAATTCACTGATTGCGACTGTGCAGTTTTTGCTCCTTACTGCCAACTAAGCCTGCTGCCCTGGCTGCATGGTCGTGCCAGCTGCCACTCACTGTGGCAGCTGGGTGTGTGTGTGTGGTTCCCCTCCGTATTTACTGCTATTCATGACTTGGGTGTGGTCAGTGCTGATTGACTGATGGCATACGCGGTCGCAGAACGGGATTTTGTTTTGTTTCCATTATATGTTGCTACACCTTTTGCCTTTCTCACCCTCATTTGATCATGACAGTGGTCTGCACGACAGTGTGGGGTCTCAAACACTACACCTTCTGCTGAAACATAACAGGCCTACCGCGTCATGTACCAACCTGAGGTCTACGGATGCACGAATGGCTTTAGCACCCATGTTGTGCGCTGGTCTCGTCAACCAGCTTCAGGATTATGGCATATGTTTGTGGTGGTCCCATTGTTTCTTTTTTGAATGGAGGCAATCTATAACTCTCTTTATCACAATGAAATATCTCTCCATCACCATGTTAACACCCATGCTGCCTAATTTAGCAAACCCTCACCTACACGCACGGTGCAGTGACTGCACATTCATTGACTCACTGCC
>JAABUU010003751.1_pt1 | contig 18862 bp, 25 predicted proteins | sample 5559301 | NCBI WGS metagenome assembly JAABUU01 (sample SAMN10711884, study PRJNA513360) | rock metagenome | isolation source: Antarctica rocks | place: Antarctica: Victoria Land, Richard Nunatak white | reverse complement strand
TTTACAGCTGTTGATCCTGAAGAACTTAGCCCAAAAAAGATATTACAAAGTGTGATATCTTCATACATTGTATCCTTACTGCCAGATGTAAGCTGCAGCTTGAGCAGTCACCCCTGTGGAGCAGGCTAGATGAATTGTACCATGTACCTCATATGTAAGCCTGTGGGATGCAAGCAGGGGGTTGAGGCTTAGCAGGAGTTACATGTACAGAGTGCGTGCTATGCCATGGTGGAATTGTGAGCCAGTGTGTTTGCTGCGCTGTGGTAGGTAGGGGTCACCTGTCATGGAGTGTGTGGGGTGGGGCGCAAGGCTGTGGGAGGGGGCAGACATCTCCACCTTCATCTGCTTTCTGCTGTCCTTCTTCTTGCCCAGGTGTGGGCTAGCAGGGGCCACCACGGGTACAGCAGGGACTGCTTTGGCTAAGGCAGAAGGCAGGCCTCGCCTTGGACTGCCTGGTGTGTGTTTGTGCCACCCTGTCTGTAAATCTCCCCTGCAAGGATCATCATACAGGCTCAGTCGTCCCCTGCTAGAAAGTCACCTGTGCTCTAGATAGCCAAAGTGACAATGCACATGATGTTTGTAGAGAGGGAAATGCGTCTGCTTTACACATGGCTCAGCAGCTCTGTGGTGGCAAGCCATCATCTAGGCATTGTCCACATTTGGGCAGTGGTTCTGCAACATAAACAATGACTGCAGCAAGAAAAGAGCCTGCTAGCTATGAAGTACCCTTCCTGGACTTACATCTGTTTCAATGTGCCAGACTCATGCTGTTCTCAACAGTAAGACACCAGCAGTAAGCCCAGGAGTAGTGATCCCAGGAGCGGACTCCTACCGTGCAGCAAGGGTAGTGAATTCGTCCAGGTGGGGCAGGCTGTGCATGAAGGTGGAGATATTGGTGACCAGCTGCATGGCTCGGGGCAGGGGGTTGGAGCCAGTGGGGCCCGGGGCTGCCACAGCCTGCTGCAGGGCCTCCACTACCACCTGCACAAACCCATACACATCCCCTTGATGTGAGTGACACAAGAGGAGTCGATGGTAAGCATGCAGGTCAGTGCGTGACAACTGAGCCTCTTACAAAGCCTTTGGCAGGGGGGTTCAATGATGACAAGCACATCTGGCATTGCAGGTTTTGCGTGATGACATGTACATCTGGCATTGCAACACAGACAAACATCTTGAAGGACCGGAACAAGCCAGGCCGCGACAACACTCAGCGGTGTTGCTATGTTCCAAGGCATGTTGTGTGTGGAACAGCAGAGGACAGCGATTCTGCAGTGGACCTTGCCAAACACAGCTGGAGTGAGCATTGGTGTTTGGGACAGAGCTTTGGTGGTCTCAAAAGATCCCAATTGGCTGTCTGAGAACAACCAAGCAGGTCTGCTCTGACGCCCATGCTGCTCATTGACGTGAGCTGCTCAATGGCAGGTTGTATAGCACAGCAAAGCACTCGACCAAAGCGTAAATTCAACAGCCCTTGCAGCAATGCAGCAGTGTGTTACGATTCAGGCATGAGGGGGTAGGGTACCTTGGCAAGCATGCGGTCTCTGTGCTGACGTGCTAGCAGGACCAGCTCGGCAGAGCTGACTAGGCCTGACAGAAACCCAATGCTGCTCTCCACAAAACTGCAGCATGCAAAGGGATTCAAGAAGTTCAGAGCACATTGTCAGAAGCTAGTGAACAGAGCTGAGCATGGTGAAAGCTATCGTACCGTGCAATGCACTGCCACATTTGTGATATTGATCATGACAACATGCTTGATGTTGAGCCCTCAAGGGCCATGATTGTGTCAATAGATCTGACACTACCACTGTTCTGGTGAAAGCAGCCATGTGAGATCTGCTAGACTGGCGTTCGTGATGAGGGAAGAGGGGGAATGGAGGTTGGGGAATGGTGAGGGAGGTCCAACACTGAGCTTAGTCAGGCATGCATGCAATAGGTCAAACACCTCTGATGGACCAAGACTGATTGTGCTTCCGACAGATGGCTTTGAGGCGGCACCTGTGTGTGATGCGCATGGTTTCAGGCACCATGCTGGTGAATGGGGCCTGGCAGGGTAGATGCAGAGAAGCAGCAGCAGAAGGCTGGTGCTTGCTGTCCAGGTCCAGCTGGAGGGCCAGTCCCAAAATGCCCTGCAGCTCCTCTACATCTGCCTCAGATTGCACATCAACCTGCAAGACAGCGACTGCTCTGGAGAGGAGGATGTGTGACAGCAGCCTGACATCTTGCAAGCTGCTGGTCTTGTGTCACAGGTTGGACGCATGATGAGGGGAAGGTAGGGATGAGAGCAGAGGAGGAGCATGCATGGTCGGCCCTTTCATGGAGTGCCATGAACAGGACCTTTCATGATTAAGAGCTCTGCAAAGTTAATCAGATAGTGGACAGGGGTGGAGTGGGATGTTGCATGATGGGTGTTGCAACAACAGTATGGTATGTGTACAAGCTTCTCTGCTGAACACGCATCAAATGACACAGCATATGTCGACACTTGCAGCAAGTCGCCACCAGAGTTGTTTGAAGTGAAGCCTCCTGAACACATGGTTGCCATCGCATCGCACGGCGTCCCTGGCAACATGCAGACACAGAACTATCATGCGTTACACAGCTGCAGTACCAATTTAAGTTGCACATCTTGAGTAAGTCTTACTCGGTGTAGGTCATCTTCCTTCACAGCTGTGGCAGCAACCTGAGTCATGGTGCCACTCAGGACATCATGAAACTTGTTTCTAGCTGCCAGCAGCACCTCCTTGATGGGCGCCATGCTGTACCCACACTGCCCTGCACAGCCACTCAGCATCCTGCTGAAGCAGTTTCCACATGTAGCTCTGAGAAAGGTCATAGGTGTGCAGACATGCCAGTTGCTGTAGCAATGCTGTCTCGCCTGAGACTCCAGACTGAGTTGCTGCAATGCACAGGGATAGCTGTGCACGAAAGCACAACTTGGATGGCAAAACAGTCGTTAGTCACACGCAGCAGAAAGTGATACACTACACTTGAGTGTATACAGACCAAGATCACAAGCATTGTCTTGACAATAAGAATCATGTTGTGGCAGTCAATCATTATGTTACGGCTGGCTAGCAAGCGGCACAGAGGGCTTTGGACAGGCAGGTGCAAGGCATTGCAGGCAGACTTGTAGCCAGATGACAACAGCGCTTGCTAAGGCTGCTTGTCAGTACCTAGAGCTGTGCGGCTGAGCAGTGTGAAGTCTTTCAGGCTGCGAAGCGGCGCAGGGTCCTGGAAAGAGGCACAGGCAGTTTCTAGGCGGGCTTTGAGGGTGGCCACAGCTGCTTCCCAGCCTGAGTTGAGCTGCCAGCCCTCCCCTGCTTCTCCACACCCTGCTTGCACCCTCTCCTCCACCATGAAGAACCCCACAATCTGCACACAAAGGGTGCACTCATGAACTTGATACACCAGCAGTGAACACTAGCTGGTGAGTGGTCAACTGTGCACATTGCAGTTGATCATACACCTGCTTGCCTCAAAGACCATGCAACACTGTCACACAGGCACAGGCAGATGTCCAACAGATTACTATGGCTGAAGCATATGCATCACATGCTCTGTCGAGACGACGGCGGTCCCCAGCCTTCTTGTGTCGGCACTTGGCGGTATTGTGGAGGATGAGTGCCTAAATGTGCTGCCAGGCTGCGTCTCCTTGCAAGGGCAGCATGTAAAGAACAAGGAAGCATGGGCAACAGCCAAGCACAGCTGCCATTCCCAACCAAGCAAAAGTCGTTTTTTGAAAACAGTCAAAAGTACATGACTGATAATACCAAATCCTGGTGTTACTGGAATGCATACCTCAGAATGCCCAATGAACCTGGTGATCAAAGGTTGCAGGGCCAGTGACACACCTGTGCAATGAAGCCCTGATAGGCTTCTGTGAAGTTGACAGGTGCCGCCAAGTCCACATTGAGCTGCTGACGTCTGTTGTCCAGCATGTATGTCCTGAACTGCTGCAGCCGACCCATGCGCTTGTGTATCTGTATGCACCTGCATGTATTTGGCAGGCTTACATCTATGACAATGCAATGCCAAAAAGCTGGTGTTTAGGTGGTCAGGCCACCAGTCATCAGGCCAGCAAAGGTGGTTAGGCTAGACAAGGTGGTTGCTGTGTCACAGACACAAGCACTGGATTGTGACTACACTGTAACCTTCAGCGCCCAGAGGCTCAGTCAAGTCGTGCCTTCTGACAGAGCCCTCCACTACTTCCAATGTTACGATGTTTGTACATCGACGCTGCAGGTATGGGTCGCAGTAACAGGTCACAATTTTTGCACAAAAGTGTATGAAGTAGAGGCTGTGGAAAGAAGCTGACCTGTGCAGGAGGGTCATGTCAATGCCTTTGAGCAAGTCTTCCTCTTCTTGCAGCTGCAGGTCCAGATCTGCCGTAGCTACTGCAGGAGGAGCTTTCCCTGCCTGCTTCTTGTGCTGCTGCTGAGGCTTACCTACAGCCACACCACATTCCTTGTTCCTAAGTCATTTGCATCAACACTGATTCAGAAAGACCCAGTGAACGACTTAGGCCTGAATATGCAGTGCTATGCCCTGCTGTGCCCTGCTCTGCCAGTGCTCTTGCTCTTGCTTCTGCTGCTGTGCTGTGCTGTGCTGTGAAGTGATCATGGACGGCCAAACAATAACAAAAGCTACCTGTGCTTTGATGCAGCAGCCAACCATTGGCAACTGCTGCAGCAGCTGCTCTGAGATCCTCCTTGCTGGTCAGCGGCAGCCTGTGGGACTTGCGCTGCTGTGTGAGAGCCTTCTCCCGCTGCTCTATCACTGATGCCTGCTTGATGGCCTTCATGCCTAGCTCCTTAGCCGCTGCTCGGACATTCACCTGCATCGCTACCCAACATAAGATTTGCTGCTGTGACTGAGTGCATGTCCGGATGGCTGTGCCATTGGACTAGTGCTGTCATCTTGGCTGTCTAGCAAAACCCTGCTAGGCAATAGGCATGTGGAGGAAGTGAGCGTAACCATAGGCAGCCATGCAAGGTGTGAAAGAGGCAACTTTGTGAATGCCCAAGAAATGTGGAACTACATGTAGCTGCTGTGGTGGCTTCACAATGTAGCTTGATGCATCTTCACATCTGAGCAAGACCATGCTGTGCAAGGTGTGCGGTCATGTAGGGTGGCAGTGCAACCATACAAGGTGAGGATGTAAAGTTTGCTGCTCGGTGCTACTCATGGTCAGGGGCTTACAAGCCACAAGATATCAGGCAACATGTTTGGTGGATGGCAGGACACACCAACCAATCATTGATATCAGATATGGCTCGATGCTGTATGGCTACGCCTAAAGCATCCAAGCAGCTTGTGATGTAGGGTTGCAGTTGACCCAAGCTCTGCCCCAGAGAGTCTTTGCTAGGCGCACTCCCATTGAGCCTGCATGCACACAGCTTCACTTCAGCATGCAGTGTTGGCTGCCTGGTCAAACAACACAAACAAGCAGTCATACATAAGCAGGCCAGCACAATGCCTGCACAGTCAAAGGTGGAAATTCAGGCAAGATGTGTGTACTGGCAGGAGTGAGCTGCACCTGGGTGGATCAAGACCTGTGCTGCCTTGTGATGACCATTGCAAGGTGGTCCTCTCTAAAAGCTGCTGCGCCTTGGACAAGTTGCCACTCAAGATGCAATTGCTGATGGTTGAGCAAGTGCGCAGCATCTTGCTGGCATAAGACACAGCCTGCATGGATTGGAGCATGGCTTGAATCAATGCTGCCTGGTGCTGTGGCCCTGGTGCGACAAGCCTTGCAAAACATGAAACCAAGCAAGGAGTGACGTGCACATGTCATATTTGCTTTGCTACAAAATGGTTTGTTTGGCTTTGTCAAAGGTGCAGGGTCAGACGCAGTAGCGGCTACAATGATTGAATAGAGCACCTGCTTCGGAAAGTGGTTTTACTCACTGAGCAATAGCAGACTCTGACCAACAGCTACAGGAACACAGTAAAATGGACAAAAGGCCTCTCAGAACAGACTCAAATGATCACAAGTCATACGTGTTGACCTGCAATGAGTGATTCAAGCTAGATGTGATACTGCTGTGCTCCTGCCAGTCTGTGAGATGGTGCAGATAAGCTTTGCCTACGCGGTTGAGACCAGAATCCACATCTTGTATGCGTGCTCTGAGTTCAGCAGCAGTGGTCTGCATTGTGCCAAGCTCCTGTAGCGATGCTGCCATCTCGTCGGCATTGGCCCTGTCAAGCAAGCAGCAACAGAGTACAGGAGCAGCAAAGGCAATCTTGTAGGCATGAAACTGCCGCAGGCAGGGGAGTTCAAAACGTCATCTTTGATGCAAGCACAAATGCCTGTGCCTGATACTTTCTGAGGGTTGAGATCATGCATGCTGTATGCATGACGGTGTTCAGTGCTGTGAACCAGTGGCCTCATAGAGGGACTCAGTAGCATCTGACTCGTCAGTACCTGCAGATTGATGCTATCTCACTGCCTTGGTCCTCTGCCACACTGTATAAGGCAGTCAAGACACCTTGCGCGGAAGCTTCTGTCTGCAAGGTTGGTGCATTCTGTGCTGGACTTCCTGCTTGTGCCATTCCCTCCTGATCCAGCTCCAGGCCAGCCGGTACAGATGCCAGCTCTGTGGCATTCTCAAACACATACCGCACCTGTGTGCCTCAAGATATGTTTTTCGAGACTTTGTGCTGATATGGACTATGCAGTAAAAAGGCATCGACCCAGCTTTGCAGCTGGACGCACCAATGGAGCAATGTCCTCGTTCCCTAAGCCTGTTTCCACGAGATCAGTGATTGCCGCAGCTTGGTTGTCAGACGCCATGCTTATTTGCAAGGTGGTTTTGACTGGGCTGTTCGACAAAATAAAGGCCAGTGGCCAGACCACTGGCGACAAGATCACGGCAACGCGGATGCAGGTCAGTGACGGCCCTGTTGAACCTTGGAGCGTGCTGTGAACAGATCGAGAGTGTGCAAGGTGACCTGTGGCCTCATACTCGCCGGCACCTCCGTTGATCAAGCAAATCACTGCTTGTGTCTGGTGCTAGATCTTGGTTCCCTATGCATGTGGTCTCTACCCGTCAACGCGTGGCCGAGATGGAAGCAGTTAGGCTTTGAGACCCAGGACCTGATGATTTTTGCGTCGGACGCGTCTTGCAAGTTCTAAGGCTCGTCCTTGCTTTTGCTGGCGTTTCATCCGACGGTCGCGCCCACGGGTCTCACCTTCGCACAATCCGCAACTGCTCGCGCGCTGCAGGCAAGCTCTGCGCCCATGTCGTAGCATGCACCATGTCCCAAGTAGCACGAAGAGAATCAGCTTAACCTCGTGCACAAACGTCTTCGCTGTCACAAAATCCGTTGGATCAGCTAGGCATGCTCCCTGTCTTCGTGAACAATGCAGCATTACCTGAGCATTCTGGACAGCCCAAAAGACTAAATGCCAGACATACGTGCACCGGCCAAACAGGAGGACACAGGGCCACACCACACATGCCTTGAGGCCTGGACGTCTGGTGCCATAAGCGGCTGCTTGGCTGGCTTATTGGCCGGCATGATATGGGGAATCGTCCAGGAGAAGAAGTTCATTTTCAGAAACATGAACAAAGAGGCCCATCTCATGGAGCCACCAATTCAGCTTTTTTCGGTTATGATGCGCGGCACTAAAACAATGGCCATCATGGGTACGTTCTTTGGTAAGTGGGCATCCTGATACGCATTTACAACAAAATGATTGCAGTCTAATCAGATGTCTGCTGATTCTTTTAGGGCATTTAGGCACAGAGCTCACAACACATGTGCATGCACGCAGGAGTGCTGAGAGGGTTGCGCTGCAATTTTTGCAATGACGTCTTGGACAGAGACGGCCCATTCTTACCTGGTGCAGCTGGTGCAGCAGTAAGTCACCGCAGCCTATACTACGACAACACAGTGCTCGTCAGCAACTTTCCTGCCTGCTCAAAGAGTGTGCAAGTGCTGATTGCACACTGTCCAGTGCAAGGCTTACCTCAGTGTGCTCAGCAGGCAGGTCTGACCCGGTCGTTAATATCAGAAGTACCAATGACTCCTGTCTTACATGGCTGGAAAGCTACGGTAAGGTTTCACCATTTAATCAGTCTGCATAGCAGATGCCATTCCAGACTCTGAAAGTCTTCTGATGCCTTGCTTAGTAGGGCAAAAACTGGTCACATATGCATGTTGCAGAAGTCAGGAGTTTTGGCTGCTGGTCTTTTTGCTGCAGCAAAGTGGGTTGACCCAAAAGACACAGAAGAAGCTTTGGACACTGCTGCCCCAGACTGAGCAGGTCATATGGTTCCTTCTTTAAGTTAGGGGAGAGTATTGGTATGTGGTTTCCCGGCTAAAGCAGAGATGGGTGGATCCCTCTGGCATGGATACATGCCAAAGGTAGCATGATTGCTCAGTGACATTGTACTCCCAAGTTTAGATTGCTTGTGGCAAAAAAATGCTATACAAGTGTAGTACAACACAAGGGAACTACCAAATGATTATAGCATTTGGCACTACATTCATGATACAGCATGGGTGCATCGCAAATCAATGCCGAGGCTGTAGTGTCCTCTGCTCAGTATGAGGGTCTTTCGCAATGATGTTGAAATAGGCATGTAGCACAATGTGGTCCCTAGGATTGCTTTCGATAGCACTAGCGTACACTAGCATGTTGCAAAGGCAGCACATCTTGTTAAGCTGAATAGCATGTATATTTGCCACATGACAAGCTCAGGTTGTCACTTGAGCAAACACATACAAGTTTCAGTGCAGAATCTGACTTGCAGCCGGTGATGTCCTGGACATGACATAGCCATCAGACCTGCTCGTTTGCAAGCTTGCTGCCCATTGAACTGCTGGGACGGCCAACATCTGATTTGTTAACAGCCCTTTCAATTGCTGAGTTGATAGCAGCCATGCCCTTGGAGGCTGGAGAACGACCTGCTGCTTGTCCGCTTGTATTGAGTGGTGTCAGTTCTGCTTGTGGCGCACGTCCATGGGCAGTACCTCCTGCATAGCCATATAAGTTTATGCAGAAAGACCAAGCAGCCATCAGCTGATGCTGCCCATATGCATGCTGAGTTTTCCAAGGATCTCTTCACATGCTGCATGATGCTGACGGCAACAGCCATAGGAATCCTTTGACAAGCTGATTCAGTCTGTGAAAATGCAAAGGATGCACTACAGGAGACAGCTGAAAGACTCACCCAGAGGAATATCACGCAGTTCTCTTCTTGCACAAATAGCTTCACTGAGCAATGCAGTGATGAGAAAGGAACCGCCAGTCACGCCCCACCTGCAGACACCCTATGACTGATGCGTGAAGTGCGCTGGACCAGAGGGGCAGTACACACCAGCAAGGCAGAGGTCTTTTTGATTTGGAGATGGTGCACTTTGCCTCTGTGATTTATGTCTGACAATCCAACTTACCATTCCCAGCGTCGTGGAAAACCAGCATACGACGCAGATGCCACTATATGGATGAAGTGGACTGTGAACGAAAAGTCCAAGCATTTCTTGGCTCTCTCAACCTGTATGAAAGGCCAGCAACAGTAGAGTTAGTCTGGCCGACAACGGGGGCTCAGGAAGCTTAGTGAGCTCTTGTGCGCCATCACCAGAAATGGGTGCTTACTATGAAAGCAACAGACACAGCAGTCACGACAGCTGTCCCCAAGCTTAAAAGCAGCACCATCCATCCTCCAACTTGCAGCCATACACTGCTGAACAGGTATGACAGCGTCAGCCCGCCAGCATATGGGCCTACAGCGCGACTTGTCTCCTCAATGCTCAATTTCTATTCTAAGCGCTCCACTAATATTGCAGTCTCAAGCTTACCCACCAGGAACCAGAACAAAGCACCAAGGGTAATATAGAAGATCGCTTGTATACTAGCTATCTGGGCAATGATGTATACAGGATCGTATTGAGAGGTGCCATAAAACATGACCGAGCTGTTATCGGGTGTTCATGTGTTGAATCTATCACAAAAGCACTGGGGTTCAATAAACAGCGCGTTGATGCGGGCCGTGAAGATCGTTACCCGCCATCACGCTGCAGCCCAGGGGTTTGGCGAAGCAAGGTTGTGCCAGGCAACCCTTCCAGTGCAGAGGCGACAGCCTACGCGCGAACCTAAGGGGCCTGTACGGGTGGTCTGATCTGCCAGCTCTGCCACCTGCTTCTGCTGAACAGTCTGAATTATAAATTGCTCCGAAACCAATGTCTAGTCTACATGGTCGTGAGGCAAGAGCTTGCGTGTGATCTGTACAATCTTGTCTACTGATCAAGAAGAACATATGCTGCCCCGCGCAGTGCTGAGACAGTCTCGCTTGGCAAAGCAACTCTGTTGCGTATCTTCTGCGCTGCGTGTCGATCGGCTTTGGTTGCATAATAACAGCAAAGCGGTGAGTTTTTGTGCTGATCAGAAGTCAAGCTATAGGACCCTTCAGAACACATTCTCACAACGAACTCGTTGCTGACACAGAGGATCGGGAATTTAGACCTGCCTACTGAAGTAACCCTAGTGGAGGTCTCACCTCGCGATGGACTACAGAACGAGAAGCAACGGGTATCACGAAGACTGTAAAGAACACCGAACATGAACCATGTCTCTCTGGCAGAATTGCCACGATAAGCGATTTCTGCAGGTGTCAACAGCAACAAAAATAGAACTAGTAGAAGGTCTTGTGGCTGCTGGACTGCAGCAAGTGGAAGTGACCAGCTTTGTTAGCCCAGTATGGGTTCCACAGCTTGCAGACGCAGCTGAGCTGTGTGCAAGCATTTTTCGAAAGAAAGGTGTCAAGTACCCAGTGCTTGTTCCCAACCTGAAGGCAAGCACAGAGCGCTTTTGTTGCACACAAGGCAGACTGTCTCTTGTGTTCGTGACGTTGCTCATTTTGTACCTTATGTGTTGTGTCTGACGTTTGCAGGGTTTTCAGCGGGCACGTGCTGCTGAGGCAACTGAAGTTGCAGTCTTCACAGCAGCGTCAGAGCAGTTCTGCAAGAAGAACACCAACTGCAGCATTCAGGACAGCCTCAAACGCATTGAAGAGGTGATTGCAGCTGCCAAAGACTCCCAAGTGGCTGTCAGAGGCTATGTATCCTGTGTAGTTGGTTGCCCTTATCAGGTAAGTATCTTACTGCTGACTTTACATCGACCTGCTGCTGCTGTTTGCAGTTCACACTGTCAGCTGGCTGCATCTGCATTGCTGTTGATGATCTGCATCTTGTGACGCTGCTGGTGGATTGTTGCTTTCTTGGCTGCACGTGTGGAGGTTGACTTGCTTGTAGCACATTGCCTTGCACTGAGGTTGTCACACACATGCTATCTGTGCATGATTTCACTGCCTCTAGAGAGCATCAAGGCATTCATGGACAGTCACAACTGATTCTTGCGGTGAGTACAAAGTAACTGAATGGTAGCAATACAGACTGTGCGCAGTACAGTCACATGCAGGGTGATGTTGAACCAGAAGCAGCTGCAAAGATAGCAGGGAAATTGTATGAGATGGGATGCTATGAGGTGTCAATGGGAGACACCATTGGCGTGGGTACTCCTGCTTCAGTAGCTGAGATGTTCAAGGTATGCTCACCTGCTGCACATCTCTGGCGTGGGACTGTTTTCCAGCTCAAAGCAGTCTGTGACACTGCAAGAATGTATAACGCTCAGCATCTTTGCAGTGGCTGCTCTGGTTCAGATGCTCAAATGTGATCTGCCCAAAAGGTGGCATCTGCTTCTTGATCCTTGACTGCATGTGTATTGCATTGTGCATGTCCTGTCAGTGTCGTCTACAGCTGTTGAGTGCAGCGTCACTGCTAAGCGTGTTGGAGTGTGATATGTAATGTGTTGGTGTGTGTGAAATCATTATGATGTCATCATCCATTGCATGAATGACACACCACACATGTCAGCACATGCCCATGCACACAAACAGGCTCAGCATTTCATCTCCCCTTTGGTTGGGGGTGCCAATGCATGAATACATAACAGTGAAGTTAACCCAGATTGGAGTGGTTCATCCTTGTTCTGCAGGCCTGCAAGGATGTGTTGCCTGTTGAGGCTTTGGCAGCGCACATGCATGATACATACGGGCAGGCAGTCGCCAACATCCTGACATCTCTTGGGATGGGGATCAAGGTGGTGGACACAGCTGTGGCAGGTCTGGGCGGATGCCCTTATGCCAAGGGAGCAACAGGTAGCTGCTGCTGCTGCTGCTGCTCATGTCCAAGTTTCTGCCATGGTACCCTCTGGGCAAAGGATACGCTTGTGCTCTTATCATCATCAGTGCATCCAAGTTTGCAAATTGCTGCCATCTTGTGGACTGTTGCCTATTTTGCGTGAAGATCTGCACTGCCCAGCTGGCCCGCATGGACCCTCTGAGGACAGATGCTGATCGGGCACATGATAATCCGTATGCAGATGCTTTATGACACCCTGTGGAAGAAAGAAGCTATGCTCAGCACATACCTTGTGCGTGGTGAACAAAAGTATCTGGTGTGCAGGTAATGTTGCAACTGAGGATGTGGTGTACATGCTCAATGGGCTTGGTATCAAGCATGGAGTGGACATGGATAAGCTGCTTGATGTCAGCGAGCAGATTTCATTTGCACTAGGTAGACCAAACAGTTCGAGGGCGGCCAAAGCATTGTTGGCAGCAAGAACAGACATCAAGCAGAAGGAGGCCTGAACCATCACCAATCAATGACACTGTGATGATTGTAATGAACAGCCCCAATATGACATACCGCAGGCTAAAACTGCATGATACAGTCAGGCAGTCTGCATAGGAACATCAGCTTGCAGTGACTGTTCATACATGAGTTGCCCAATATAAGAAGTTGTTTAGCAATATCATGAACAACTATTCAATGTGTGTTTGTAAAGATTAAAAGTGCACAAATGCCACTCTGGTGCTATTTCACACGCTGGGCTCTGCTCAACGTCATACTGTTACATAGGCGAAGAGGGGAGATTTGATTGAACATAAGAGGACACCCTGCTCAAAGACAGCTGATCTATAGCCCTATATCATTTAGTCGTCAAGCAGTGTCTCTGGCCAGGCCATAATAAAAGAAGGTTCAGAACTTGATCTAGCTTGATCATGGCCTACAAGTAAAGATTTCAATCACCTTAATGCAGTTCACATTTGAAGACAGCAGGGATGGCATCAACAGTGCTTGAACACACATGTTGCAACTTACATGCGAGGACAACCAATACTGTATAGCACACCAGACAAAAGAATTTGCATCTTGAAAGTACTGGCTGTTGCGCTCAGCCCCTTGGGCTATTGAGGACTTCAAACTGCAGCTGAAACTGAACATAGACAGGTTCTTCATGCATCACTTGCAAAAATACTTGGAAGGACAGTGTGAGAGCAGACATGGGCTGGACTGCCTGTCTGCTGCTCACACACCCACTTCTGCAGTCAAAAGCTGTTTGTGCTAAACTGCACAAAAAAAGCAGCCAGCACAAACAGTGGCGCAGAAACCACCACCGACAGGCTGGTACAAAGCTGTCAAATACATGAGAGGGTCGATCTGATCACATTTGCCACAGGTCAGCCCTCCACCTGGGTTGCCAATGAAATGTAAAACCAATTGCTTGACTGCTTATTGGTGAGTGCTCAGGTTAGGATTGGCCTGCTGAAGGCATAAGCAGAGGCGAGAAGGCAGGAAAGGTATGCCTTCTGCTGCTCAATACCTTCCACACTGTTCCATTCATAAAAGGGTATGCTCCGCACAAGATAGCCTCGAGACTCTAGCATGCACCTGTGAAAAACATGTCCCCCTCAGCTCACAATCTTTGATGAGCTCATCTTTCAGCCGCTGTTGACTGGCAAGCTGACATTGACAACTCGCCAAGCAGGCCATGCACAGCATCTGCCAGGACACAATTTTGATAGCATTGACGGATGGCTTGGTGGATGCGCAACAAGGGTCACCCTAACATGAGCTGCTTGACCAATGGCAACCAGACAGGTGTACAGGAAGGGTCACCTGCGCCCCACAGTACGCCCAAGAGGGCGGTGGGAGTTGGCTGAGAAGTGAGAGGGGCCATCCACTTCAAGCACCACCTTCAAATGCACAGCAAGTTGTTAAGCGGCAGAAAAAACAATGTCTGGTAGATGTATGGCATGCAAGGGAAAAGCGCGCAAGCTGTATTTTGATGCTGTGCCCAGGGCAACACCAGCCAAACAGTGACATGTTACCTGCTCCCACACAATAGGCACCTAGGCAGCTGGCCTCAGAGTCTGAATGAGCACAGTTTAGTTGCATAGCAAGGCGCACAGGTCTGGCATGCAGACAAACAGACTTGCAAAACGAGAGCAGACACTAGTCTCGTGGGCATCAGACAAGCAATGACACATCGAACAGCAGAGCAGGGAGCAGACCTTGTTGTCCTGCATAGCAATGTCTACACAGAAGAGGCCATCAGGGGTGATGTGCTCATTCGTGTGCACCATGCCCAGGCTCCACAGCACCTGAGAGACGTCCTCGTGCAGCTTGCTCATGCGCCCTGTCTGGCGCACTGATGCCTTCCACACAGCTAGGGCACTTTCCAGCAGGGCTGGCGGGAAGCTGGCAGCAAGGGAGGGCCCTGGGACGCGCCCTCCTACTGGCCGAGCTGCAGCTACACAAAGTGGTGTTACTCACAAGCTTGACCAGCCAAAGGCCGCTCTGCTGCCAACCAGCTGCACAATAGTATGAACTCTTTCCATGCATGCATACTGCAACATCTGCACAAGAGCTATGCTGGAAAAAAAGCAGATGTCTTGCACATGTGCGTCAGGCCAAGATTGGATAGCATATCACAAGCACTCACAGACCATAAGGGTGCCAAAGTGCGACGCCTAACGGATGTGGGGGGGGGGAGCTGACAACACACCTGCTGAGTCCAGTAGCAAGTAGACCTGATACATCTGATGCTGGTCAGCATCATCAAAGCTGGCAACAGGCACATTGCCCAGCTTGTCCAGCAGAAGGCGCCAGGTGTCAGGCGGACATGCCTTCAGAATGGCCAGAGCCCAAAACATGTTTGCCACCTCCTGAGGCTTGAACCTGCACAATACCCAGAGCATATTACTCAGCTTGCATCATCTGTGCAGAAAGTAGGCGGGATATCATAGCACATGCATGCAATTCCATACATGTTTGCGCAATCACTGATGAGCTCACTCACTGCATGGTACAGCCCTGCTTGTCTATGACCCCACAATGGAGCTGTACGAGCATCAAGACAAGAGGTCATGAGTGTTGATGCCAGCACATGCACCAGTCAATGACACAGCAACAAGCCAGACTCAAGGAGAGCATGTGTCAGTCATTGTGTACCACACCTGTGCCAGTGGCGCAGGCAGTACATTGCTGCTGACTGTAGCAAGTCATTGCAGGGGTAGTGAAACAACTTGGCGTAGGCCCACACACTGTTGGTTGTGTCCTGCGGGCTGAACTGCTCGATACGTCGTGCAATCTGAACTGCAGAGGCATCCAGCAGCTGCACTCCTGGGTGGTGCTCCAGGGTGGCTAGCGCCCACAGGGTGTTGGCAATCTCCTGTGACGTGTACTGAGGCAGAGACTGGACTGCCCGCTGAGCTGTCACATCCAGCACTTCCCTGCCTGGGTTGTAGCCTAGCTTGGCATAGGCCCACAGACTGTTGGAGATGGCCTGGGGGCGGAAGTGGTGGATGCGCTCTGCCATCTGTGCAGCCATGGTGTCTAGGAGGAGGTTGTTGGGGTCATGCCCTAGGGTGGCGTACGACCACAGGGTGTTGGCAACCTCTTGAGGCTTGAAGCGCTGGATGGTGAAGACTGCCTGCTTGGCAGCCCCATCCAGAAGCTCATAGCCTGGGTAGTGGCGCAGTGTGGCATATGCCCACAATGTGTTGGAGATGTCCTGCAGTGACAGCTCATATGTGTCAGTCACCATGACTATATGAGCAACAAGATACCAACAGGGCATCATATGATGGATGCTGATCTTGCTGCTTGAGACGCCCTAGAGCTGACAGGTGTGCTTGACGGCCACCTGCCAACTGCTGGTCAGAGCTGATTACATACAGACTAGTATACAGGGTTGAAACTAGATACTTTGAGATGATTGATGACTGGATGCCAGCTCTGCTGAAATACAAAATAGCAAGGTTTTATTTTGGCAAGATACACAATAGCCTGATCGTTGACATGCCTTGAGGCAGGTGTGGGACAGACACTGGCAGCTCAGGACATGCCTAGAGTGCGCAGCACGCACCTGAGGTACAGACTTGGGGAAGTCAATGACCATCTGATGGGCAGCAGCAGCTAGCAGGGACTCAGGGGGGGGGTACCCCAGCTTGGCATAGGCCCAGAGGGTGTTGGAGGTGGCCTGCGGTCTGAATGTGCTGATGATGGTCACAGCATGCTCCCCTATGTTGTCTAGCGTGTCTCCATCAGGGTAGTAGCCAAGAGTTGCAAAGGCCCACATGGTGTTGGACACCGCCTGAGCTTCAAATCGATCCAACAGGGTCTTGATAGCATAGATGAGCTGCTGAAACTGATTGGTGTAGATGATGGAGGGGGGCTGGTTGGATAGGTTAGGAGGCTGCAGCTTGGCTAATCTGTGCAAAGCTGTAGCCACATTTACTTCATCAAATTGATGTACGGACTCTGCTATGATGTCCAGGATCTGCTGGTAGTGCACTGCACTGGCAAGACGCTTTGTAATGGCCTTGTTGTGACTGAACTCATTGCCTCCTCGCTTGCCTGCATTTGCCATTGGGCTGCCGCTGCCAGCATACACCCCAGGGTTGTACAATGCACCCCCCTGACCAGACCTGGTGGCAGCTGCAACTCCAATGGGAATTTGGTTTGGATGCACTGGGGACTGCATGTTGTAGCCTTGATATGCTGTGCCTGGTCTAGGTATGGGCATTGCTGCACCCATCATGCCGGGATGAGGGGTGTTGGGGGGCAGCCAGGCATCCCTGTACTGCCAGGCATTGAGGTCCCATGGCGAGGGAAGATGTTGCGCTAGCCCAAAGGCCCATGGGTCAAAGGTGCTGCTGTTGGCCTCAGCAGGCTGTGCAGCAATGCTTAGCTGGTTGAGCCTTTCCAATGCAGCAACCATTGCTTGACTTTGGCTATTCTGGGGGAAGTTCAGGCCTGAAAGCTCGGCATGGCCAGCCGGCCCAGGTTGCTGAAGAACCTCTGCCATTGTGCTGTTGCGCTGTAACTCAGGTGCACTGGTGTCCCCAATAGCTGCCAAATGAATAGAAGCACAAGTATAACTGTTACTGTTGACAGAACTGCCTGTCAAGGCAGTCTGCTACCTCCCACAGAGCAAGACGCAACTTGCATTCAGGCAACCCTGTATCATTCAACGTTGTATTAACTCCCTGCGTATTGCTTGCAATCAACTGTCGAAGCATTGCAGCGTGCCTTTGTGGCAGGCAACTGCGATGCATGCACATCGCATTACAGGCCGGCTGTAAACTCACGAGCTGAAAGGCGGTCCTGCGCCGGAAACAACATCGTGCATTGCAATCTGTCTGCCAGTCGATGTCAAGACGCCGAGTTCTTCCCGTTTGCGCGGCAGCCGGCAAGTATGAACGAAAGCAATTTTGACATAGACGACGCAAAGCAGATCGAGTGGCTTCAGCGTTGCCTGAGGTCTTGCGCCGCGTTTATTAGCAAGCAGGGGTACGATCTGAGCACTTTTCCACACCGACAGTCCTGACATTTGACTGGCGCGTCGAGTCAGTGATGCCAAACCACCTACTTTGCGAGCAGGCAGCTGATCAAGAAAAGTACGCCGTAAACGCCGACTTACCTTTCTATGCAGGTGTCAAAGAAGCCAGCAGGCCTTCATTTTGAGCAGAATTCGTCATCAGCCACGCAATGATGAGTAAACGCGTCGTCCAAGCTCTCAATCAATCAATAAAAACTGCCCTGTGGGAACGCGTAAGACCTTTGTCAGCAGCATGTGATGCATGTGATGGACGGCAGCCCGTGCCTTTGCAAATTTGCCCTGTTCAGCTATACAGCTATACCGCAGCATTGGAAACGACTAAAAAGTCGCCCGCGGCACTGGAGATGAGCAAAGCCGCGACGGTACGCTTAAACTTGAGGCAAGCTTTCAGACAAGTCTTTTGATAGCAAATGGCTGCGCAGGAGAAACAAATATGAGTGATAAATTACAGCAGCTGGGTTCATTCATAAAGTGCATTTACCATATCATCTGAATCACGATTACGAAAGCTACACAGACACTGTGACGGACAAGCAAACAATTACGAGCTTGACTAGGGAGCTTGAACAGTCAGAATCATTTATTTTACTCAGACTGTGGGCAAGGCTGGATCAGTATATAGAATTCTTTTTGCATCTGTTCAAGTGATTTTCTTAAAGTAGCTGCTAGACAAATCGTCCTGGATTGGGCTGTTACTTCAGTACTCCAGCGCTGCAGCCTGTGCTGCTTCAGCCTCTGCCTTTGCCTGCTGTGAGGCTTTGTTAGTTGCCTGTATATTTACCTGTAAGCAGAAGACACATTGTTAACAATACCTGGTATACATGTATCCACATCCAAACTGCATTGGACTATTTACCTGTAAGCAGAAGACACATTGTTAACAATACCTGGTATACATGTATCCACATCCAAACTGCATTGGACAGGGACCAACCAATGCTTAATGCATTGTGTGCATGACTTCATCACACGTCAAAAAAATGAGCATGGATTCAGGTTTTTGCTCTGCTTCGCAACTAGACCATGGTGGCCACTAACAACAATTTCCAGTACTCCTGAATTGCTACCATACACAGCTCAGGCTGCAATGTTCATTGCAGAAATGCACAAGGGACATAGCGCGCATCTGAAGATCACCCAAAGACACTGAAATGAGGTGGAACA
>JAABUU010003749.1_pt1 | contig 18870 bp, 21 predicted proteins | sample 5559301 | NCBI WGS metagenome assembly JAABUU01 (sample SAMN10711884, study PRJNA513360) | rock metagenome | isolation source: Antarctica rocks | place: Antarctica: Victoria Land, Richard Nunatak white | reverse complement strand
TGGAGGAAGTACGGCTCGATCGGGGCGACCACGCCCGGCTCAAGGGGGACGGGCGGGAATACTGTCGGGCGGAGGCGCACGAGCGGATGCGGGGGGAGGCGACGCTGGCGCGCGCTGCGGCGGCGGACGCGCAAACGCGCGGCGAGTCGCGGGGCGACCGGGACGATCACGACCGATGAAGGAGACGCCATGAACGGGAAACGAATCCTCCTGCCGAGTCTCCTCGTGATCACGCTGACCGCAGGGGTAATTGGTGCGGTGATCGTTGGGCCGACCGTCGCCACGCGCGTGCGTGTCGGGCGGCGCGCCGTTGAACTCGCCGCCGCATACCCGGCGCTGCGGCTCGACGAGGTGATCGCCACGCTCACGACCGAGAGTCGCGCAGGATCGTCGGCCAGCAGGGCGGTCGCCGCGCAGCAAACCGGCGTGGGGGAGTGGTTCGGGCAACCCGTCGCGGCGCGCTGGGCGACCTACACCCGACCCGATCATGCCCGCGTGCGGCTCGTCACGCATAGCGAACTCGCGGTCTTCGCCGTTGGGCTGCTCGCTCTGTTTCTCCGCACGATCGGCCGGGGGCTCTGGTTCCTGCTGATGCTCTGCGTGATGCGGCGACAGGGGCGACCGGGCACGAGCCACGGCAGCGCCCGCTGGGCGAGTGCGGTCGAAGTCGCCGGGATGCGACCGCGCGCAGACTGCGCCGATCTCGTCGTGGGACGGATCGGACGCCATCTGGTCAGTGTGCATGAACGCGACCAGTACGAGCATCTGCTGCTCGTCGCGCCCACGGGCGCAGGCAAAACGAGCGGGGTGATCCTCCCCAATCTGCTGGCCGAGCCGGGGACCCGTTCGCTCGTCATTACCGATCCCAAGCGGGAACTGCTCAGGAAGAGCGTGCCGGCGGTGCGGGCGCGATACGGTCAGGAGAACGTCTGGGTCCTCGACTTCCTCGACCCGACGCTCTCGCGCGGCTACAACCCGCTTGCCTACGTCACCGATGCCGCCTCCGCCGACCTCTTCGCCCAGACGTGGGTGCGCAACACCGGCGAGTCCAAGGACGCCTTCTGGTCGAACGCGGCGCGCACGCTGATCGGCGCGTCGGCCTTGCACCTCGTCGCTACTGAGGAGATCACCCCGCCGCTCATCGCGCTCGTCGACCTCCTGTGCGGCACGCCCGCCGAGTCTGTCAGTGCCGCGTTGGCGGAAAGCCCCGTGCCGGAAGTGCGACGGCTGGCGCGGGGCTTCCTCGCCAACATGGCGAAGAATGAGCGGTTGCTTGGGAGCGTGTTCACCGAACTGCCGCCCCGCTTCACCTGCCTCAACCTCCCCGAGGTGCGGGCGGTGACGGGCACCAATGAGATCGCTTTCGCCCAACTCGCGCGGCAGCCGATTGCCCTCTATCTCGCCCTCGACCCGCAATACGCCCGCACCCTCGCCCCGCTCACCGCCTGTTTCTTCCTCCACTTCTTCACGACCCTGACCAGCATCGCCAAGGGTGTATCGAGCGGCGCGCTCCCCATGCCGGTGCTGGCCTACCTCGACGAGTTCGGGACGGTGGGGCACATCCCCGACTTCGCCTCCCGGATGGCGACGGTGCGCTCGGCGGGCATCGGCTGCCTGCTCGTCGTGCAGGACCTGGCGCAACTGACCAAGGCGTACGGCGCGGAGGATGCGGACACGATCCTCTCGAATGCGACGACGAAGATGTGCCTGGGGCGGGTGACGCACGACGACGCGGAGTATTTCAGCAAGCTCGCCGGGACGACGACGGTCTACAGCGCGAATCGGAGTGCCTCACGCCCCCTGCTGATGCCGTGGGCAGATCGGGGAAACCGGGGGATCGGGGAGAGCCAACGAGCGCTGATCACGCCGGACGAACTACGGACGATGCGCGACGAGGTGTTCGTGGTCGCCGGACACCAGCATCCGATCCGGGCGCGGCAGCGGCGCTACTACGACGATCTCGCCCTCGCGCGCCACGTACCGGATCTCGCGCGGATCGACCCGCTCGTGGCCCTCATGCGGGCCGCGCCGCTCCCCGTCCCCATCGTGGACGCGCCGATGGCCGATCCGACGGACGACGCGATGTCCCGACCGGCGACACCGTCACCTGCGCCTGAACCGGCGGAGGAGGACTCCGCCCTCCCGGTATCGTCATCGCCGCCACCTTCCGTGCGCGATGCCCGCGAAACTGCTCCCCTTCCTGTACCAGCAGACCGCGCGGCTCCGCCGATCAGGTCGCAGGACGCGGGAGAAATCCCCGCGCCGCGACCGTTGACTGAGGCTGAAGCGGCGCTCCTGCGGGCGATGGAGACGCATCCCGCGGCGAGCAGCGGGGACCTGGCGACGAGGCTCGGCATCGCCGCCTCGACGGTGCGCAAGCGGCAGGGGGCGATCCGCGCGAAGCTCGGCGGGATGGAGGGCGACCTCGTCCGACTTGCGCGCGAGCGAGGGGTGCTGCCGGCGGTCACAACGGCCGCCGAAGGCCCAGAAACCTCGTCTATGGAGGGTACGTGATGCCGGGCGACTGGGGAGATGAACGGGACGCGCGTGCGCCAGGCCCATCACGGCAGCCCCTGCGGGCGACGGAGGCGCAGCGGGTGGCATGGCGGGAGATGGGCGTGGGCCGGTTCAAGGACCCCGACCATCAGCGATACGCGCAGAGTCACCGCTCGACAGAGAGCCTGCGGGAGGCGGGTCGCCACGGCTATCAGGCGACGGCAGAACGGTATGGGCGGGATTTCGCCAGCGACCTCCTGGCCGATCATCGCCGCGAGCAGCCGACGCGCCCGGAGCGGGAGATGCGGGGACTGCTCGCCGAACTGGGGGTACAGGAAGGGCGAGACTACCAGCGGGAACATAAAGTGGCGCCGGGAGTCTACGCCGATTTCGCCTGGCCGGATCGGAAAGTGGCGGTGGAGGTTCACGGCGGAGCGCATCAGGCAACCTTTTTCCTTGAGCGGGGGATGCCCGAGCGGGAGGAGCGGCGGACGGCGGTCTACGAACGCGAGGGGTGGACGGTGCATGTCGTCACCGACCGTGACCTGCGGGAGGGGCGCGAAGATACGCGCGCACGGATGCGCGAGACGCTCGCAGCACCTACCGAGAGCAGACGATGAGGGGAAGATCATGACCGACACGAATGTGCTGACCGTACAGATGCTCGATGGGGAGGCCTGGGAGCGGGGCGAGATCGCCATCAATGGGCGACCCGTGACCCTTATTGAGTGGTTCGGCAAGCTGGTTGAGTGGGAGATGCGCCTCTCCCTCATGCCGCTCTCGCGGATCACCAATGGACCCTACGACGGCGGGCACGTCCTCATGGCGACGGGGGACACGCGACTCTACTTCGCCGTACCCGCAACCGCGATTCCCGCCCTCCAACCCTGGCTTTCCGACCACGACTACGCGGAACTCCTGCGGCGCACCCTGCGGTGAACCGCATCGGGGCGAGCAATGCACGCAACGCCGTTCCTCAAAGAGCGGAATGCGGTGCCAGATGCATTTTCCGCCGCCGTCCCCCGCCGCGAGAACGAGGGTCGCATGGCCCTCAAGGCACGCTCCGCTGCGCGTCGCTCTGCGGCCTTGACCGCCCTGCATCCGAAACCGTAGCGGCGGGGGCGCCGGGAAATGCAGCGAACAGAAAGGAGAGCGCGATGGACGAGCGCGACCAGACGATGAATGACCACGATCTGGAATGGCGTGAGCATGAGGATTTACGACATGCCTACCATCGCACCCGCGCCGAGATGATCCAGCACTGGAAGCGGGAGCGGGCGACGGGCAAGACGCCGATCTACTTCCTCGAAGCCGAGGACGATTGGACGCCGGTGCCGATGGATCGTGCCTTCTGGCAGATGGTCATGGGTGGCTTGGAGGGATTGCGGCGGTACCTCTGCCGTGCGGGTGTCCTGCACAGCGACGATTGAGCGACATGGGTGCGCGAGGGGATCATGCGCCTTCTCCCGCACCACGTCACGATTCTTTCGCCTTCACGTCCTCACGTTGCGCTTTCTCCCGGATCGCCAGTTCGATCACGGCGGTATGGCTCACGCCCAAGCGCGCGGACAAAGCATCGAGCAGGCGGCGTGCCTCGGCGCTCAAGCGAATAGTCGTCGGCTTCTTATCTAACATGATACCCCTCCTCAACCACCGAGGATAGCGGGAGGCGTGGAGGATGTCAACCATAATGACATACAATGTATTGACAAATGGTGCAAAATATGCGATACTGGGGATGTCAACGATGGGTTGACGAAGAAGATGCCCCAGCCGGTGTGCAACCACCGCCGGGGCTGACCAGAGGGAGCAACCCCCATGGCATCCACAGCGTACGTCACCTTCACTGTCCCGACAACTGTCCAGATTCCCCGCACCCTCACCACCCACACCGACCCCCAGACCGCCGACTATGCGGTGCGCGCCTTCTCCGGCGTCACCTATTCGTGGCACAACCATCAGGACGGCGACGGCGTGCTCGCGACCCGCGACACCATCCAAGCGTTCGTGACGGCGTTGATGGAGAGCGGGGCGGTAACGGTGCTCTACGAGGACGCGAAACACGAGCAGACCGCCCGCACCCTCTACCCCAGTGTCGTGATGTTGACCGAGGAGCACTTCGTGGCGTGCAAGGCGTACTGCACCTTCCGCCAACGGACGCAGACATTCCGCCTCGACCGGATGCGGTGCGTGCATCCCGTCACCTTCCCCGGCGAAGTCGCGGCGGCATAACGCCTGTCGGGGGATGGTGCAGAGCCGTCCCCCGACCACCCCCTTTGACCACGACGGAGCGCATGGGAGGCATTGCCATGCCCTACACGCAGACGGTGTTCGCGCTGGGCGGCGCGGCGGCATCTAAAAAAGAACAAGTGCCCATGCCTGCGTTCGCGGCGCACCGGGGCGGATGGACGGCAACGCGGCGGCACACGCTGACCCCCGCCGCGAAACGCTTGCCTGAAGACTTTTGGGATGAGTACCGCTTCGAGTGTGAAACACGCGACCGTTTGCACCTGCCGGAAGTAAACCTCACCGAATTCCGCGACCTGCGCGATTGGACTGATCGTATCGAGGAGAATGACAATGATGACAACGGGATCACCGCACCGGACACCGACGCCCCGCCGTATGGCTGCATCCGCCTGTGATCATGGCGCGGGCGGGTACGACGAGAAGATGCGGGATGCGCTGGCGACATTGGAACAAGGCATTGCCGCCGTCCTTGACGGCGACGCGTTCGCCCGCTATCTCGCCGCGCTCGCCCGCTTCCACATGTACAGCCCGAATAATGTCGCCTTGATTCATGCTCAGTGCCCGGCGGCGACCCGCGTGGCGGGGTACCGTGCCTGGCAGGCGCTCGGGCGGCAGGTGAAGAAGGGGGAGCGGGGCATCCGCATTGTCGTGCCCCACCGTGCCCGCATCGCACCGGCAGAGGACGATGGACAGGAACAGGAGAGCGTCACCGGCTGGGGGATCGGGTGCGTCTGGGATGTTGCCCAGACCGATGGGGAATCGCTCGCGGTGCCGCCGATCCACGGCGCGCTCACCGGCGATGCGACGGTCGCGGCGATGGTGCGCGAGGAACTGACCGGCTGGTTACGACGGGAGGGCGTGACACTGGTGTGGAAGGAGACGGGGCGGGCGAACGGGTATTACCTACCCCGCACCCGCGAGATCGCCATCCACCACGACCTCACCGGCGTACCGGAACTGAAAACGCTCGTGCATGAGGCAGCACACTTCGCCGCTGACCACTGTGGGGGCGTGCGATGGGAGGACGCAGAGACGGTGGCGGAGGGGGCGGCGTACACCGTGCTCTCCCATTTCGGCCTCGACACGAGCGGCTACAGTTTTGGGTATGTGGCGGATTGGGCACGCGATATAACGGTGGTGCGGCGCAACCTTGCGGCAATCCAGCAGGTCGCGCACCGGCTGATCGTCGCCATCGAAGGGGGCGACGCACGCGGGGAAGGGGAGGGGTAATCAGCGAGCGGGACACGCGGTGTGAGGCGGGATTCCCGTCTCACACCCACGTCATCTGCAAGGAGACGATTCCAATGGCGATAGATGAGATGACGGTAATGGGTGGGCGGTGTGCGCGTTCGCGGCGGAGGGGAACGTCGCAGCGATGGAGACGACCCGGCCGCGACCCTGGCGGGGGTGCTCGCGGTCGAGGTGCGCTGCCTCGACGCCGAGGATTGCCCGCCGCTCGGCTTCCGCCGCTCGCCCGACTGATCCGAGGCGGAGAGGAAATGGCGATGCGATCCTACGCGATAGTCGGGGAACTGCTGCTCTCCGATGGCACGACATACACGCGACTCGCGACCTACGAGGCGGTAGACATGGAGATGGCGCTGCGCCGGGCGGCAGAGATCGTCGGGCGATGGCGCGGGGAGCGGATCGTCGGCCATCCCGACGCGACGGTGCGCGACATCGTCGAGGTGCAGGTCGGCGAGGACCATGCCGCGTCGGGACGCTCGTCAGATGGTACGCAGGATGAGGAGGAAAGCGAGCAGTGCCAGGAGGAACCACCACGATTCCCGCACGAGTAGGGCGGCGCGCTCCGCATCGGTCGGATCACGTTCGGGGGAAGCGTCATCGCGTCTGGTGTGCATTTGCCATTCCCTTTCCGTTGTGATGTTTATCATCCGTGTTCTTATAAACCGTAGACGATGCGACCGCAAGCCCGCACCGTGGGCGCATGGAAGATATTGTCGTTATCTTGGGGAAACGGATCCGGGCATTGCGGCAGCGGACGGGGTTGTCGCAGGAGCGGTTCGCGGCGAAGGCGGGGCTAGATCGGACGTACTACGCGGGGATCGAGCGGGGGGAGCGCAACCCGAGCGTGAAGCAACTGGCGAAGATCGCGGCGGCACTCGCCGTGCCGATCGCGGCGTTATTTAGCGAAGGCGAGAGTGCAGCGTAGAGGCGCTACATATCCCCGCAATCTGTCGCAACCATGTCATTGTGTGTCGTCACGAAAGCGGGGATGGGGAGAGCCAGCGCCGAACCGCGTCCGCCAGCGCCAGAGGTAGGCGTTGCTCGCCGCTCACCCGCCGGACCGCAGCGGCGATGAAGTCAGGGATCTCGACAGTGACCCCGACGGTGGCATCCTTCGGCCGTCGCGCGGGGATGTCCGTCGGCGAAGGCGGGTTGGCCATCCATGCCTGCGCCGCCCGTACGACGAGATCATCAATGTGTTCATGTTCGGCGCGGGGGATTGTCCGTAGGCGCGCGACTTCTCCTTCGGAGAGCGGAACGAACAGCAACCTCATATGCTCCCGCACCGCCTTTGCATACGCGGGCGCATCGGTCGCCAGCCCATCGAGAATCTCCCCCGCGCTCATCGGTGGTCTGCGCCGCTCGCGCGCTTGCTCACGCACGATGGCGGCGCACTCGTCGGGGTCGGCGCGGAAGAGGCGCATCAGGAACGGATCGGGCCTCGTCGCCGAGAGGTGGAACGGCGCGAGATGCTCAGCCCGGAAGTCCTTCGTGTTGTACGTGACGATGATTGTCCCCCGGCCCGCTTCCCAGGCGGCGGCAGTGACATGGCGGTCTTTCTCGTCGTTGCGCATCCGGGGAATGTGCCGCTCGTAGCGCGCGATCATCGCGTACGCGCTGCGGAAGGAGTCTCGGAGTGCATTCACCAGCGCGTCAGCCTGCCGCGTCTTCTCCGTCGCATCGCCCGCTTTGCGCACCTTGGGATAGTTCCGCCGCACCTCAGCAAGGATCATTTCCGAACAGACGGCGCGGCAGAGGTTGTGTTCTGCTGCTTTGAGGAGCGTGTCGCGGGGATCGAAGGGGATGAGGACATTGGCGTCGAGGAGGATGACCGGGCGCGGCACGAACGGTCTAGCGCCCGTCGGCAGGCAGATCGCGCGCCGTGAGACGATCGAGGCCAAGCTCCTGGCTCAGGTCGGCGAGCGCCTGGCTCGCCTCATGGCGGCGGGCGTTGCGCGCCCGAGCGAAGGCGTCCACTTCCGCCGCGCGGAGCCGCCGCTGCGTCCCCCGGCCCGTTGCCGCGATTGCCCCATCATCCACGAGCGCAATCAGCGTGCGGCGGTCGATGTTGAGCGCGTCCGCCGCCTGCCGGAGCGTCAGCGTCTCGGTCTGATCGGCCGTACGTAGGCGCGCATGATCCGGCACCGCGACGTCCGCCGCGTGTGCCGTCAGCTGTATCGGATGATCCGCGCGCGCCATACCCGTCTCCTTACTCGTCACTCACCTCATAGTGTACACCGACAGGCAAGGGGCGTGAGGCGGGCAATTAGCCGTCCCCGCCGAACGTGGTCACGGCTGGCGGCGCTGCACCGCGCCATACCCTGCAGTGAGGAGCGCGGCGAGGGCGAGCGTGATGGCCGCCGCCTCACCCAGCGCGGCACGCATTACGTCCACGCGCGGACGGACGATGCCGACCGGCCCGCTTTCGCGGGCTTGCGGTATGTCTCACGACACGGAGCGGCGCGGGAATGCTGGGCGCTCTTCGCGTGGATCGGCTCGTTGGCGAACGAATGCCGGTACAGGCGGTACGGGCGGACGATGCGGGCCTGATCACCGCAGCATGCCAATTGATAACTGATCGGTAAATCCTACAGTGGGTTACCTTTCCCCACTATTACTTTGGTTGGTGGAACTGCGGACGAGATGCTGAACCTGAAGGGATATGTTCATCCCCCTCTTCGGCGGATAACCGCACTTATGCGCCAACGATTTCTCTTCTTCGGTCGGGTATCGTTTCTTTTTTCTCTCTCCGCGAGATATTCCCGACGATGCTCCTCTCGCCGCAAGGGGAAGCACTGCCTTCCCCTTGTATCAGGTAGACTGCTCTCAGATAAGACGCCTTTGATTCTATCCCATCCTCTTTGGTGAGAGAGAAAGCGAGATTCCCGTGGGACGCATTGACGAGACCCGCCGCGTCTCCCGCCTGCTCGACATCGCGTGGCGCATTGCCGCCGCGCCGCGCCACTGGACGCGTAAGCGACTCGCCGCCCTCTATGAGGTCAGCGAGCGGCAGATCACGAGTGATCTCACCGTCATGCGGCACGGCCTCCACTGGCAGGTGCGCACCTGCCACAGCGGATATTACTTCGATCCCGTGCCAGCCGTCCCCGGCGTGCAGTTCACGCTGCCCGAAGCACTCGCACTCCTCCTCGCCGTGCGCGCGAGCATGGCGCTCCCCGGCGTCGGCTCCGTCGAACTGACGGCGGCAATCGCCCGACTTGCATCGCTTGTGCCGCCCCAAATCCAAGTGCTCGTGGCCTTGCCGGAGTCGCCGACATCGCCGAGGGAACAAACGCTGCGCACGCTGCAACTCGCGCTCGGTCAGCGGCGCCGCGTCCATCTGACCTATCAGACCGCGTCTCGTGGTGGGGCGGTAACCGAGCGCGACTTCGATCCCTATGCGATCTTCCCGTATGGTCGCTCGTGGCATGTGATCGGCTACTGCCACCTGCGCGAGGCGATCCGCGACTTCAAAGCGGATCGCATCGCCGCCGTCGCCCCGCGCGTGACCCTCTACGAGATTCCGGCCGATTTCAATGTCGCCGATTTCCTCGGTGCGGGGTGGGGATTGATGCGCGACACCGGCGAACCCGCACAAGACGTGATCCTCCGCTTCTCCGAGCTGGCGGGCCGTTGGGTGCGAGAAGAGCGCTGGCACACGACGCAGGAAATCACCGACGAGCCAGACGGATGCGTGCGCTTCCGGGTCCATGTGCCCGTGACCCCCGAACTCCGCCGCTGGGTCTTTCATTATGGCCGTGAGGTTGAAGTCCTCGCCCCTCGAACACTTCGCGAGTGGATGCGGGAAGAGGCAACAGCGGTCGCAGCGCAATTCTGCGCGGAAACAGGAGATACCGATGTCGAGAGATGAACGCAATGAGGCAGAGCAATGGCTTTGGGCGAAGTCTCGCGGTGGTGAGCAAGGCACCCCATTCCACCCGTTGCTCTTTCATCTGCTCGACGTCGCGGCGGTGACTGAAGCGATCTGGAATCGCGTGCTATCACTGGCGATGAAGCGGGCGATTGCGGCAGGACTCGGACTCGGTGCCGATGTCGCGGCGGCGCGGTGGTGGGTAATCTTCCTCGCTGGGGCGCACGACATCGGCAAGGCGTCCCCCGCTTTCCAATACATGCCGAACAAGGCGCCGGATGAAGCGCAGAAAGCATTACGCGGACAACTTGCCGCCGCGAACCTCCCGAACACGCTCAATCCCAACAAGACCCGGCACGGACCGATCAGCACGCTCATCCTTCGAGATATCCTCGCGACAGCGGGTTATGGCTGGGACGAGCGGGATGCGGAGAACATCGCTACCGCCATCGGTGGGCATCATGGCATCTTCCCATCCAGCGGTCTGCTCTGCAACGAAACGACCAAATACGGGCGCGGTCAGCAGGAGGCATGGGTCGCTGTTCAGTGCGAACTGCTGGCGATGCTCGCCGGTCTGCTTGGCGGGGTACCGGAACAGGTGCCGCACGGCATAACGACTGCGGCGGCGATGACGATTGCGGGTCTCGTCTCGGTGGCGGACTGGATTGGCTCGGACGACTCCCGATTTCAGTACGCGGAGTGCGGGGAGGATGGGCTGCCGACTCTCTCACCGAAGGCATATCACGGCCACGCGCAGGAGTGCGCGGCAAAATCGATTACCGATCTACGCTGGCAGATGCCCGCAGAATCGGGCGAAACCACGCGCGACTTCGGGGCAATCGTGGACTTCAAATTCGATCCGAACCCAACGCAGCAGGCGGCAATTGACCATGCGGCAACCATGCATGCACCGAGACTGACGATCATCGAGTCGCCGATGGGTGAGGGCAAGACCGAGGCGGCGCTCTACCTGATGGAGCACGCGGCGCGCGTACTCGGCGTGACGGGGTGCTACGTCGCCCTGCCCACGCAGGCGACGAGCAACCAGATGTTCGCGCGCGTGGTGGCGTACCTGCGTAGGCGATTCCCCGCCTCCGCCGACGCAGTGAATGTGCAACTGCTCCATGGACACGCCGATCTCTCCGCTCTATTTGCCCTGCTCCGCAAGGCGGCGGAGACCAACGCGACGATGGGCGATGCGAACCCTACTACCGACGCCGAGCGCGACGCGGAGGCGCCGAACGCGAGCGTCGTCGCAGCGGAGTGGTTCACGTACCGCAAGCGCGGGCTGCTCGCCCCCTTCGGCGTCGGCACGGTGGATCAAGGGCTGCTGGCGATCTTGCAAACGCGCCACGTCTTCGTGCGCCTCTTCGGCCTCGCGCACAAGTGCGTCATCATTGATGAAGTTCATGCGTATGATACGTATATGACGACCTTACTTGGTCGCCTGCTGATGTGGCTCGGCGCGCTCGGCTGCCCTGTCGTCCTTCTCTCCGCCACCCTCCCGAATGCACGCCGCGAAGACCTCTTGCGAGCATATGCCGAGGGGACGGGTCATGCGCTCTCTGAATCTGAGCCACTCCCAACTGTTCCGTACCCGCGCCTTTCATGGGTGGAAGATGGCGTGGCAGGTGCTACAGCGATCACCGGGGTCTCCCCGCGCTCGACGAAGCGGGTGCGCGTCCCGTGGATAGACGGTACGGTCCCGGAGGAGGGCGGGGCGGACTTCCCGCTCGGTGAACTGCTGGCGAAGAAGTTAGAAAATGGCGGCTGCGCTGCGGTAATCTGCAACACCGTCGCGCGGGCGCAGGCCGTCTATCGCGCCCTCCAGCAGTATTTTCCCGACAGCGACCTCGCCTGTGACGGTTCTCCCGTACTCGATCTCCTGCACTCGCGCTATCGCTTCATGGAGCGGCAGCGGCGGGAACAGCGTACCCTCCTGCGTTTTGGTAAGCCAGGTGACACAGTCGAGGTGACGCAGAACGGGGCGGCGGCGGCGCAGGTGGTGAACCGTCCCTGGCGCGCGGTGCTCGTAGCGACACAGATCATCGAGCAGAGCCTCGACCTCGACTTCGACCTGATGATAACGGACCTTGCCCCGGCAGACTTGGTGCTCCAGCGTCTCGGCCGCCTCCACCGCCATGACCGCTCACTTCGCCCGACCGGGGACGATTGCATCCTCTATCTCTGCCGCCCCCTCTCAGTCAGCCCGGACGGCGTGCCAATCTTCGAGAAGCACTTCGACCGCATCTACGACGCGCATATTCTCCTGCGCTCATGGCTCACCCTTCGCGACCGCACGGGACTATTCGTTCCCGGCGATGTCGAAGGGATCATCGAGAATGTGTATGGAGAGAATATCGCCTGCCCCAATGACGCTTCAGAAGCACTTCGTGCGTGGTGGTCCGAGACGGCGAAGAAACGGCTTCGCGAGCACGGCAAACACGAGCGGATGGCGATGCAGCGCGCGATTCCCACAGCCGATGAGCCGGACTACTTTGAGGCGTACAACCAGGAATTGCCGGATGATGCACCCGAGACGAGTCTGGCATTGCAGGGATTAACCCGACTGTCGGACGTCAATGTGTCCGCCGTGCTCCTGTACCCTGATGAAGCGCGCCAATTGATGGGCCGGAAGCCCGGAAAGGAGACTGCCCACGCCTTGTTAATGCGCTCGGCGCCGATTACGAACGCATATGTCGCCAGTCTGCTCATCGCGGACGACGGGCCGCAACAATGGAAGGATTCTTCGCTGCTGCGGCATCATCGGTACATTCCCCTCGACGAGCACGGCGAGTACCGGGACCCGAACGGCAAATTTACGCTGCACTACGGCCCAATGGGTGTGGCGCTCGACATCGAATGAGGAGCGTGGGTATGTCCTCTTTCAATCTTGTGGAAAAGCCTTGGATACCTTGTATTCCGCTGGACGGGACACGGCGACTCTATTCGCTGCGCGAAACGCTCTGTGACGCGGCCATACTTCGCGAGATCGCGGACGATTCGCCACTCGTGAATGTCGCACTCACACGTTTCCTGCTGGCGATCCTGCACCGCTGCTTTGGCCCCCCGTCCTTCGACGGATGGTGCGCGCTGTGGATGAAACGGGAGTGGGATCGAGCCGTTCTTGATGCCTACCTCGACAAACACACCGCACGGTTCGATCTCTTCGATGTGCAGCGGCCCTTCTATCAGTCGCCGCGCATGGACGACGTGAAGGAGTACCACCCAATCACCCGCTTGCAGTTCGAGCGCACATCGGGCAACAACCCCGTACTCTTCGATCACAGCACCAATGCGAACGCGCCCGCCGTCCCCCCCGATGTTGCCGCACGGCACCTCATCGCCTATCACGCATTCGCGGTCGCCGGTGGTGTCAGCCAGCCATTCAATCTCTCGGACGGCCTAATGACGAAGGGATACACCGTACTCGCCATCGGTGAAAATCTCTTTGAAACACTATGCCTGAATCTACTGCCCCTCACACTGAATACGCCAATTGTCGGCACGAAGGCCGACCGACCGGCGTGGGAGCAGGACGAACCAGAGACGCCGGAGAAGGAGGGCAACGATCCCCTGGGTTACACCGATTACCTGACGTGGCAGAGCAGGCGCATCTATCTCGAACCGGAGGGGGAGCCGCCAATGGTGCGCCAGTGTCAGGTGCAACAGAACTTCAAGATGCGCTACGACCTCGCGACGGGGAATCCTCTCGACCCATTCAAGAGCTACCGTAAGAATAAAGATGGGCGGTTCGTCGTGCGCCACCTTGAGCCGGATCGTAGCGTCTGGCGCGATAGTGATGTGCTCTTCCAGCCCCATGTTGCAGGGAGCGAGTATCGCCCTCCGCTCGTCTTCAACCACCTCGCACGGGTGAAAGGCGAGGCAGAGCGCATCGGCGCGCGCCGCATCTACAAGTTCGATGTCTACGGAGCCGCCCTCACCGGGGGCCGCGAACCCATCGTTTTCTGGCGGCAGGAGCGCCTGCCACTCCCGCTCGCATATCTCGAAGACGATGATCTGTACGCAGTACTCAATCGCGCGTTGCATCTCGCGGAAAACGTCGGTCGCACCCTCCAGGCGGCGGGAAGACGCTTCGCGGAACTGGTCTACGTTCCCGACGCGGTGTACGAAGCGAAGAAGACCGATCCGCGCATCACGGGGAAGAAGAAAGACATCAGCAATCTGCTCGAAAGCCTCGCATTCGGTCAGCGGTACTGGTCGGAATTGGAGACGCCGTTCGGTCAGTTCATGGTCGCCCAAGCGGAAGAGCGGCGGCCTGGTGGTGTCGGCGAAGTGCGCTCCGGTGAAGCATACGGCGTGTGGGGAGCAACCGTGGAGCGCGCGGCACGCGACGACTTCGACACGATCACCGCGAGTCTCGACAGTTCTGCCCGCATCCTTCGAGCAACAGTCGGCGCGGAGAGGGTTTTCAATTGGCGGTTGCGGAGATGCAAGGAGGAGGCCGGATTGATTCAGGAGGAGGCGAAAACAGGATGAGTACCGAGCAACGGTTCGTAAATTACCTCGTGCGTCTCGCGCACACGCGAGACAGCGATCCAGCGGCGCGGGCAACGCTCGCTATGCTGCGGCGTGGACTCGGCAAGGAACCCGGCGAAGCGCCGGAGATGTATCGCTACGTGCAACCACGGCTCGCCGCTGTCGCTGAATGGGATGAAGGGCGGTATTACCTCGTTGCGTCACTCTTCGCCGCGCATCAAGTCAACTGGCCCGAAACGGATACTCCCGATCCGCGCCGCTTGAATATCGGCGCGTCATTTCGGCAGTTCATCAATGCCAAACCGGAATCGAGCGACAGTACGCAGCGGCGGTTCGAGGCGTTGCTTGAATGCGACCGCGAGGAATTGCCGATCCACTTGCGCCATGCCGTCAGCCTCCTCAAATCTGATGAGGTTCCAATTCATTGGGAGCAGTTGCTCTGGGATATTGCCCTATGGAATCGAGAGGGGAAACCCGTTCAACGCCGATGGGCACGGGCCTTCTGGGATACCGCCTCCCGAGACGGGGATGGCGCCAACGAACAAACGAATGACGAGTCGAACAGCGATCAGACCAAAGAAGGAGACTAACCACTATGTTGATCGAACTGCACGCCATTCAGAACTTCGCACCCTCGAACCTGAATCGGGACGACACCGGTGCACCGAAGGATTGCATCTTCGGTGGGTACCGACGCGCCCGCGTCTCCAGCCAGGCTTTTAAGCGGGCAATGCGGATGGAATTCCGCGACGGCGGCTTGCTGCCGGACAAGGCGGATATCGGCATGCGTACCAAGCGCATCGTTGAGGAGTTGACCACACGGTTGGGCGACGCCGGGATCGAGGAAGAGGAATCGAAGCCGCTAATCGAGCGTGCGCTTGGCGGTCTTGGCCTGAAACTCGATGAGGATAAGACGCAATACCTGTTGTTCGTCGGCCCGCGCGAACTCGACGCGCTTGCGGCGGCGTGCGTGCAACTCCGTGATATGGGAGAGAGTGGTGCGGCGGGCGACGGGGCGGCGAAGAATGCACGAGCCGCGAAGAAAGACGCGAAGAGCGCCATCACCGGGGAGATGCAGAAGACGCTCAAAGCGGCGATGGACGGGGGCAAGGCGGCGGACATCGCCCTCTTCGGGCGGATGGTCGCGGACAATGCCGACATCAACACCGACGCCGCCTGCCAGGTGGCGCACGCCATCTCGACGCACAAAACGGACATCGAGTTCGACTACTACACCGCCGTGGACGATCTCAATCCGAAAGAGGAGACCGGCGCGGGGATGATCGGCACCGTCGAGTTCAACTCCGCCTGCTTTTATCGGTACGCGAATGTGGACCTCGACCAACTCTCCAAGAACCTCGGCAAGGATGCGGCGGCGGTCCGGCAAACAGTCGAGGCATTCGTGCGCGCCTTCGTGACGGCAATCCCAACGGGGAAGCAGAACAGTATGGCGGCGCAAAACCCACCCTCGTTCGTCCTCGCGGTGGTGCGGGACGCGGGGAATTGGTCGCTCGCCAACGCCTTCGTGCGCCCTGTGCCGCAGCATGCGGACGATCTCGTGAAGGTGTCCATCGCGCGGCTCGACACGGAATGGGCGGGGATCACCAAGATGTACGGTACGCGCGCCATTCGCGGCACATGGTGGTGCGCCTCCCACGAGATGCCCGACATCACCCTGCGCGACGACGAGGTGCCGGACGTAGATACGCTCGTCTCACGCACGCTCGCGGCGGCGCAGGCATGAAGACGCTGCTGATGCGGCTCGCGGGGCCGATGCAGTCGTGGGGAACGCAGAGCCAGTTCCGCGAGCGCGACACCGGGCTGGAGCCGTCCAAGAGCGGCGTGATCGGCCTGCTCTGCGCCGCGCTCGGCCGCCCGCGCGAGGAATCCGTCGCCGATCTCGCCGCGCTGACGATGGGAGTGCGGGTGGAGCATGAAGGGGCGCTGCGCCGCGACTATCAGACCGCCGGCGGCTGGCACCGCCGCGCGGACGCAGGCTATGGCGTGGCGAAGGCGGACGGCAAACCGGGCGGGACGGTACTCTCCGACCGCTACTACCTCGCGGACGCGGACTTCCTCGTCGGCCTGAGCGGAGATGACGAGGGGATGCTGTATATGCTCAACGACGCCCTCGCCGCGCCGCACTGGCCGCTCTGCCTCGGGCGCAAGGCGTTTGTCCCCGCCCTACCCGTGCGCCTGCCGGACGACCCTGCTCGCGACGAGCCCGGCGGTATCGAGGAGGGCAATGTGAGGGACGTACTCGGGATGTACCCGTGGCTCGGCCATCGCAGGTTTGGCGAGCGAGAGCTAACCCAGCTCCGCCTCGTGTTCGAATCCGCACGTGTGGATGGGGCGCGGCGGCAGGACGTGCCGGTTTCATTCGCGCTGGGGCGGCGGGAATTCCGCGTCCGCTATGTGGAAACAGACTTCGTCTCGCTCGCGAGCCTGAAACACCAGGGAGGAGAGACTGATGTACCTCTCGAAACTGACGCTCAATCCGCGTGACCGCGACGCCCGCCGCGCGCTCGGCGATTGCCATGTGCTGCATACGACGCTGATGCGTGCCTTCCCCACCCTGCCGAGGGAGACGAACCCGCGCGCGGCGGTCGGGCTGCTCTACCGCGTCGAGCCATCGCGGGAGGCGCGCGTTTGCATCCTCGCCCAGTCCGTCACCGAGCCGGACTGGTCCCGCCTGCCCGCGTGGTGCGCCGAGGACGAAACCAAGCCCGTCGCCGCCCTCTATGACCGCATCGTGGCGGGCCAGACGCTCATCTTCCGCCTGCGCGCCAATCCGACCAAGTACACGGGCAACCGGCCCGAGGGCGGCGGGCATCTCATCAACGTCCACCGCGAAGCGCTCACCGATCCGGTGAAGCAAATCGAATGGCTCGTTCGCGCGGGCGGGCGTGGCGGCTTCGAGCCCATCTCGGTCCGCGTCGCCCGCCGCGCCATGGACGGTGCGATGATCAACACCGTGGACGTGCCGGATGTCCGCATCGTGCCGGAGCCTGATGTGCGGGGGAACGGTGGGCGCACCCTCGGCTCCGTGCGCTTCGAGGGGCGCCTTACCGTGCGCGACGCCAACCAATTTCGCCGCACGCTCGCGGACGGCGTCGGGCGCGGCAAGGCGTACGGCTTCGGCCTGCTCTCGATCGCCCCGGCACGTCGAGAGGCCGACGATGGGGAATGATCGCTCATAGAACCATCGCCGACCACTGATCCACCGCACCTTCACAACTGAGGAGCACGACATGAGCACGAGCATGGATCTGCATCTGCTGCCCAAAATTCGGGATGGCTGGAGTTATCTCTACGTCGAACACGCGAAGATCGAGCAGGAGGCGAAAGGGATCGCGATCTACGACGCGAATGGCAAGGCACCGGTCCCGTGCGCCTCGCTCGCCCTCCTCATGCTCGGCCCCGGCACGAGCATCAGCCACGCCGCGATCCGCGCCCTAGCGGACAACGGTTGCCTCGTCGTCTGGGCGGGCGAGGAGGGCGTGCGCTTCTATGCACAGGGGATGGGCGAAACGCGCTCCGCCGCGCGACTGTTGCGGCAGGCGTGGCTCGTCTCCGACCCCGCACGACGGCTGGCGGTCGTGCGGCAGATGTACGAGCGCCGTTTCCCCGACCCGCTCGATCCCGCTCTTACGCTGCAGCAAATTCGCGGCAAGGAGGGAGTCCGGGTTCGGGATTCATATGCACATGCCAGCCGGGAGGCGGGTGTCGAATGGCAGGGCCGGTCGTACCGGCGCGACTCCTGGGCGAGCGCCGATCCCATCAATCGCGCGCTCTCGTGCGCCAACAGTTGCCTCTACGGCATCTGCCACGCCGCGATCGTCTCCGCCGGGTTCTCGCCCGCCCTCGGCTTCATCCACACCGGCAAGATGCTCTCGTTCGTCTACGACATCGCCGACCTCTACAAGGCGGACATGACGATCCCGCTTGCCTTCAAGGTCGCGGCCGCCGGGAAGGAGAAACTGGAGAGCCGGACGCGCCATGCCTGTCGGGACATCTTCTACGCCAAACGATTGCTCGCACGGATTGTGGACGATATCGACGCGGTGCTCACGATTCCGGCCATCGAGGCGTCGGACTTCGATGCCGATTTCGCCGCGCCCGGTGGACTATGGGATCCCGACAAGGGCGAAGTCGCAGGTGGCGTGAATTTCGCCGACGAACCGGAGGAGGTGTAACGATGGTCGTGCTGATTCTCGAGCGCGTCCCGACCAGCTTGCGGGGTGAACTGACGCGCTGGATGCTCGAACCGAAAGCGGGGGTCTTCGTGGGCAAACTCTCGGCGATGGTCCGCGAACGGCTCTGGGAAAAGATATGCGGAGGCATGGGGGATGGAGCCGGGATGCTTTTCTACAGCGCCGACAACGAACAAGGATTCACGATCCGATACTGGGGGGACACGACGAAGCGGATTATAGACTTCGAGGGCCTTTCGCTTGTGCAGATCCCCGTATAGCGGCGAGAATGTCAGTATCGTCCCCACGCAC
>JAABUU010003748.1_pt1 | contig 18871 bp, 16 predicted proteins | sample 5559301 | NCBI WGS metagenome assembly JAABUU01 (sample SAMN10711884, study PRJNA513360) | rock metagenome | isolation source: Antarctica rocks | place: Antarctica: Victoria Land, Richard Nunatak white | reverse complement strand
CGAAGAAGTTCTTCCGTCGAGTGCTCAAGGACCTCGCGTACGTGCCGCGCGTGATCATCACCGACAAGCTCGCCAGTTACGGGGCGGCCAAGCGCGAGGTCCTGCCAAGCGTCGAGCATCGGCAGCATAAGCGGCTCAACAACCGGGCGGAGAATTCGCACCAGCCTACCAGGGAGCGGGAACGGCGGATGCGGCGATTCAAGAGTCCCGGCCACGCCCAGCGCTTCCTCGCCGCGTATGGCCCGATCGCCGGCCACTTCCGCCCGCGCCGCCACCGCCTGACCGCCACCGCCTACCGCCAACACCGCGACCACGCCTTCGCCACCTGGCGCGAGGTCACCGGCACCCCAGCGATGGCCTGAGCAGCGACGCCCGCCCGCCTCACCACGCCTCCAAGCGCCAGCGAGTCGCTTGGTCCGACTTTACCTGACAATGCCGTCGGGTGTCCTCATCTCTTTCATGCGCCGAGTATCGCACAAGCAGCCCGCAGCGCCGCCGCTGTCCCAAGTTGACAGTGCCGGCACAAGCGGCTCAATAATCGGGCCGAGCATCCGCACCAGCCCGCCCGCGAGCGGGAGCGGCGCATGAGACGGTTCGAATCGCCGGGCCATGCGCCGCGCTCCCTCGCCGCCTCCGGCCCGATCGCCGCGCACTGCCGCCCGCGCCGCCACCGCCGCGCCGCCGCCATCTACCGCGAGACCCGCGACCAGCGCTGCGCCACCTGGCGCGCCGTCGTCGGCCCGCCAGGTGGTGCCTGAGCGGCGACCACTCCTCGCCCCAGCACGTCCGTACGCTACTCGCGACCTTGGTGCCTCACGCACGTTGACAACGCCCCCGTCAGGAATGGTTCCCCGGCGTGGAAGACGCATCGTATCTCGTTCCTGGCAGCGGTGTATCCGCGTACTCGTGCGTTCGCGTCCCATGTAGCTGCATGGCACTATGGCGCGCGATAGCGCGGCGATAGGCGTCGACATGGGCGGCGGCGATGCGCTGGGGGGCGAAGTGCATTGCGATGTGCTGGCGACACGCGAGCGGCGCGATCCTCCCAACGTCCGCGATGGTGGCGGCCAATTCTGCCTCGCTGCCACGCATGAATCCGGTGACCCCCTCGGTGAGGATCTCCGGTGCCGCGCCGCGATCCAGGGCGACGACGGGGGTGCCGCAAGCCAGCGCCTCGGTCATCACCAGGCCGAACGGCTCTTCCCACTGCGACGGGAAGATCATCACCTTCGCGCGCCGGAGCCATTCGAATTTCTCGGGCGTGCCGACCTCGGGCAGGAGGATAACATCGGGTCCGAGGAGCGGCTCGACCCGCTCCTCGAAGTAGGCGCGCTCGCCTTGGTGCACGCGTAAGGCCATGACGAGCGGTATCCCGGCGGCCCGCGCGATCCGGATCGCCCCGTCGGGATTTTTCTCCCAGTCGCACCGGCCAAGGAAGAACGCGAACTCTTCCTTGTGGACCGAGAACGGGATCGCGCTGATATCGAGCGGGTTATGAATCGTGCCGACCCAGTTGATCGCACCACGCGGCCCACACAGTTCTGTGCAGCGTTGGTCGAAAAGCGCGCGTTGCCGATGACTGATGGCGACGAAGGCGTCGTCCAGCGCGGAGAAATGCACGTATTTCCTCACCGCCTCGGGCGTGGCCGGACCGTGTACCGTCCGTACGATCGGGACGGGGTACTGCGGGTCCGGGCGCTCGTCGGTGTGATCGTGCAAGACGTCGGCTTGCAGCTGATCGTGCGCAGCGCGATACGATCGGGCCGCCGTCTCCGTCATCAGCAGCGCCTTGACAGCGAGCGGGTAGTCGAGCCCGAGGTGCCGCGGCACATTCGGCACGAGGCGTGCGGTCGTGCGCGAATCGCCGGGCGCGACTAAGGTGACATCGTGCCCGAGCGCCGCGAGGCCGTTCGTCAGATCGTTGATCACCAATTCGATCCCGCCGTACGCAACCGGGGGGATGGCGAACCAGGGTGGTGCGATCTGGACGATACGCAGGCGATGTGCTGTGCTCACGTTGCTTCCCATCATCCCCCCATGTCGTACACGGACGATGCCGAAACAGATCCGGCCCGGTGCATAGGTGAACCAGGGTATACCGCGCGTTTCGCTCGATCCGCCCTGGGTCGCCCGATACGACTATTCAGTACTCGATCGTGACCGTCAGCTCGCCCTCTTTCTGGAGGACCGCTACCAACGCCGCCTGCCCCGAACGCTCGAAGCGCAGGTCAACGGTGCCTTGGCCCACCCGGAGCCCCCGGATCACCACCCAGTCGAGCCAATCGGGCAGGCAAGGACGGACGATCCGCAAGCGCTGGGCGAAGGCATCGGGCGCGAAGCCCAAGAGCGCCTGGAGCATATAGGGCAGACTGGCGGCGGCCCACGCCTGGGGGCTGCACGCGACCGGGTAACGGACCGGCATCCCGAACTCATCCCGGCTGAATCCGGCGAACAGTTCTGGCAGGCGATAATGGTCGAAGCGCGTGGCCGCTTGGTACAGAGCGGAGAAGATGCTGAGTGCGTCCTTGTCGAAGCCGTAGCGCCGCAATCCGGCGACGATAAGTGCGTTGTCATGGGGCCAGACCGCGCCTACCTGATAATCGAAAGGATTGTAAGCGCGCGCATTCGCCGCGAGCGTGCGTACGCCCCAGCCGGAGAAGAGTCGGGCGGGATCGAGCAAGGTGTCGCGAACCGCGGCCGCCCTCCCGGGCTCGGCGATCCCGCCCCAGAGCGCCTGGCCCTGATTCGACGCGTCCACTGCCGCCGGTTGCCCCCCGCCCTGGAGTGCGAGGGCATAGTTCCGCCGCTCCGGGAGCCAGAACCGCGCGTTGAAACGGCGATAGCGGTCGTCCGCCAGCTGTGCCAACTGGTTGGCCCGGGCCACTTCACCGGCGTGCCGGAAAGCCTCGACTAAGCCTTGCTGCGCCCGGTACGCATACGCCTGGACCTCGACCAGCGCCACAGGGGGGGTGACGATGCGCCCATCGGCGTTGACGATGCTATTCCCGGAGTCCTTCCAGCCTTGATTGGCGAGCCCCTGCGCCGAGGTACTATCATAGGTCAGAAACCGGTCGCCGTCCGTGCGACTACGGCGCTCGATCCAGGCGAGCGCCGCATCGACCTGGGGACGCAGCCGGTGGAAGAAGTCCAGATCGCCCGTCCAGTGCAGGTACTCGCCGAGCAGGATCAGGAAAAGCGGCGTCGCGTCGATCGTCCCGTAATAGGGGATCGAGGGCACCTCACGCAGGTTGGCCTGCTCGCCCACACGCAGCTCGTGCAGGATCTTCCCCGGCTCCTCCTCCTGAAAGGCGTCGTCCTTGGTGCCCTGATAGCGCGCCAGGGTCTCGATGGTTGAGCGTGCGATGGCGGGCTCGTACGCCAGCATCTCCAGGGCGGTGATGAGCGAGTCGCGCCCGAAGAGGGCGACGTACCAGGGGACACCTGCGGCATAGAAGTCGTCGTCACCCTGGCGCATCGCCAGCATCGATAGATCGAGGAAGGAGCGACGGAGCACCCGATTGAGGAGCATGCTGCTCGTTTCGACGCAGGCCGTCCCATTGAATGATCCTTGCTCGGCATGGTGCAACACCGCGTTCTTGTCAACGGACGAGGGTTGTGGATGCGTCTCCAAACGTGTCTCTCCGGGCGGGTGGTCGGCCACGCTCAGGATCACGGTATAGTCGGAGGATGCGCCAGGTGCTAACCGGAGAGTGTACGTCGCGCATCGTCCCTCGATCGCGGCCGGTGGTGGGACGAATTGGATGGTGGTCGTACGCCGATGGTCATCCGCGCCATCATACGCGAAGAGCAACGTATCCCGGTGGGCCTCAGGGCGATGTAAGGTGCCGCGCTTGCCCGGCGCTGCCCCCCGCACGACGAACATACTCGCGAAATGCGCGTCGTAGGTGAGGGTGAGCGTGACATCGAGCGCCGCTGTCCCGAAGTTGCGGAACGTGAGTCGTTCATCGAGACGTTCCGACAACACCCTTTCCCAGCGCAATCCGATCTGACCTTGGGGCAGCATCGTCCCATCCTGGAGGGGGATCGCGGGGTTCGTCAGTTCACAGACACTCTGATACCCAAGATCCGCCGAAGCGAGCAGCGAGGTCAGGGCGACGTCGTTGAGTCGGAGGGTGACCTGATCGAGATGGCGCATATCATGGAAGTACAGTCCGAGTCCACGCGAATTTGTTGCCTCCTCGCCTGCCTGTGGTGGAATTTCCCCGGATTGGTCGGCGACCAGGAAAAGCGAACCCTCTTTGAGGGTGAGGGTTGCCTGGAGGTCGTTCATCCGGCTCGTGGGAGCATGCCCCTGGGGGTGCTGCTCGCTTGCGTGATCGCGCTCTACCATCTTTCACCTCATTCTTGGAGCGGTAGCGCCGTCGCCGAGCGCTCGCCACCAGATGTGCCGACAGATACCGCCGCGACCGTTGCGGCGCGCACCCCCGCGCCACTCAATCGGTGATGAGCAGTTCGGCGAGGCTGCTATGGAATGGCGAGAGGAGTTGGGACCCCTCATGCAGTACGGCCACCATGTCGCAATGCCGTAGCCCACCGAAATCGGTGAGATAAATCGCGGGTTCGAGGTTACACACCATGTTCTCGCGCAAGATATCCTCCGAACATGGATGTAGACGCGGCGGATCGTTGTAATAGATGGCCCCATATCCGACCCCGTGGCCGAGTTGATGCTTGAACGCCGCCCCGAATCCCGCCGCCGTCAGGCGATCGCGCGCCGCCGCATCGACCGTCGCGGCGCGAACCCCCGCCCCGAGCGTGTGCAACGCCCGGAGCCGCGCTTCAAGGACGGCTTCATACATGGCAAGTTGCCGTCCGGATGGGACGCCCAGGAAATACGTCCTGGTCAGGTCGGTCCAGAAGCCATCGACGTAGGAATTGATGTGCACCAGGACAAAGTCGCCCTGCTGCAGCGTGCGGTTGCTCGTCAGGGCATAGGCGCGATACGCCTCGGCCGAACGCGGGCCGGACATACAGAAGACCCGCCCGCCCGCCCGTTGCGTCCCCGCGATCTGCAACCCGCTGCCCTCAAGCTCCCCCTGGGCTGCGGCGGCGATTTGCGCTTCGGTCACGCCAGGTCGAAGTGCCGCGTGCGCGGACCGGAAAGCCAGCTCCGCCACCGTACATGCACGCCCGGTCGCCGCGATCTCGCGCCCTGTGAGGTGCGCGCGCTGATCAGCGAGCAGCGCCGTCGCATCCAGGAAGGTGGCCTCCGGGATGGCGGCTTTATACAGCGCTAAACTTTCGCGACCGTGGGTGACGAGCGCGACATAGGGTGCCGGGGTCGAGCTCTCCCCGCCCTCGTAGCCGATCGATGCCCGGTCCAGCCCCATGCGTCCTGCCGCCTCTGCGAGGAGTGGGCGTGCCGCCGTATCGCTGTCGTCGAGGTGCTCGAGGGTCGCGGGCGCGAATCCCAATATCCACTCTTCCGCCACCCATCCGCGTCGCGCCAGGTCGCGCTCGTCTTCCGGCACGATCAACGCCAACGTTCCTGCGCGCGTGAGCAGGGCGATGGCGGTGCCGAGCATCGGCCAATAGCCGGTCAGTAGCAGGACATTCTGGGGGAGGCGACAGCACAGGGCCTCGAGCTTGCTGTGCACGAGCGCCCTGGTCAACGTATCGAGCCGCGTGGTGTCGCGTTCCATTGGCCTCTCCTCGATGGCTGCAGACAATGAGGCTGTAGATTACGACGAACCGATACCGGCTGTTCAGGATAAAGGTGAGACTCTTCGCGGTATGTTTTCGCGTTGATCGATTCACTTCAGACGAGGAACCCCGCGGCCTGCCGTGCCCGCCGGCGAGAGATCGCCCCGGACCGGCGGCGCGCTCATCCGTGCCCGGCGTGTCAATATCGCTTCTCCCTCATCGATCAGGTAGTCGGCGGTGCGCGCGGCGAGCGCCTGGATCGTCAGGCCGGGGTTGGCCGAGCCCTGGGTCGGCAGGATACTCCCGTCGCAGATGAAGAGGTTGGGGATGTCGTGGGTGCGCCCGAAGCCGTCCACGACCGACTCGCGCGGGTCGCTCCCCATCCGCGCCGCGCCGACGAGGTGGGCGTAGCGCGCCTCCTGCACCACCTCCTCCGCCCCGGCGGCGCGCATGATCTCCTCGACCTTCTCCTTGCCGAACGCGATCAGCTTCTTGTCGTTGTCGTGCAGGTTGAACGTGACCTTCGCCACCCGCAGCCCGTGGCGGTCGGTCTCATCCGCGAGTTCGACCCGGTTTTCTTCCCAGGGAAGAATCTCGCCGAGCAGGCCGAGCGCCGCCCAGTGGTTGTAATCCATCATCACCCGGCGCATCCCCCAGCCCCAGGCCCCCTTCGCCACCGCCATCTGCTTGGCGAAGGCCAGCGGCAGCGGCCCGACCGTCTGGACGGCGAAGCCGCGCGCGAAATCGCGTCGGGGATCGGTCTCGTAGAATTCTTCGGTGAGGGCGTGGGCGGGCGGGGCCTTGTACATCCGCACAGGATCGGGGAAGCGCCCGAGGATGAGGTTGCCCGCCTGGGCCATCAGGTATTTCCCGACCGTGCCGCTCGAATTGGCTAACCCCTGCTCGAAGCCGGGGCAGGCCGAGTTGAGCAACAGCCGGGGCGTCTCGATGGCGTAGCCCGCGACGATCACCACCTTCGCCCGCTGCTCGACCTCGCGCCCCTGGGGGTCGAAATAGGTGACGCCGGTGACCAGCCCCCGCCGCCCGTAGTTGATCCGCCCGACCATGCAGTTATCGCGAATCTCCGCCCCGTGACGCACGCCGTCGGGGACATGGGTGATCAGCGTGCTCGCTTTCGCCCCGACCTTGCAGCCCTGGATACAGAAGCCCCGGTAGATGCAATGCGGACGGTCGGCGTGCGAGCCGGAGGTGATGGCGACCGGGCCACCGGCGCTGACGCGGATCCCGAGCGCGGTACAGCCCTTGATCAGCACATCGCCGACCCCGCCCAGCGGATGCGGGCCGTAGGGATACCCATGCGGGTCGCCCCAGGGGAAGTAGGCCGGACCGGCGACGGGCATCTCCCGCTCCAGGAGTTCGTAATACGGCTTAAGATCCGCATACGCGATCGGCCAATCGACACCGACACCATCGGCGCTATGGACGCGGAAGTCCGAGGGGTGGAAGCGCGGGGTGAAGGCCGCCCAGTGGACGGAGCCGCCGCCGACCCCCCGCCCGCTGTTGTTCGCGCCCAGGGCGAGCGGGTTGTCGCCACCGGTGATGCGGAGTTCGTTCCAGTAGAGCTGATGCGAGCCGGCCTCATCGCTGACCCAGTCGCGCTCCGTGTCCCAGAAGGGGCCGGCCTCGATGCCGACGACGCGGTACCCGGCGCGCGCGAGGCGCTGGAGCAGCACCCCGCCGCCCGAGCCGACGCCGACGATGCAGAAGTCGACCTCCTCGTCGGGGCGGTAGCGACGCATCGGGGACGCGACTTGCTGCAACGGCCCGAGCATGTGCGCGTCGGTGTGGGGTGCCGCGAAGGCACCGAGTACGGGGCTTTTCATTCCTGCTCCTGCGGCTGATCTCGCGGAGCCGTCCGCCGCTGCGGCCCAATCACGGCTCAATGGCTACCGCCCTGGCTCGTTCCCTGCGCGCGGCCCGGGTGTGTTCCTCCCAATGGTCGGTACTCGCCGGAGACCGACTCGGGCGGCGGTGCCCAGGCATAGCGCCGCTCCTCCCCTTCCCAGGGTTCCGGCCTGCCATCGAGGCGCATGTATCCGCGCGGATAGGCCGGCCCCCCGAAGCCGATCTCGTCCCAGGCGTAGGGATGGGCGTAGTAGACGTTCACCACGTCGCCCACCAGCAGCAGCCAGTAGCGGTCGACCGGGAGCCGCTGCCAGATCTCGTCCCCGGCGGGCGGCTCACCCCGGTGGAGCGTCTGGAGGACCAGATCCTGCGCGAGCGGCCCCAGGTCCACGAAGGGCTGCCCGTGCATGTGCCGGGCGATGGCGTCGATCCCGCGCAACCCGAGGCGGTGCGCCTCGCCGTCGGGCGGCATGTCCTCGTAGCGATACCCGTCGATGCGCCCGGCGTGTAACCGCTCGTCGATGGCGTTCACGATCGGGATCGTGTGCGCGTCGTCGCGATCGTCCTGCGGCAGGATACGCTCGCAGACGGCAGTCAGGAGGGGGAGTTCTTCGGACGTGAAGAAGCGGATCGGCGGCACCTGTTCCACCCGCGCGAGGACAACCGCCCGGGTCGCCGCATCCCAGAAGTTCCGCTGGCTCAGGGTGTGATAGCCGGGGTAGTAGCCCGGCTGGGCGCGCGGGGGCAGCGGTCGCCCGGTGGCCGGGTCAACCGGCAGGCGGTCCGCCAGCTCGGGCGGGAGCGCACCCGTCGCCGAATCGGCGTTGTGCGCCCCCGCGCGCCCGCGTATCAGCGCCTTCGCGCGATCGAACATCACTGTTTCCTCCGTAACAGGCTTGCCAGCAGGCCCAGGAACCCGGTGGCGACGAACAGGAGCGGCGCGAAGATCGGCGGGCCGTAGATCAGGTTGAACAGCGGGAGCTTGAGGCCGCCGGGCCGTCGCAGCAGCCCCCGCGCGTGGTAGAAGAAACCGATCCCGCCGACGATGACCGCCAGGAACGAACTGAGCGGGAGGAGGGTCCGGGCGATCGTGCGGCTCCAGACCGTGCCGATCCCCGCGACCATGATGAAGGGGGTCAGCACGATCGGGAGCCACTGGGATGGATAGGCGAAGCCGTTGCGATAGTGCGAATAGAGCGCCTCGATCCCGTTGAAGAGCGCCGAGAAGGCCGTCGCCACCGCCAGCCCGCGCTGGAAGCGCCCTTCGCGGATGTCCTGCGTCAGGATCAGGCCCTCGCTGGAGAGCCCCTGTGGCAGGAGGTTCAGCCAGGCCGATCGCGAGCGGCGCACCCCCAGGGGCAGGTGCTCGCTCGGATCGTCCTCGCGGCGCAGGAACGCGGCGATCAGGCCGAGGAAGCCGCTGATGCCGAAGAGCAAGGGGGCGAACAGCGGCGGACCCATGATGATGTTGAAGAGCGGCAGCCGCCAGCCGCCCGGCTTGCGCTTGATCCCGCGAACGTGGAAGAAGAACCCGATCGCGCCATCGAGAATGGTGACGAGCGAGACGAGGGGCAGCACCGTCCGCGCCGCGCGCCGGTTGAATGCCCCCCACACACCGGCCACCAGCAGGGCCGGGCTCAGGAGTATAGGGCTCCACATGACGCGCTGACTGTAGCTGCCGCGATAGTGCTCGTAGGTGACCTCCAGGCCGCTGAGGGCGCTGGCGAGGCCCGCGATCACGGCCAGGCTGCGCTGGAAACGCCCCTCGCGGAGGTGCTGCTCCAGGACCACGCCCTCGTGGGCGAGGCCGCGCGGCAACAGATCGAGTAGGCCCGTCCCCCTCCGGTCGGCGGAGGCCCGCTTCATGAACGCCGGTACACGCATCGTCGTTCCACTCCGGTGACTGTCTCACGATTGGCCCGGCGCTGCGGCCCCGGCCCGCCCGATTGCCGGGGGCCGGGGCCGCGCGCCGGACGCTGCCTCAGTCGACGATGTCGCGGATCTTGTCCTTGACCTTGTCGAGCAGGCTCTCATCATCCCCGCCCTCGGAGTGGCCGCCCGGCGCGGTGAAGTCGTTGACCTTGTCGCGGAAGAGCGTCAGGCCGATACGCACGGCGTTAGGCTCGCCGCGCACCAGCGCCTCGGCCATCTTCAGCGCCTGCTGGGGCTTGATCCGCGCCGGCATCGGCGGCACATTCGGGTCCACCACCGCCTGGACGATCGCCGGACCCGGGTGGCGCAGCGCCTCTTCCAGCGTCGCCCGGCAGGTCGTGGGATCGGTGATCGTGAAGCCGCGCGCGCCGACGGCCTCGGCGTACTTCGCGAAGTCGATCGGCTGCAATTCGACGCCGTACTCGGGGTTCCCGAGGAAGACCATCTGCTCCCATTTGATCTGGCCCAGGACATTGTTCTTGAAGATGATGATCTTGACCGGCAGGTCGTACTTCACGGCGGTGGCGAGTTCGCCCATCAGCATCGTGAAGCCGCCGTCCCCGACCAGGGCGACGCATTGGCGCTCCGGGTAGGCGATCTGGGCGGCGTTGGTGTAGGGGAAGCCGGGGGCCATCGTCGCGAGGTTACCCGAGCAGGAGAAGAGCTGGCCCCGCTTGATGCGGATGTACCGCGCCGCCCAGGTCGTGTTGGTGCCGCTATCGGTGCTGACGATCGCGTCGTCGTCCAGCAGGCGGTCGAGCTCCCAGGCGACGACTTCCGGCAGCATCGGCGTTTCGGTACGGGTCCCCCGGTCATCCAGGAGCGCCCACCAGTCCCGCATCCCGTCCTGGGCCTGCTTGAGGAATGCGCGGTCCTCGTTGCGCTTGAGCAGCGGGAGCAGCGCCTGGAGGACAACTTTCGTGTCGCCGACAACCCCGATCTCGACCGGATAGCGCAGGCCGATCCGCTCCGGGTCAATGTCGATCTGCACGCCGCGCGCCTGCCCCGGCTTCGGGAGGAATTCGATGTAGGGATAGGAGGTGCCGATCATGAAGAGGGTGTCGCACCCTTCCAGCGCCTTCTCGGAGGGGGCGGTGCCGAGGAGGCCGACGCCCCCGGTGGTGTAAGGGCTCTCGTCCGGGACACACGCCTTGCCCAGGAGCGGCTTGACGATCGGAGCACCGAGGAGTTCCGCGATCTGCTCCAGTTCTGCGCCCGCGCCGATCGCGCCGCGCCCCGCCAGGATCGCGACCTTCTGCCCCACATTGAGGATGTCGGCCAGTTGTCGCAACTGCTCCTGGCTCGGCAGCGCCCGCTCGGGGGTGTAGGCGCTGGAGGTGTGCTCGGCGATATTGGCCTTGGAGCGGTCCGCCCCCGCGTCGACCTCCTGCAAGTCGTTCGGGAAGGTGACGTGGGCGACGCCCCGCTGGCTCAGCGCCGCGCGGCAGGCGAGATTCGCCAGCTGCGCCGCCTGCGACCCGGCCATCACCCGCTCGTCGTAGACCGCCACGTCCTGGAAGAGCGCCTCGGTGTTGACATCCTGCTGATAGTAGGTGCCGATCATGTCGTGGTAGGTCATGCCGGTGATCGCCAGGACCGGCTGCCCGTCCATCTTCGCATCGTAGAGACCGTTGAGGAGGTGGATCGCGCCGGGACCGGAGGTGGCGATGCAGCAGCCGAGCTTGCCGGTGTACTTGGCATAGGCACAGGCCATGAAGGCCGCCGCCTCCTCGTGGCGCACCTGGACGAAGCGCACCTTGTCCTGCCGTTTGCGTAGCGCCTCCATCAGCCCGTTGATCCCATCGCCGGGCAGACCGAAGATGGTATCGATCCCCCAATTCATAATCGTCTCGATGAACGCATCCGCGGCGGTGCCGTTGGTCTGCTGCGGTCCACCCTTCGTCGTCGTCGTCGCCGATTCAACCATGATCCGCTCCTTATCACCCGATGCCAGTACGTCGTCCGTCTGCCTCACTGTACCGCGCAATCCATGCCAGCCCTCTGCGACATCTCTTCCGCGATGGCTTACTCGGCGTCGAGCGCGATCAGCGGGAGGCCCGCAGCCTTGTTCATCTGTCGCCGCAGATAGCTCGGCGACTCGTTGACGATGACTTCGAGCGTCGGCCAGACGTAGGCTTCGAGCAGATGCCCGCCGCGCGTCGTCCCATCCCGCCGCCCCACAACGCCGTGCAGGTGGAGTTGCGGCGCACCCTCGTTGCGCGAGATGTCCCCGATCAAGGAGAGCACCTCGACCTGTTCCTCGATCGGGATCTTCGCGTACTCCTGCTTGTCGCGATCGTAGTAGCCGAAGGTCGCCCGACTGAAGGCACCGAGCGCCGTGATCTGCGCCGCCGCCAGATCCTGCTCGCGCGCGAACGCCTGCAATCCGGCGAGAACTTCGTCGCCCGGATCGAAGACCACGGCGTAGATCTTCTCCTGACCATCGAGTAGCAGTTTCGTTTTCATCGCGTACTCCTCTGCGTATCGTCATCGATTGAGTTGGGCGTGCTCAGATGGCCCAGCGTGCGGCATCGCGGCGTTTCAAGGTCAGGCCAAGGCCGGGGCGCGACGGATCGGGGGCCAGATAGCCATCTTTCGGCTGCGGCACGCCATCGAAGAGCAATCCCGCGATCCGCACATGGTCGTGGAAATATTCGGCGTGCCGAAACTCCGGCGCGGCGCAGGCGACATGCGCGTGTAACTCCGGGGCGCAATGGGCGGAGAAGGGGATCGCGAAGGCATGCGCGAGCGCCGCCGCCTGGAGCCACCCGGTCACCCCGGCGCAGCGCGTCACGTCCGCCTGCAGCACATCGACCGCGCCCGCCTCCAGCATCCGGCGAAAGTAGAAGCGGTCATAGCCGTACTCGCCCGCCGCGACGTCGATCAGCGGCGTGTGCCCCCGGATCAGCCGCAGCCCCGCGAGGTCGTCCGACGAGACCGGCTCCTCGAACCAACTGACATCCGCCTCGCTGAAATGCGCGGCCTGCCGGAGGGCCGTTGTCGCGTCGTAGGCCCCGTTCGCATCGACGAAGAGGGCGATCTCCGGGCCGAGCGCCCGGCGCACCGCGCGCACACGCGCCCGATCCGCCGCCGGATCGCGCCCGATCTTCATCTTCACGCGCGGGATCCCCGCCTCCGCCCAACCGGCGAGTTGGGCGATCAGTGCCGCCTCGCTGTAGGAGGTGAAGCCGCCGCTCCCATAGATCGGGATCGCCTCGCGGTACGGGCCGAGCAGCTTGTAGAGCGGCAAGCCGAGGGCGCGCGCTTTGAGATCCCAGAGCGCGATGTCCACCGCCGCGATCGCCATCGCGGCGATGCCGGGACGACCCAGATTGCGGATCGCCGCGACCATCGCCGCCCACGAGCCGCCGGTATTTTGTACGTCTCGGCCACACACGACCGGGGCGAGGGTCGCCTGCACGAGCCGCGCGGTCGCCTCGTCGGCGTAGCTGTAGCCCAGGCCGCGCAGGCCGTCCTCCGCGACCGGCTCGACGAGGACGACGGTGGTGGCGTCCCAATCGTATGTGCCATCTTGCTCGTGCTGGTCGGTCGGGATGCGATAGGCGCTGACATCGAGGTGGGTGATCTTCATCGGTCCCTCACGCTGATCCATGCGCGGGGTGCCAAGATGTCGCCCCATTGCCGATACACGCATTATGCGTACCATCCCCTGTCCTATCCGGCTCATCGATTGTGGCGGTCGTGTGGCCAATGGCGCGTTAATGCCTCGAGGGGGCACTGACGCTCTCCTGCAAATCAGGGTCTCAGGGGGATGTGGCGAACGCAGCGCCGACCGGGGGCACGGCGCTGCCGATGTCCGTCGTCGTCACGGCAACCTCCAACTGTTGCAGCCGTCGCACCAGCCGGTCCACGGTCGCTGGCGCGTGGCGGCGTTCCAGATAGTCGGCCCCGAGTTCGCGGTACGGCTCGCGCCGGGCGATGACATGGTAGGCGATGATCAGCAGGCGGTGGGCGACCGCCATGATCGCCCGCTTCGCGCCGCGGCGGGCGGCCACACGCTGGTATTTCGCCGCGAGGGCGGTCCCCCGCATGCGCGCCGCCCCGTGGGCGGCCTGGACCAGCGCCGTCTTCAGCCAGGCGTTGCCTGTGCGGGTCCGGCCTGACCGCTGCCGCCCGGCGCGCTCGTTATTCCCCGGCGCGACGCCCGCCCACGCCGCCAGGTGGCCGGGTGTCGGAAAGCGGGTCATGTCCACGCCGACTTCCGCGACCAGCAGTTCCGCCATGGCCCGCCCGACGCCGGGGATGGTGTCGAGGAGTTGGATGATTGCTTCCTGCTCGCTGGCCGCGCACTGCCGCGCGATCGCGTCATCGAAGCGGGCGATCGTCTCGTCCAATCCGTCGATCTGTGCGAGGAGTTCCGTCAGCAGGAAGCACTGATGCGGCGCGATATGCCCGACGAGCGCGCGCTCCAACTGGTCGCGCTTCTTGCGCAGTTTGCCCTTGGCCAGATCGGCCAGGATGACCACGTCCGTCTCGCCCCCGAGGAGGGCGGCGAGGATCGCGCGCCCGGAGGCCCCGACCACGTTGCTGACGACGGAGGCGAGCTTGAGGTTCGTGCCCTCCAGCACCTGCTGCACCCGATTGACCAGCGTCGCCCGCTCACGCACGAAGTTGGTGCGATGGCGGGTCAACTCGCGCAGCTCGCGCTGCGGGCGCGGCGGGATGAAGCTCGGCCGCACCAGCCCGTGACGCAGCAGGTCCGCGATCCACTCGGCGTCGCGCACGTCGGTCTTCCGGCCGGGGACGGCCTGGATGTGCTGCGCGTTGAGCAGCCAGACCTCGAAGCTGCTCTCCAGCAGGTTGAAGACCGGTTTCCAGAACTCGCCGGTGCTCTCCAGCCCGACGTGGGTGCACCCGCCGGCGGCGAGCCAGTCGGCGAGGCGCAGCAACTCCTCGCTGGTAGTGCCGTAGCTGCGCGTCTCACGGAGCCACTCACCGTCGCCCGTCAGCACGATCCGGCAGGCGACGACCGTACGCTTGTGGATGTCGACACCCGCACACCGGGGAAAGAGGATCTCCATTGGCGCCTCCTCTCCTAACACCGCCGCGGCGTGGCGCTGACGGGCCTGGACACCCCCGGGTAGAAGCGCTCCTCCGCGCTCCCGATGGACGGGGCAGCAACCGCTGGTGCCTATGGGTGTCCCGGTCAGACTCCTCTTCAGGCTTCGCGCACCAGGTCAGTGACGACCACCGCGCCCGCCGCCCACGCCAGGGGCAGCATACCGCGATTTGCCTCCCCGCCGGTGCCCCATCGGCGGCATATGGACTCCTCTGTCAAGCCCCATAGTCCGGCGCTTTGCGGCAGGCCGCGGGACTCCTGGTGTAGCCTGTGGAGGGCACCTCCACAGGCTACACCAGGTTGATAGCGCGCTACCCGAGGCGCAGTAGCAATGCCGTCGCTACGCCGCGCGCTGCGCGAGGGTGGCTTCCGGTGCAAGGCAGTCCTGCCAGCGTCGCCAGATCGCGCGGACGACGAAGCGCTTGCGTGCGCGCACCGCCTCCCGCCGCGTCTTGCCCTCGCTCGCGCGGCGCGCCAGATACGCCTGTGCCGCTGGCGCATGCCGTGACTGCGTGAGGACGATGCGGTAAAGGATGGCATTGAGACGGCGATTGCCCCCACGGCTGAGCCGGTGCCGCACCCGCTCGGCGGAGGAGGCATCGAGCGGGGCGACCCCGGCATAGGCCGCTCGTTGGGCGTCGGTGGCGAACCGGCGACCGGGGCCGAGGATGCCGGCGAGCGCCCCGGCGGTGCGCAGGCTGACCCCGCAGATCTGGGTGAGCGGAGCGAATCGCTCCACGGCGAGCCCGGCGATCTGGGCGGCCAGGGCCTTGGCCTGTGCGAGGGCGAGTGGTAACCGCTCGGCCAGACGGCGCACCGCGCCAGCGCGGTGCTGCGCGAGGGGACCGGGAGGTACTGTCAGGATAACTGAGCAGCCGCACAAGGGGCCGGCTGTGCGCTACTCGGCGCATGAAAGAACACGCACCGGCCTGCACCGATAAACGCCACCGGTTCCCGCCCGCGATCATCGGCCACGCCGTCTGGCGCTCTTTCCGGTTCGCGCGCAGCTACCGGGACGTGGCAGAGCTGCTCGCCGAGCGCGGGGTCGTCCTGACCCACGAAACGATCCGCCAGTGGTGCCTGCAATTCGGCCAGGCGTCTGCCAACGCGCGGCGTCGACGGCGGCCCCAGACGGGCGACACGTGGCACCTGGACGCGGTCTTCATCCCGATCAACGGGCGGCAGCACGCCCGCTGGCGGGCGGTCGACCAGGACGGCACCGTGCGCGACATCCTGGTCCAGGCGCGACGCGACAAGCGGGCGGCGGTGAACTTCCTGCGGAAGCTGCTGCAGGGCCTCACGTCTGTGCCGCGGGTGCTGCTCACCGACAAGCTGCCCCGCGACGGCGCCGCGCAGCGGGAGGTGCTCCCCGGCGTGGCGCAGCGCCGCCACCAAGGGCGGAACAATCGCGCCGAGAACGCCCAGCAACCCACGCGCGAGCGCGAGCGGCGGATGCGGCGGTTCACGTCGCCGGGTCACGCGCCGCGCTTCCTCGCCGCCTACGGCCCGATCGTCGGCCACTTCCGCCCACGCCGCCACCGCCTCGCCGCTGCCGCCTACCGCGAGACCCGCCACGAACGCTGCGCCACCTGGCGGGCGGTCACCGGCACCCCGGCCATGGCCTGACCAGCCGCACCGCCTCATGTCAGCGCGCCCTCATCGCCTCATTGCCCCACCCGCCCGAGTTGAGTTGACAGTGCCCTCGCCGAGCTGGAACGGCGGCGCGCGCCCGATCTGCGCGCCGCGCCGCTCGCCGCCGTCACGCCGGCCTGGCGGCGGCGCGTCAGCGGCCCCGGCCACGCGATCGACCGGCGCGCCTACACGCTCTGCGTGCGCGAGCAGGCGCACGCCGCCCTGCGCCGTCGCGATCGCTTCGTGGCCCCGAGCGCGCGCTGGGGTGATCCGCGCGCGAAACTCCTCGCCGGTGCCGCCTGGGCGGCGGCCCGCCCGCAGATCCTGCGGATGCTGGGGCGGGCACCGGACCCGCAGGCGGAACTGGCCGCGCTGGGCGAGCAGCGCGACACCGCCTATCGCCGGGTCGCCGCCCGGCTCCCGGACAACGCCGCCGCGCGCGTCGCGCGCGGCGGCGACCGCGACCAGCTGGTGCTGACGGGCCTGGATCGGCTGGCGGAGCCGGCGCGCCTCGTCGCCCTGCGCGAGCGGGTCGCCGCGCTGCTGCCGCGGGCCGATCTGCCGGAGGTGCTGCTGGAGGTGCAGGCCTGGACCGGCTTCGCCGAGGAGTTCACCCCTCTGCGCGAGGGGCGGGGGCGGGCGGCGGACCTGGCGACGAGCGTCTGCGCGGTCCTGCTCGCCGAGGCCTGCAACGTCGGCCTGGAGCCGCTCGCGCGGGCGGACGTGCCGGCGCTCACGCGCGGGCGCCTCGCCTGGGTGCAGCAGCATTACGTGCGCGCCGGGACGTTGATCGCGGCGAACGCCCGGCTGGTTGCCTACCAGGCGCGCGGGCCGCTGGCGCGGGCCTGGGGCGTGGGGCGAGGTCGCCTCGGCCGACGGGCGGCGCTTCGTCGTGCCGGTGCGCACACGCAACGCCGGACCGAACCCCAAGTACTTCGGCGTCGGGCGCGGCGTGGCCTACGACAACTTCACGTCCGATCAGTTCACCGGCTGCCACGGCATCGTCATCCCCGGCACCCTGCGCGACTCGCTCTCCATCCTCGATGGCCTCCTGGAGCAGCAGACGATCCTGCGGCCGGTCGAACCGCTGGCCGACACGGCGGGCTACTCCGACAGCGTCTTCGGCCTGTTCTGGCTGCTCGGCTACCAGTTCAGCCCCCGGCTGGCCGACCTCGGCGACGCCCGCTGCTGGCGCCTCGACCCGGCGGGGGACTACGGGGCGCTCGGCGATGTGGCGCGCCACCGGATCAATGCCGCCGTGATCGCGGCGCAGTGGGACGATCTCCTGCGGGCGGCCGGGTCGCTCGCGCTCGGCACCGTCAGCGCCGCCGCGCTGCTGCGCGCGTTGCAGGCCGGCGGCCGTCCCGCGACCCTCGCCCGGGCGCTCGGCGAGCTCGGGCGCATCGCCAAGACCCGCTATCTGCTGGCCTACATCGACGACGAGGCGTACCGCCGCCGCATCCTGGTGCAGCGCAACCGTGGGGAGAGCCGACACAGTCTGGCGCGCGCGACCTTCCACGGGCAGAAAGGGGAGCTCCGCCAGCGCTACCGCGAGGGGCAGGAGGACCAGCTGGGGGCGCTCGGGCTGGTGGTCAACGTGCTGGTGCGCTGGAACACGCGCTCCCTGGGCGTGGCGCTGGAGCAGCTGCGCGCCGCGGGCGCCGCCGTCAATCCGGAAGACGTGGCGCGCCGCTCGCCGCTGGGCTACGACCACAGCAACCTGCTCGGCCGCGACACCTTCGCGCTCGCCGAGCCGCTGGCGCGGGGCGCGTTGCGCCCGCTCTGCGATCCGACCGTCCCCGACGCCGTGGCGCAGTAGACCACTGCCGTGCGTGCGCTCGCGTACGTTGCCGTTCCACTGCTACTCATGGGCCTCCTACAGGCGCTATCGGTTCCCGCTGGAGATCATCGGCCGCGCCGTGTGGTTGTACGGCCGCTTCGCGCGCAGCTATCGCGATGTCGAGGAGCCGCTCGCCGAGCGGGGCATGCTCCCGACGTATGAGACGGTGCGCCGGTGGTGCCGGAAGTTCGGTCAGCAGTACGCGAATGCGCTGCGGCACCAGCGCCCGTGCCCCGGCGACAAGTGGCATATGGACGAGGTGTTCATTGCCATTAACGGCGTGATGCACTACCTGTGGCGCGCCGTCCATCGGCCCTCCTCATCTGTATTATCCCGCGCGTCTCGTGCGTACCGCATCTGTCCGATGGCGCGTGCGGTGATCCGCACGCGCGGGGAGCCGACCACGCGTGGCACGGGTACCCCGCCGCACCGGGGCATGCCACATCTGCCGCATCGCGCGCCCGATGCGCGACCTTGGAAGTTGCCGAATCCCGCTCGGGCGACGGGCCGGGCGCACGCCGGGGGTTCCGGGCGAGGCCGATCCGGGCCATGCCAACACCAGGCGTGCGCGGCGAGCCTTCTCATGGTTTGCTCTCGTTCCTGCTTGTCACCACCGCGTGTCGGCTTGGCCGAGATTGTGCGGGGCGTGCGTCATGGCGCTGGTGTTGGGGCCGCTGTACCGGGGCCGGATCGCTGGTGCATGTCGGCGGCGTGGCGCCCTGGCAGAGCGACCGTATACTGTTAGCTCGACTTTGGCCGTTCGGGTTAGCTCAGGCGGCGTAGCAGAGCGCGTCGGTCATGTGCTCCAGCCAGGCGCGGGGGACTTTGACCAGCTCGGGTGCCGAAACCGACAGGCA
>JAABUU010003747.1_pt1 | contig 18871 bp, 21 predicted proteins | sample 5559301 | NCBI WGS metagenome assembly JAABUU01 (sample SAMN10711884, study PRJNA513360) | rock metagenome | isolation source: Antarctica rocks | place: Antarctica: Victoria Land, Richard Nunatak white | reverse complement strand
AGGCGTCGCGCCACCAGAGCTGGCGCAGACCGTCCCGGCCCGATCACGACGGTGCCCCCGGCCCGCACCATCGCACGGCTGCTGACCTCCGAGCGGGACTGCAAGTCGGCCGAAGCCCTGCGCATCAGGGTGGCGATCGAGACGGCCTCGCCGACGATCGTCGCGGCCCGCAATCTCCTCGACCGCTTCCAGACCATGATCGCAGCCAAGAAGCCCAACGATCTCGCGTCGTGGATCCGAGATGCGGCCGAAAGCGAACTTGCGTCCTTCGTGTTCGGCATTGAGGCCGACGAGGCTGCGGTGAGGGCTGCAATCGTCGAGCCCTGGTCCAACGGACAGACCGAAGGGCAAGTCACCCGGCTCAAGCTCGTTAAACGTCAGATGTACGGCCGCGGCAAGGTCGATCTCCTGCGCGCTCGAATGGTCCAGCCCGCGTGAGAAAGGCGCCGATCAGCACCAAAAGTGCGCCAGAGCCCCAAAAGGGACCCCTTTGGTGGTTTGGATCGGCGCTGCCCGTTGGCCCGGAGCCGTAGGCGGAGAGGTGACGGGCAGCGGCGACCTCGCTGTCGATGGCGCCGGCTTGCGCGAAGGGGCGCGGATCGGACGGCAGCTCAAGATGTCGGAACGTGAGATCGGACGCCTGATCGACGCATACCAGGCGGCAGCGATCACGCTTGAGGAACTGCAGGAGCGCCGGCGGCAGATCGAAGAGCATGGCCGCCACCTGCGAGCCCGGCGCGACGAGATCAACCGTCAGCACTCGGAACGTGAGCAGGAACTCCGGCTGCTGCAGGGTTTGGATGCGTTCTGTGACGGCATCCGGGACAAGCTCACCGACCCGCCCTTCGAGACCAGGCAGAGCGTCCTGCGGCTGGTGATCGACCAGGTGATCATGGAAGAGGATAGGCTTGTCATCCGCCACGTTGTTCCAACGGCCTCGGTTGGATTGCAACCACACTCGCGACAAGCTGGCGAGCTGCGGGGCGGCCAAGTGCCAGGTGATACCCTCGGTCGAGCACAGGAGGCACAAGGGGCTGAACAACAGGGCGGAGACCTCGCACCAGCCCACGCGACGGCGAGAGCGGCAGATGAAGCGGTTCAAGTCGCCTGGTCAGGCACGGCGCTTCCTCTCTGCCCACGACGGGATCAACAACCTCTACAACCTCCGCCGCCATCAAGTGCCCGCCACCCAGTATCGAGCTGCCCGGACCCAGGCCTTTCAGGTTTGGGCCGAGGTCACCGGCGTCGCCGCTGCGGCGTAACCACGACCACGACGTCCTAATCGCGCGCGATAGCGACCTCAGCCCAACAAGTTGACGGTGCCCCGCCAACTGTATCGCGTCCGCCCTTACGCCGTCGCGGGCACCACACACTTCCTCATGGTTCCTGCAACCCGCACTAGAACCCACCAGCAGGCGCATCGGCGGCGCAGTCAGCGTGAGGCGATCCTATAATCGGTGGCGCGGCTGTAACAGCTCCGGCCACCGTGGCTACAGGGCCGTCTCCGCAGCTGAAGCTGCCGAAATCTCGCAACTGGGTGTCCGCAAGTGCGGATTGGCATCCACAACCGCGGCGAGGATGCGGCGGTCAACATCCTTGACGTCTCGTAGCCCGCACAGCGCCATCGTGGTGTCGAGCTCCCGGCGGATGATGTCGAGCGACAGGCTCACGCCCTGCTCCCCCATGGCGCCGAGGCCGTAAAGGAAGGCACGTCCGATGAAGACGCCGTGCGCGCCGAGCGCCAGGGCCTTGATAACGTCTTGGCCGGAGCGGATGCCGCCGTCCATCAGCACCTCGACCTTGGAGCCGACGGCCGCGACGATGCCTGGCAGCGCGTTGATGGACGACATTGCGCCATCGAGCTGGCGGCCGCCGTGGTTGGAGACGACGATGGCATCGGCGCCGGTCCTTGCCGCGTTCTCGGCATCCTCGGGATCGAGGATGCCCTTGAGGATGAGCTTGCCGCCCCAGCGGTCCTGGAAGTGCTTCACGTCGTCCCAGCTCAGCCGGGGGTCGAACTGCGTTGCGGTCCAGGAGGAGAGGGAACTCATGTCGGCCACGCCTTCGACGTGTCCGTGGATGTTGCCGAAGTGGCGCCGCCGGGTCTGGAGCATGTTCCAGCACCAGCGCGGCTTGGTGGCGAGGTTGACGAGGTTGGCCAGCGTCGGCTTCGGCGGGGTGCTGAGGCCGTTGCGGATGTCCTTGTGGCGCTGGCCGAGGATTTGCAGGTCGAGGGTGAGCACGACGGCCGAGCAGCCCACGGCCTTGGCGCGGTCAATGAGCCGGTCGATGAAGGCGCGGTCGCGCATGACGTAGAGCTGGAACCAGAACGGCCGGTCCGTGTGCTCGGCCACGTCCTCGATGGAGCAGATGCTCATGGTGGACAGCGTGAAGGGCACGCCAGCCTTGGCCGCCGCCCGCGCCGCAAGGATTTCGCCATCCGCGTGCTGCATGCCCGCCAGCCCGGTCGGGGCCAGTGCCACGGGCATCGCGACGGGCTGCCCCACCATGGTGCTGGCGAGCGTACGGTCGGTCATGTCCACCGCGATCCGCTGCCGCAGCTTGATGGCCTGGAAGTCGTCGCTGTTCGCGCGGTACGTGCTTTCGGTCCAAGACCCGGAATCGGCATAGTCGTAGAACATCCGCGGCACCCTGCGCTTCGCGAGGAGGCGGAGGTCCTCGATCGAGGTGATCGTCCTGGTCATGTCATGTAGCGGCCCGCGTTGATTTGAATGGTCTGCCCGGTCATGTACTCGGTTTCAAGGATCATCCGCACCGCCGGCCACACCTCGTCGGGCCGCCCGAGGCGCCCGAGGGGAAGCTTGTCAGGCGGCGGCAGGTCCATCTCCTGCACAATGTCGCTGGCAATGAGGGCCGGAGCGATGGCGTTGGCCGTGATCCCATGACGTAGGAGGTAGGTTGCGTAATAATGCATGAGGCCTTCGGCTCCAGCCTTGGACGCTGCATAGGCGGCGGAAACCAGACCACCAGTCCGGGCTGCAAGCGATGACATGAATATCAGCCGGCCGCCTCCCTGAGTGATCATGTGCGGGACCGTCGCCTGCGAGACCAGGAAAGCGGATATCAGGTTGGTCCGCAGGGTCTGCTCGAAATGCACCTCGTCGATAGCGTCCAAATCCGTGATGCGGCCCACGCCTGCGTTGTTGATCACGCAGTCGATGCGGCCAAATCTCCGCATCACCGCCGCGACCATGGCATTAACTTCCGCGCCGACGCCGACATCGGCCTGGATCGGATGCACCTGGCCACCCATGGCCTCGATCTGATCCACGACCTGCTGCGCCGCCGCCGTGTTCGCGACATAGTTGACCGCAACGGACATACCGTTGCGGACGCAGTCGAGCGCAAGCTGCCGCCCGATCCCGCGCGACGCCCCAGTGATCAGCACGACTTTGGCTGCTTCCATGTCGGTCACCATTCCCTATCCCGCCGCGGCCCGCTAGGGCGCGGATACCCGCGCGTAGAGCGCGTATGTGTTCTCTGCACCCAACCGCTTGATCAGCTCGAACCAGCGCGCGACGTGCGCGGAGGCGACATGGGCATCCACCGCCGTCTGGTCCGCGAAGTTCTCGTACCAGACGAACCGGGCGGGGTCGTCGAGCTGGCGGTGGAGGTGGAACTCCATGCAGCCCGGCTCAGCCCGTGTCGCGGCAATAAACCACTGCGTGGCGTCCAGTATCTCGGCCTCCGTGCCCGGGGCGCACTGCATATGAGCCACGATGGTGATCATCGGACTGTCCCCGTCAGCATGCCGTGTAGCCGCCATCGATGACCAACTCGGCGCCGGTCACGTAGCTCGATTCGTCGGAGGCGAGGTAGGTCGCGGCCTGTGCGACCTCGTTCGGACGTCCCTCGCGCTTCATCAGGCTCAACCCGGCGATGCCCGCGCGCTGCTCCGGCGTCAGGACGGCGAGGAAGGGTGTGTCGATAATGCCGGGCAGCAGTACGTTCACACGGATGCCACGGCCCACCAGCTCAGCCGCCGCGGCCTTGGCCAGCAGGACGACGGCGCCCTTGGTGGCCTGGTACGCTGTCGCGCCTGCCACGCCGACCTTGCCCCAGATCGACGACACCAGGATGACCGAGCCGCCACCAGCCCGCTCCATGGCCGGCACTGCTGCCCTCATGCCGTTCCACGTGCCAGTCTGGTTGACGGCGACCGTGCGGTCCCAGGTGGCCTCGTCCTCATCCAGCAACCCGGCCATCGAGCAGATGCCAGCATTGGAAACCAGGATGTCGAGGCGGCCGAACGCGGCTTCAGCCTTTGCGACAGCGTTCCGCCAGTCGCCAGGCTGCGTGACGTCGAGGCGTTCAAAGATCACGCCTGCTTCGGGCCGCTGGCCGCCCAGCGTTCCGGCAAGCTCCTGGCCGCGCCCCGTGTCGATGTCTCCTAGAACGACGTGTGCGCCTTCGGCGGCGAAGGTCGCCGCGCACGCCGCTCCGATGCCGCTCGCACCCCCCGAGATGAGGGCAACTTTCCCCTTGAGCCGTTCGACCACTTTGTTCCTCCCTGGATCGATTGTTCTTTGCCTAGCATGTGCCCAACGGGCCGGCGTCCTTACCCAGTGTCAGCAGGCTGCCACGACGCTCTCCACAAAGCGGTTGTACTCGCGCGCCTGCGTCACATGGGGGTAATGCCCTCCGGCAGGCAGCGTGAGCCGCCGTGCGGACGGGTAGCGGGCAGCAACCGCATCCCGGGTCCGGGCAGTCAGGATCGGATCATCCGCGCAGTCGAGCACGGCGATGGGAAACTGCCCGCCAGCCATGAGCGGAGCAGGCGGCGCGCTCGCCGCGGCCAGCAGCCGCTGGCGTAGCGACTCCCCAGGCTGACCGTCGCGGAGCAGCACGATCTGCACGTCCCGCAACTCTTCGGGCGCACGGGCCTCAAGCCGCGCCAACCACTCGGCCTTGAGCGTCTCGCCCGGCACGCTGCCGAGCATGGGGACGGAGAACAACGGATGCTGCTTCAGCTCCTCGGCGTCGCAGAACGTGCTGGCGAGGACCACTGCGGCGACGCGCGCGGGGTGGCGTGCGCCGAAAGCTTGCAGCCAATACCCGCCCAGCGAGGAGCCGAGCAGGCACGCCCGATCGAGACCCAGACCCTCCATCAGGCTGGCCAGGCCGTCCGCCAGGACCGGGGCCGGGGCATCGGGGTAGTCGGCCGCAATGCAGCGGAGCCGGGGAGCGAGCGCCAGCATCTGGTGGTAGAAGATGCCGGCGTTGCCAAGGCTCCCCGGCAGCAGGATCAGCGCGGCGCCGAGGCCGCCCGTGTCCCGCAAGCGCCAGTCACCCCCGTGCAGGTGGACGGTCCGGGCGGGGTAGCGTGCCCAGACCGTCCGGAGGCCGGCAAGCGTGTCCGACGTGGATGCGTGTTCCAACGCCTACTCGGCCGCCGCCAGGCCGCCGCCGCCGCGCTGCATGATGTCGTGGGCGTCGGGCGTGAACTCCGCCTTGGGGCCGTTGCCGGCGATGACGAAGAGGATGAGGTGCTCGGTGTTGGGCTCGCCTTCGGTGACGTTCATGAAGCGCCGGGCGACGCCGGGCGGGAAGGAGACGACATCGCAGGGGCCGACATCGATGAATTCGTAGTCCTCGCCCTCGTTCCAGGCACAGCGCCACCGGCCGGTGACCGGCATGAAAGTCTCGTTGGTGTCATGGTCGTGCATGAGCGGGCCGCGACCGGGCTTGCAGCGGGCGAAGCCGAGGTTGAAGCCTTCCGAGATCGGGATTGCGGACAAGCGGGCGGCCTCGGCGCCGACCGGGGACACGATCTGCCCCTCCTGCTTCGGAGGCTGGAAGCCGATCACGTTGATCAGCTCGCGCTCGCATTCCGGGAGGTTGCTGTCAGGCAGCCCGCCCTTCGATCCCTTGAGATCTTTGAAGAAGGCGACCCGCTTCATCATCTCTTCGCGGGTCCAGGTGCGCATCGCAGGTATCATCGCCGCCACTCCTCGTTCAGCCTCCGCAGAGGCCCGTTGCAGCCGAGGGAGCGCATGGCTCTGAGCGGTAGGGGGCGGGCCGGCAGGCAATGGGTCATCGCCGCCATGCCATTCGCATCCTCCGCCAGGCAATGTTGCCCTCGCCTAGTCTGGAACCTTGCCCATCGCGCGTCCCGGCGCCATCCGCGCCTGCTTATAGGGGATATAGACGCCATGGATTGCCAAAGGCGCCGCATCCTGCCCGTGCCCTCGCAAGTCCTGGCCAGGGGACGGTGAACCTGGACGCATCGTCGGCGCGCGTGCGGACCCTGCGTGCGCGGCTCCTGCTTCCAACCGGGACCGCGCAACCCGGCAAGAGCGTTGCATGGAATACATTCATCCGCCGCCGAGGAGCGCCTCCGGACCCGCGACGGCCGCGCCGGCGCCACCGCCGACCTCTTGGTCAATCTCCTCGAAGCTCTTGCCGCGAGTCTCGAAGGCCCACATGGCGAAGACCACGCCAGTCGCCAGCAGCCACATGGCCAGGTAGATGAATCCCGGGACCACGGTCTCCCGCGACGCGCTGGGCGCGAGCACGTTGGCGAACCCCAGGAACAGCCCCAGACCGAGCGGGCCGATGATCTTGCCGAGGCTTCCCACGCCACAGGCCGAGCCAAGGCCGCTCGCGCGCAGCCGTGACGGCCAGACCTCGGCCGCATAGGGCACGGTGACCGCGAACCCTCCGCTGATGACGAAGTAGCAGGCGATCAGCAACAGCCAGAAGAGCGACACGCCGTGCACGAAGACGGGTGCGGCGCAGGCGGTCCCAACCAGCAGCACCGCACCGAGCAGGCCCTGGATGATACCGACAGGCCGCCGTCCAGACAACTCGGACAGCCAGGAGAAGAAAAGGCGTCCACAGATGTCGGCGAGGTTCGCGAAGATCAGCAGGAAAGCGGCGCGTGCCGGCGTCACGTCCAGCAGGAGGACCAGCAGGACCGGCGCCCACAGGGTCACGCCGTAGTAGGCCGTCTGCGCGCCCAGGACGCCGACCCAACTGACGATTAGGCTTCGCGGGTACTTGAACAGTTCGGCAAGGCGGACCGGCTTGGGCTCGGTGGCCGCGGCGGCAGCGGGTGCGACTTGCCCAATGGGCACATTGAGCGCCCATGCCATGCTGCGACGCGCGTCCTCGCCGCGGTTGCGGGAGGCCAGCCACATCGGGGACTCCGGAATGGGCAGAGCTGCAAGCAGCAGCGGCACCGCCGGGAGCGCGCCCGCGATGAAGAGGCCGCGCCAGCCGACCTGGTCTCCGGCCAGCGCCACCACCAGGGAGCCAAGGAGTATCCCGGCCGGGATGAACGCAGCGACGATGCCGCTGACCAGGCCGCGGCGGCGCGAGGGCACGAACTCCTGCAACAGTGGAATGTTCGCCGCATAGATGCCGGTCGTGCCGAAGCCTACGATGAAGCGGACCGCCGCGACATAGCCCCAGGCCCCCTCCGGCGTGAAGGCCAGAGCCGCTGTTCCCGCCGCGAAAAGCGTGATCGTGGCCAGGAAGACTGGGCGCCGCCCGAACCGGTCGGATAGGGCACCGCAGATGAAGCTGCCGAGCACTGCGCCGATGCCCGACGACAGCAGGATGACAGTGCTCTCCCAGATCGTGAGGTGCCATGGCTTGGCCACATAGGCGAGGACGAAGCTGATTAAAGTCCAGGAAATCGATCAACTGCGCCGCCGCGGACACGGCGATGACGTAGATCTGCCGTGAGCTGAACCCGTCCTGCTGCTCGATGTCGAGCGTCCGCATGGTCATTCCTTCCTGCGATGAAGCTGTGGCCGTTATGGCTTTCCTGGCGGGCCTGGGCCAGCCAGGAGCGAGACAGGCCCCGCGCAGCGCGGTTGTGGCGTGGGTCGGGGCGGCATTGGCAACGGCAGTGGCAAGATACGCCAACCAGCCGCGAATGCCGCGGCGCCCGGCAATCGGCCGCCCGCCACCGGATGGGCATAGCCATGGACGGACAGCGGCGGCACTGCACGCGCGTCATTCACGTCCTCCAGCAGGCGATGCTACCCTCGCGAGGTCCGGAGCCTTGCCCACGGCGGGTCCTGCCGCACCGTGCGGCCAATCTTGGTGATGACACACTCCATGGATTACCACGGCCTTGACCTCAACCTGCTCGTCTCGTTGCAGGTTCTGCTGACGGAGCGCCACGTCACCCGCTCGGCCGAGAAGCTCGGTATCACGCAGCCAGCGATGAGCGCCTCCCTGGCGCGGCTTCGCATCCTGCTGGCCGACCAGCTCCTGGTCCGCAGCCCGCAGGGGCTGGCGCGGACGCCCCGGGCCGAACAGTTGCTGGAACAGCTCAAGCAACTGATGGGCATCGTGGAGCAGATCACGGCGCTCCCTGCGGGGTTTGAGCCCCGGACAAGCCAGCGCACGTTCACGCTCATCGGCACCGACTTCGTCGAGTTCATCCTACTGCCGCCTCTGATGGCCGCGATCGCGGCGGAGGCGCCGGGCATAGAACTCGTCTTCAAGGCGCCTGACCCCAAGAGCATCGAAGCCTCGATGGCGGCCGGGACTCTCGACCTGGCCATCGGCTACCTTCCGGCGGCGCCGGAGGCGCTCATCAAGACCACCCTGTTCCGTGAGCCTTTCGCCTGCGTCGCCCGGCGCGGCCATCCCGCGCTGCTGGACGGCGCCCTCACGCTCGACCGCTACGTCGAGATGCAGCACGTCCAGGCGCTGATGCGGGACGGGACGATGTATGCCGCCGCCATCGACGCCGCGCTTGCCACGCACGGCCTCGTCCGCAAGGTCTCGCTGTGGCAACCGAGCTTCCTTGCAGTCGCCTCCGTGGTCGCGCACACCGACCTGATCGGCACGGTCCCCAGCCGCCTTGCGGTCCACGCCGCCCGGGGCCTGCCGGTTGAGACCTATGACGTACCCCTGCCGCTGCCATCCCCCGAGTTCGCGCTGTACTGGCACCAGCGCAGCCGCGACGACCCGGGGCATCAATGGCTGAGGGACAAGATTGCAGCCCTGCTGCGGCCCTGACCGCTCAGGGCCGCAGCAGGACCGCATCGGCAGTTGACTGGCCCGCCGGGTTCATGGGGGTCGGGGCGGCCACGGGTTGCCGCCCCCTGCCGGCGTCGAGACCCAGCAAGGGGAAGCAGTAGATCAGCACCACGTTGAGCGCAGTGACGGCGCAGATCGCGTACAGCCCGGCAGCCGGCGCATTGAAGGCGTGCTCCGCCCAGACCCGCAGGTTCGGTGCGACGAAGCCGCCGAGCGCGCCCAGCGAGGTGATGATCCCAAGCCCGGCCGCCGCGTCACGCCCGCCCAGATAGGCCATCGGGAAAGTGAAATAGACCGGCTGCAGCGACACGATCCCCGCCGCCGCCAGGCACAGGCCGGCAAACCCGGCCCAAGGCCCGAGCACATCGGCGGCGAGCAGGATGCCGGCCGTGCCGACCGCGATGCAGGCCGTCGCGGTCAGGCGCCGCTCCCCGGTCCGGTCGGACCACCGCGGGACCGTCGCGCAGGCCAGGAGCGCGCAAACCCAGGGAACCGCGCTCATGCTCCCGACTGCGAAGCCGATGCCACGGCCCATGATCTGCGAAATCTGCGCCGGCAGGTAGAACACCACGCCGTACAGGCCGATCTGGCTGATGAAGAAAACCAGCGAGCAATAGAGCACCCTGGGGTCGAGCAGCACCGCAAGCAGGCTGCGGCCTGGCCCGTGCGTCGCGCCGTGCTCCTTGGTTCCCTCCTCGCGGTCCAGCTCTGCCTCCAGCGCGCGCCGCTGTGGGGCGGTGAGCCAGGCGGCATCGGCCGGAAGGTCGGTGAAGTACCAGAAGGCGATCACGCCGACGAGGCTGGCGAGCAAGCCCTCGACCAGGAACAGCCACTGCCACCCATGCAGGCCGGCGACGCCCTCCAGCTCCAGCAGGGCGCCCGACACGGGGCCGCCGATCACGAAGGCCAAGCACAGCCCGAAATAGAACTGGCCCAGGGCGTGGGCACGGACCCGGGCTGGGAACCAGAGGGTAAAGTACAGCGCGACGCCCGGGAAGAATCCGGCCTCCGCCACGCCCAGCAGGAAGCGCAGGCCGTAGAACAGCGGGGTGCTGTTGACGAACATCATGGCGGCGCTGACGAGGCCCCAGGTGACCATGATGCGCGCCATCCAGCGGCGCGCGCCGACGCGGTGCATGACGAGGTTGCTGGGCGTCTCGAACAGGGCATAGCCGATGAAGAACAGGCTAAGTCCCATGGCGAAGGCGTAGTCGCCGATGCCGGCATCCCGTTGCAGGCCCTGCTTGGCGAAGCCGACGTTGACGCGGTCCAGGAAGGACAGGACGAACATGAGCATGGTGAACGGCACGATCCGGCGGATCGCCTTGGACGTCGCAGTGCGCAGGACTTCATCGTCGCCTTGCATGTCTTTCCCCTCCCGTTGCTTTGTGGCCGGCTGCCGCCCCGGGCTGCGCGAGCCGCCCGGCGCCGTCTCATTGGACGGACGGTGCATCGTTCAGCCAGACGCGGCGCGAAAGCCATAAAGCCCTGCGAATGGTCGTCATAGAACCCGGTGATTTGCCGGTCCGCAAGCACATGCGCTCTAACCGCTGCGGCCGCGGCCGGGGGTTGCCTGCACGCCGGTCCGTCGCTGCCCGGTGCCAGGGCTGCGCCAACCACCACCTGGAGAGCTGGATGTCACGAGTGCCGCTTGTCCGCATCGAGGATATGACGCCGGAGCAACGGGCGCAGTACGACCGGTTCCCGTCCAACCTGACCCGTGGGCTGCTCCTGGCGGAGCAGCGGCTGGCGGGTGCGCTGCCGGGGACGGCGAACGCGCTGCGGACGTCGGGGCTGGACCCCAAGCTTCGGGAGGGCATCATCCTCCGCGTGGCTGCGCTCAGCGACAGCCCGTTCGAGCGGATGCAGCACCTGGGGGAGGCCCGGAAGACTGGCTGGACAGAGGCCGAGATCGCGGCCATTGAGGCGGGAGACCGCACCGGACGGCTTGGCGCGTTCACGCCCATCCTGGCCTTTGTTGACGAGTGCGTGGCCGGCATTCGGGTGTCGGACGCGACATTTGCCGCGGCCGCGTCCCTCCTCTCGCCGCGTGAGATCGCGACGGTGCTGATCCTGGTCGGCCACTACATGACGGTGGCCCGCTTCATCGCCAACCTCGGGATCGAACTCGACCCAGCGCCCAGCAATTGGGATAAGGAGCATTGATGTCCGCCCTGCACGCCGATGCCGCGCGTTCCCTCAACCAGGTTCGCACCGGGCCGCGCGGCGGTGCGCCCGTCGTCCTCGTGCATCCCGTCGGGCTTGATCTGAGCTACTGGGACAGGCAGATCGAGGCGCTGTGCGACGCGCACGACGTCGTCGCATTCGACTTGCCAGGGCATGGGGCCAGCCCGGGCAGCCCGTCTGATTGGACGCTCGGCAAGGCAGCGGACGTGTTGGCGCAAGTCGTCCAGGGGACAGGCAGCGTCGGCGCACACTTGGTCGGCCTGTCGGTCGGCGGCATGATTTCCCAGGCGCTCGCGCTGGCGCAGCCGGGCCTGGCCCGCTCGCTGACCCTGATCGACACTGCCGCGGCCTTCTCGGAGGACGGGCGCGCGGGCATGCGCGCCCGTGCCGGGATGGCGCGGGAAGGGGGTATGGCGGCGGTGCTGCCATCAACACTCCACCGGTGGTTCACGCCCGAGACGGTGGCGCGGCGCCCAGACCTGATCGACCGGGTCTCGAAAACGCTGCTGGCGGACGATCCGCTCGTCCATGCAGCCATGTGGGACATGATCTCAGCCCTCGACCTCGTCTCACAACTGCACCGCATTTCCTGCCCGACCCTGATCCTGGTCGGCGAACACGACCCAAGCTCCCCGCCCGCCGCGGCGCGCGTCCTGCAAGAGAACATCCAGGGGGCCGAGATGTACGTCATACCCGGCGCGTCGCATATGGCGCCGCTGGAAAAGCCCGGCATGATCAATGGATACCTACAAGCATTCCTCGATAGGCAAATCGAAGCGTAGCAATACCTCCAAGCCGGCGCCGGGCCACAAGATCTACCCCTACCTTTGTTCGGCTTCCGGTACAGGGCCTCAATGCGCATCCGCTTCATCAGCGTCGCGACGTGCCGGCGGCCGATCTCGACCCCCTCCCGGTTCAAGAGGTCGCGCAGCATCCGGCTTCCCGCAAAGGGGAACTCGAGATGGAGTTCGTCGATCCGCCGCATGACGGCGAGGTCGGCCGGCGACACCGGACGGGGCAGATAGTAGACGCTGCCTCGGCTGATCCCGAGCGCTTTGGCCTGCCCGGTGATCGACAGGCCGTGATCGCCGTCGATCATCGCTTTGCGCTCAGAAGGCCGGCCTTGCCGAGCGCGCCGGACAAAAAATCGTTGGTCAATGTCAGCTCGCCGATCTTGGCGTGCAGCGTCTTCACGTTAATGGCCGGCGCCGCCAGGCCAGCCTTCGCCTCCGAACCAAAGACCTCGGCGGCGCCACCTACGAGCTGAGCCTTCCAAGCCGTGATCTGGTTCGGGTGCACATCGAACTGCTGCGCCAACTCGGCCAGCGTCTTCTCTCCCTTCACGGCCGCAAGGGCGAAGCAGACCAGGGCCCCCGTCGAGCAAAGCTCGACGGGGTGGGCTGCGGAGGGCACCTTCGCCTTGAAGGCCGGCGCATGATTTCGGCGCGTTCGCTTGCTCATCGTCTCTCCCGATCCGCAGCCACCTTGGCCGCCGTCAGGCAGAAAATCCACTCAGCCGACTTGTCCAGAATTCCAGAGCCACCTCAAATCAAGCCCGCGTAGCCGACGTGAAGTTCGGCCGCCTCCATCCCGGATCTCGTGACGAAGCGCTCTGGCGCCGTCTCGCAGCTTAAGGGAGGCGAACGTGCAGCAGGAAATGAAAGTCGTCACCTTCGATATATCGTATGACTTCAATTCTGCATCCATTGCAGTTAGGAAAAGGCGAGTCAGAGGAATCAACTCGTTCAGTCGATCAAGTTAGAATAGAAACTACGTTTACCGATGCTGAAATCAAACATGATGCTGAACTACGAAAGCAGATTGTGGCTTCAACGAAACAGGCTTTTTCAGAAGCTCAAGTAGCGCTTGAAGCTCACCCTTGGTGATTTCAACAATTCTATTTTTAAGTTCTAGGCCGCGTTCTAGCTGCTCAATGAGCTGTTGGACCGGGATTTGGGTTGCGAACCAGCCGGTGATCCGGCTCGCTCGGACCGGATAAAAGTCGAGCCGGTGATCGGCTCTTGCGCATGGCGCTCGCGTCCGGTCTCATATTTGACCATCAGGTTCGCGTATCGATGAGACGCGTTAGCGTACCCTGCGGCCAGGGCTGCGGCCGCACCGGTGTGTAACCCCCGGGGTTGCGGAACCCCATAAAAGTGAGAGGGCGGAAGGGAGGACGTGACGAGCAGAAAGCCGGAGAGAGTGGCTCTCGGGCGGCCCGTCGCGGAGCGGGCCTGTCACAAGCTTTCGACATTGACGGTTCGTAGCTACGCCGACCAAATTGGTCGCCTCCCGTCCGGAGGTCCACATGATCCTGTCCGCCATCGCGGCCAAGCTGAAGAGCCGGTCGAAGGACGACTTCAAGGGTCGCCACTTCGAGGCGGGGCTGATCGTCCAGGCGGTGTCTTGGTACCTGCGCTACCCGCTGAGCTACCGGCGTTGGTGATCCTTGTCAGCGCCGCGTTCGTCGCAGTGCTGGCCGTCGTGAAACCCTTGTGACGCGGCCCGCATCGCCGGAATGAGGAGTTCAATCAAGATGGATGAGGTGAAGACATGATCCTGGCGATTCTACTCTCCGCCGCTGCGGCGGGCGAATCATTGCCCCCCTGTCCCGCCGCTCAGCTCTCCCTGTCGTTCGACGATGAAGGCGGCACGTTCAGCGGCATGCAGCAGTCGGGCACGCTGATGGTCATCAGAAATCTAGGACCAGGCGACTGCACCGTGCCGTCCCTGCCGACGCTGACCTTCTTCGACGCCAAGGGGAAGCCGCTCGCGGTGGGTCGCAAGGCTCCCCCGCACATGCATCCCGGCCCCGTCATGGCACCGGCAGGCGTGGCGGACGGCGCGGAGGTCACGGCGACCCTTAGATGGGTGTCGGGACCGGCGTTCGAGCACAGCCGCTGCGTTGACGCCACGTCGGCCCGGATCTCGATCGGATCAGACGTTCTGAGCGGGGGCGTGGGTGCCACCTTCTGCGCTCCCCAGGGCGGCGCCGCCACGTTCGACCAGCCCCGGCTCCGGCCGGACCCCGTGCTAGGGCGCCGGGGAACGTGAACCGCGCCGGGTCCGCCCGAGCGGTCGACCATAATGTCTGGAACAGGAATCAGGAGCCTGACCTGCTCCCATGGGCGGGACCCAACCGGCTCCGATGGAGCCCATCAACACAAAGGTACGATCATGCAGCACCCTGATACCGAAATGTGCGTCGCCGCGATGGAGCTGGCCCGCGATCACTCGCCTCCGTTCCTGTTCAACCATGTGATGCGCACCTTCGCCTTCGGTCGAGACGCCGGGGTGATGCAAGGCGCGCAGTACGATGCGGAGATGCTCTTCCTCGGCTCTGTGCTGCACGACCTCGGCCTCGTGGAGCGGTTCATCGGCGAGGACCGCTTCGAGATCGACGGAGCGGACGCGGCCGCCAGCTTCCTGTCGAGGCAGGGATACTCCGACCGGAAAATTGCCGTCATCTGGGACGCGATCGCCCTCCACACCACGCCCGGCGTCCCGCAGCGAAAGCAGCCCGAAATCGCCCTGGTACAGCTCGGTGCCGGCATCGACATCGGCGCCATCCCGCGTTCACTCGTAATGGCCGAGAGCGTGGAAATCATCCTCGCCGAGTATCCGCGGCTGGGCTTCAAGAAGGCTATGCTGGAGGCCATGGGCGCGGTGGTCCGGCGCAAGCCGATGACTGGCGCGATCAACCTCATGGGCGAGATCGGGCGAGAGCGGGAACATCTGCCCATCCCCGGCTTCTGCAGCATCGTCATGCATGCGGAGTTCGATGATTAGCTACCCGGCACTTCAATTGTCAGCTGAACCGGCCTTATCCTGATGGTGTTACCGCGGGAGTCGTCGCTGCTGGTGGTTGCGGGAGGCGGGTGTGGCGGAAGACGAGACGTCGTACAAGATGCTTGAGACGTCGCCCAGCGAGCGCCCCGTCAACGGTAGTGTCGCGTTCGAACGGCGTAAGCGTCCCGCCTCGGACGTCGGGAGGTCCGTTTCCGACGCCGAACATGGGGCCCATCGTTCGCTCGCATTGGGCCGTCGAGAATAACCTGCATTGGGTGACGCGAAAGCCAGCCTCGCAGAGCAACTGCTCGTTGCACAAATCCGGCACCATGCTTTCCAAGGCCGCCGCCTGCCCTGGCCGTCGCCACGGTCTCCGCAACGACATCCGAACGGCGAGCGTAGTTCGCGTAGCGGTCGAGCCGACGCTGAAAGTCGGGGGCGGAACGATCGATGCATTGATCGACGAGGATGAATGGCGCGCCCGCCCGCAAGCGGCGGCGAACCCCCGCAAGCATAGAAAGCTTGCGGCGCCGTCGCGGTGGCCCGGCCCAAGGTCCGTGATCGCGGGGCTGCCGAGGGCGGGGAACGCGTCCGGTTCACCTCGACCATCCTGCCGCGCTGGGCCCGGCGGACGCGCAGCCTCGACGCCCTGCTGCCGACGCTGTACCTGCGCGCGGCATCTCGACGGGCGATTTCCAGGAGGCGCTCTCGGCGCTGCTGGGCAAAGACGCCCCGAACCTGTCTCCCTCGGTCGTCTGTAGCGCGTCAATTACGATGAGCGGTCGTATTGCCTCATTCGAGAATGTTCCCGAAGGCTGATTGTCGTTGCCATGAGGAATCACTCCCATCCAGGCGTCTGACGAGGGGGCTTGAAGGTTGCCAGCACGCTCTACCCCTTCGTCGGAACGGCCATCTCTCTGCAAGGGACTGGCTACGCGGTCAAGCCCCGAAGCCGCGGAGCGGTGCGCCGGCGGCGCAGGGCTCGACGGCGTAGACGGGCCCATGCCAAGCTTGCGGCTGCGGTGAGGTGGGCAACCCTGGAGTGCTGAGCGGGATGGTCAGCCCGGCACGGCCGCGATCGTTGGATCCGCTGTGATGTCGACGGAGGTCACGCCGTCCCCGAACACCAGCTTGTGCGCCACCTCGCCCCTCCAAGCCTTCACGCGCCGTTGCAGGGTGCGGATCTGGCCTGCCGTGAACTTGTCCGGGTGTTCTGCCCGGAGCCGCTCCAGGAGTTCGCCCGATGATCGCCAGGGCTCGGCCTCGAACCATTCCCGGAGCGTGTCGGTCACCATTGCGAACGGATCGGGCCGCCGCCGGCCCCGCTTGGGTGCAGGCTTTGACCGCGCCGTCGGGCGTGCCTCGCCCTCTTGCCACGCCGTACGTAGCCCGCTCAGGAACTGCTCGAGCGTCGGTGCGGTGGGGGCGGCGGTATCATCGGAGGTGGATCGGTCGGCCAAGATGACCAGTTCGCCCTGGAGCGCGCGGATGTCGTGCAGAAGCGCCACGGGGTCGAGCGTCGCGTGCATCTCCTGCAATCGCCGACGCACGTCGTCCGCGGTTCTCGGATCCGCCAGCAGGCGTGCGAACGGCGTCGCCGGAGGATGGTAGCGCTTGCGGACCTTGGCGCCTTCGCGCTTCTTGTTGGCCAGCTTGAACGACGGCTGGAAGTGATTCACGTAGAGCCGCACCGACTTATAGAGCCGGGCAGCCGACGCTCGATCAACGGCGCATAGGCCAGCACCCAGCGGTTCACGGTGCTGTGGTCGACCTCGAGCCCGCGCTCGAGCAGCAACTCCTCGATATCGCGGTAGCTCAGCGGGTAGCGCAGGTACCAAGACACCGCCTGGACGATCAACCCCGCCTCGAAGTGGCGGCCCTTGAAGTCGTCCTTCGACCGGCTCTTCAGCTTGGCCGCGATGGCGGACAGGATCATGTGGACCTCCGGACGGGAGGCGACAAATTCGGTCGGCGTAGCTACGAACCGTCAACGTCGAAAGCTTGCGACAGGCCCCCTTTTAAGCGGGCTACTCGTCGCGGGAAGCAGCCACGATTGGTGTGCGGAATGGCCGGGAGTGGTGGTTAGTTTTCGGTCGCTTTTGGCGAGTGGACCTGAGCCACTCGCCATTCAGATCGATCGGACAGCTGCAATGCCGTGCGTCGAAACGCAAGCTTACCAAGGTGTCTCGCCGCTCGCCTCTACGTGTAGGCGCTCGCAATCATCGGCGCTCGTGCTCGCCAACAGAGCCGGATCCTGCTCGGATTAGCTGACAGCGGGTTTGCGTTCGCGCTCACATTAGCTGCCTCCATGCTCGCCATTATCGCGCCGTGCTCGCCAACAGAAGCGTGTGCCCACAATCGCTGCCAATGGCAGTTGGAAGCTGTCCCGCCCCGCTGATGCACTCACATATCTCAGGGCTTGGGGTCCTCTTCCGGATGGAACAGCTTCTGCCCGGCGACCTGGTAGCTGGCGATCGCCGCCTGTCCCGCCGGCAAGGCCAGCCAGTCGGCGAACTGCTGCGCCGGCCTGCGCCCTTCCGGTGCGTGCTCGTCCGGATTGAGTGTGATCACGTCGTAGCGGTTCACGAGGTCGCGTCCACCCTCCACGACGATGCGCAGGTCGCGCTTGTTGCCGAAGCTTAGCCAGGTTCCTCGATCCGACAGCGTATAGGCGTCCATGGCCGCTGCGGCGTTCAGCGCCGCGCCCATGCCGCCGCCGATATCGCGATACCAGGTTCCGGCCGGAGTGATTCCCGCACTTTGCCAGAGGCGCTTCTCTTTCGCGTCCGTGCCGCTCTTGTCTCCGCGCGATACGAATGGCGCTTGAGCTTGTGCGATCGCCCGCAGAGCGTCTACGGCATCGTGTCGGCCGGCGATGTGCGCCGGGTCGCTGGCCGGTCCGACCAGGATAAAATCGTTCCAGGCGATCTCGCGCCGGCTCACCCCATGGTGCTCCGCCATGAACCGGTCCTCGGCATCAGGGTCATGCACCAGCACGAGATCGGCGTTGCCCTTGGCCGCCGTTGCCAGAGCCTGGCCGGTGCCTTGGGCGACGACGTGGACCTCGATCCCTGTATCGCGGGTGAAGATCGGCAGGACGTAGGCCAGGAGGCCACTATTCTCGACTGAGGTGGTCGAAGCGAGCACGATCGTCGGGTGCTGCTGCGCGGGCTGCGCCGACGCGAACGGCGCGGCGACCGTGGAAAGCGTGCTTGCCAGAAGGAGATGCGGAAGTCGGGAGGTGTTCATCGGCCTGCCTGTTTGCGGGTGTGGGACAGCATGAACGCCGCACCGCTCACGGCCACGCTGATCAGGATCAGCACGAGGCCGAGCGCGAGCGAGGTCGCCAGGTTGCCTTCGCTGGTCTCGAGCGTGATGGCGGTTGTCATGGTGCGGGTATAGCCGGCGATGTTGCCGCCCACGATCAGGATCGCACCCACCTCGGACACCGAACGGCCGAAACCAGCCAGGATGGCGGTCAACACCTCGGCCCGGCCGATGGCCAGGAGATGGTGCAGGACTTGGTGGCGCTTCAGGCCGAGCGCCAGGAAGTCCCAGCCATACCGGGCCCAGATCGCGGCCACTGCCCGATGGGTGATGGCCGTAACGATGGGCAGCGCCAGCAGGCTCTGCGCGAGCACCATGGCGCCAGGGGTGAACAACATTCCCAAGCGCCCAAGCGGCCCAGAGTGCGACAGCAGCACGTAAAGCGCGACACCCACGACGACTGGCGGCAAGCCCAGCAGGGCGTTGGCGAGCAGGACCAGGGCGTCGCGGCCGGGCAGGCGATAGACCGCGAGCGCGGTGCCGAGCGGCAGCCCGATCCCGGCCGCGATGAGCGTGGCGGAAAAACTGACGGAGAGCGACAAGCCTA
>JAABUU010003743.1_pt1 | contig 18879 bp, 22 predicted proteins | sample 5559301 | NCBI WGS metagenome assembly JAABUU01 (sample SAMN10711884, study PRJNA513360) | rock metagenome | isolation source: Antarctica rocks | place: Antarctica: Victoria Land, Richard Nunatak white | reverse complement strand
CGGTTAGCTTGATCTGGGTTGGCTTGGTTAGGCGGTAACGATTCTGCCACGGGCTAGTGGAGCCTCGTAGGGCTGACGAGGTCTCGATAAACACACGCTGTATGGTCACTCAATTAGATCGACATTTTTCCTTCTCAAGAGCAATGGCTCCGGATACGACGGCCCTTATATCAATAGCTCCCTTACTCAAGCAGTTCGACGCACGCGTCTCGACGGCCAAACCCTCCGCAGACGAGATTGCGTTGGCGCTTTCTCACATCTTCACAAACAAGCTTTCGCCGGTACAGACAGCGGCACTGCTGACGTTCCTGCATGCTACTGGAAGGGATCGTGAAGGTGACGTCATTGCTAAGTGCGCAGAGCGTATGAGAGAAGCTGCTGCGCAGGTGGAGAAGAAGGCCTTGAAGCAAATAGTGCGGGAACGGGGGAGGAAAGAGGGCAGCTATCGGGGCGGTTTAGTGGGTCGAGACACTTTTGCTAGGATCGACGGCCACTAATGAGCGGTGACAGTGCGATATTGTGGGCACAGGAGGCGACGGTCACTCGACGTTCAATATATCTACAACTGCCTCAATACTAGGATCGTCACTTCTCCTTCTAGGTAAACATGGAAACAGAGCTTCATCCTCGACGTCCGGCTCGGCGGATCTCTTGTCATCTGTAAAGCCCAAAGCCCCGAATATAGCGGCAGTCAATCATCACAATCTCCCGGACATTTATAGAACGACCAATTACGCTTTCCTTTTCGCCCCAACCTTCCATCCAGGTATGAAATATGTTGCGCCTATACGAAAAGAACTGGGTTTTCGGACGATCTTCAACCTGCTTGGTCCTCTGGCAAATCCAGTAGAGAGTGTCATTGAGGTAAGGGTCGTTGGGGTGGCAAAGCAAGACCTGGGTTACGACTTTGCAGAAGCCCTCAAGCTAAGTGGAGCCAAAAAAGCCATGGTGGTATGCGGGGCTGAGGATCTTGATGAGATCAGTTGCGCTGGGAAAACAAATTGCTGGAGGCTGGTCGAACGTCCCAATCCGGCATTCCGAGGTCCTAAGGACGAAGCCGACGAAGACTACACAACAAGTGACGATGATGCCCCCCCAAGGACCTTAGTTAACATTGAGGAATTCCAGCTTGAACCGTCCGACTTTGGTCTGCCGCAACATGCTTTGTCAGAGGTGTCTCCTGGGAGGCTTCCGCACGAAAACGCAGAGATCTTGATGAGGCTGCTACGCAATGAGTTGCCGAGAGATGATCCGATATTGCACTTTGTGCTGATAAACACTGCTGCCTTGTTCGTTATTGCAGGAGTATGCGACGCCAACACAAGTGATATGGGCCATGGAGACACTGGTGAAGTAGTCACCGAGTTGGGGACCGGCGGTGGAAGGTGGAAGGAAGGGGTACGGCGTGCTAGATGGGCTGTTGAAAGTGGAGAAGCTTGGAAATCGTTCATGGAGTTCATATATGTTACCAATAGCTTTGATACCCAATAAATTACTGATGTTGACCCCCAAAGGTTAGCATAGACGTATATTGACCTCTTCGTGATGGGTGTATTAGCCCACAGGAGGGTATAAAGCCTTGATTGATAACAACTCTGTCTGTGCCTTTGAACAATGCCAGACGTGGTAAACCTTCCCCAAATCTCATCGGTACCTTTCGGTCTGTTCCTTGACGGACGGAGCGCCTCTGTGGCCCAAAAAATCTACCGAACAACACTCCAGGCGCCGCTACATGCAAGCATATCCATACCCGGCGTAACAGGCTACCGCCAGCGTCCCACTACCGCCAATCAAGCTGTAGGTCACCGCGCCTCGAATTGCACCATCCTGAAAAGAGCTTCGTTAGAGCATTCATAGGTCGTGCATCTAACGCGCTCACCTCTTCGTTCTCTCCTTGTAAAGGACTCGGTGTCCGCACTCTTTGCATCTGATAGGATCGCCTCGTTTCAGCGATACCTTCGAGTTGCAATCTCCGCATAGGTACTGGACAGACGATGCCAATGTGTCTAGTGAAGAAGAGCCTCCGTAAGCGGCTGACTCTCGGCCGGCACCGTATGATGGTGAGGCTGTTGGGATTTGATATTGTTCGCGAGACATGGTGCGGGCTTGCTGAGCGGATCTTCGTTGCTGTCTCCTTTGTTCTTGGTCTTGGGTATGCTGACGAGGAACCAGTTGACTTCTTCGTCGAGGTGAATCTTATCTGCTGGATAAGGTGTTGTGGGGAGTTGGGCCTTCAAGCCCAGCACGTCAAAGATAAAGCTAAAGTGTATCACCACGCTAACGCAATGGAGCGTCAGCCCTACGAGGCATGACTCAGCACCTTGCTCCTTTCCAACAGTCAACGTCAAGGAGGAAGCTGTTGAAGAGGATAGCTCGAGAGTGGTAGTCCGCACTGGCGGCAGACTTTATGGAATTGAATACTCCTACATATTGGCCCAGGAAATGAAGACTGGGTTGTCTTTGAGGGAGAACTGCTTGATTAATTCATTTCTGATACTGGCAACTCATTTCGTGTCTTGCTTTGATAAAAGACCTTAGTACTGCTCATGACGTTTGATGATACGATATACTGCTTCTCTGTTCCTTTCTCGCCGTTGAATCATTCTGAGTTGTGGAAGCAATGCACCACGGGGTGGTTCCTTCCTTGTTCTGCCCCTTCCTCGGAAAATGTCTAGCCGGCTGCGAGAGGGTTTGTTTACTCCTCGCATCTTCTCCGGCGTTTTCATACTCCAGCATCATCATCATCGCATAGTTTTTTTTGACCGTTTACTCTCATTTCATCAGAACATTCGCTTTCGCCAAGGTTCCCCTTGGCTTGAATTATTCTACTATCATTTGATCAGTATCACTACAGATATTGGATAAACGTCCTCGGGAGAGATTTTTGGGCTGTTGGATTACCTCCACCAGCTATCACATTGATGCTTGCAGCTCAGCTAAACCGGCACGCGTAGCAAGGTAGAAGGGTGCTCCGACGATGGACGTCCCCATGATAATGTGAGCAGCTCCTTATACAAATCCTTGCAGCCAAAGCCCTTGGCTAATCTGATTTTTAGTGTATCAGGACCAGGGGAAACCGGATTGGCCTTTATTGCCCATACTGGATACACAGCAAATGAGTGTTCTATGCATATGGGAGATGGAAACGCTGGGACCTCCATACAAGAAATTCGGCGCGTGTTCAACGAGTCTGCGCGTTGTGATTCTGATTCAGCCGGTCAAGAAAGTGGTGAAAGGATGCATGGTTTATGCTCGAGTACAACTGATCTGGGGAAGCGACTCACATCTGCCGTCTTACTTCAGCCGCAAAGTGTCTCAGTCCAGGATATGAAAAGGTCAAAAGCAACGCGAGCCGCGAGTCCCGACCTTGTTTCATGCGAAGAGTATCAGGATGGACTAAACAATTCGAAGATAAACTGTTCAAGAACAGGTCAACCAGCTCCCCAATACTGGTTAGGGTTTACTCGTGACACCGTCTACTTGGCCATTAAGCAGTATCAGTTGGTCTGGTTAAACACCTCTACTCGGATGGCAAAGGAAACAGCACATATTGCGCAACCTGTATCTTGCCAATATGCCGCTATGGGAAAGGAGTGTGGTGATTTGCAGGACTTCGGAAGGTCATCAGCAGCTGGGTGTGCATCGATGACTCTTACACACGTAGCAGGATCCGGCAATCCAAGCCAAAGGAGTTCTACGACAACCCACGCTCGGAGCAATACAACTGGTAGCGCACTTGCAACAAGAAGTGCACATTTCATGCATGCGCACATCGCAGGGCTAGGGAGTGGAGATGGTGGCGATGATCCGGACGATCATAATAAGCAATGCAAACCACTTCGAGGACACGAAATAGATACAGCGGACCGGGAAGAGGAGCTTATGCTCGACGTATGTCCAAACCTTCATCAGCAGTCCCATTTACAGCGCCCAGAGGAGCCTGACTCAAGCATGGAAGATGATCAAGATGCACCAAGATATGGCCGAGGGAGAAGTTGCAGCTGTTCGAGCAATGCTGCTCCAAGCTTCACTGTTGGTGTAGCTCAGAGAAACGAAAGTGTACCAGCTCAGACGGAACACCCTCAACGAATCAATACGGATGGACCGAACCCTGAGAGCCATAGCCCACCTCAGGGTGATGACCCAGGCCTTCGGCAAGCGCTGATACGCCGTTCCAGCATGGTCAGAGCCTCTGATATAACCGGCGAGCCAACCGTTGATGCTCCCTGGATGCACCATATGCGGCCAACTTCTTTGCTTGCACTTCGCAAAGGGGCTGAGGGGTACGGAGGATATGGAGGCCTAGCCAGCCTACCTGATGCTGAAACTTCATCTCGGTCCGAAGACGAGCACATCACGCCGAAGACGCTACAGGAAGCTCGTAACTATAATACTATGGACGACCAGACCGCAACGAACAGAGACTCATTCAGCTTTGTTAGCTCTGTTTCATCTACCGCTCAACACGTGGCCCTTTCCGAAGAATCGATGGAAGAACCTCCTGATACTGGCGTTCCGCCGCCTGATCAGGACTCAATTATCTCGCAACATAGAGCTCTTGTCGAAGGCCCGCCAGAGGAACTGCTCTATACATATGCGCTGCAAAATCGGGGCTTACTCGAAGCGTTGTTCGAACCCACTACAACAGACATCGAGACCTCTGGGTACGTTGAGGGTAGCGAACCCCGCAGACCCTCGGTACCACATATGACTCGGCAAGCACCATCGGACTCGTTCTCGACAGACGATCTGTCCACTCGCGAAAAGTCCCAGATTGGGTTGAGTCCTCACGGTATTCGTGAGAGATGTAAGAAAAGACAAAGGGAAGGATCTAATTGGTCTACTGTGTTCTGTTGCCTTGGAGATACCGAGCACGACCGACAATCCTCACCAGAAACTGAACGCTCTTCATCGGAGACCGCGCGCTCGAAGAACTCCCGTTCGCAGACTAGCGACCAGGATCGGCATCAAGATTCTGGCTTGGGCCAGAGACCCGCACGCACAGAGGTGTCTCAAGACACTTGTGACAGGGTACCTGACCAGACTTTCGCGGTAATGGATACGCCTGCAAGCTCGGAGAAATTCGCCGAATCCGAGCCAGATGGTCATGCTATCATGGCTCCCACAACTCTCGCCGTACGAGGTTTGCCGAGAATAGCGGAAGATGGCGACCCAACATTAAGGCCTTAAATGACTGGACGATGCGAGAGCGTTGCTTCTGGCTAGACGTTCTGTAACTATGTCATCTGGGTTCATAGGCTCCGATGATGATGGCGCCCGTACAGCTGAAGAGATTAGGGCGTGTGATTCTGGAAAGGTTGAAAATAATTCACAGTGCAGACAGTCAGTTGGTCTTTATGCTTAAGTTCGAAATGCACGAAGCAGCTGGGGGCTCATTTCAGGTGATTGTCTTCTCATAGCTTTGCTTGGAAGTACGCAAACCTCACATTCGTTGACCATTTTGCTCTCCCTACTGTATGACTAGAAATGAACGGCCTCATCTCGTAAGAGCCAGACCCGAGTCTGTATAATCGCTTTAGTGCTGCACAGGTAGTTCAAGGTCGAGTTCTAAGGTTGATCTCGAGTGGGTGAATTCATGACCTCTGCTCTCTAACCCGATTGGGAGGTTTTCGGACATTGTCGTCGAACTTCTCATGAAGGAGTGCTCCCCTCCATTCAGATGGAAGGAAGTTGTTCTTTCTTCATCATCAGTCAACGATGATGAAAGGAGCTCTTCAACTCCAGGGACCCAGACTTGAGGTTCTCCAACATTCTTGTCCAACGTCTCAAGAGGAGGTGCTCCCTCAGGTTCCCTGTTCCATGAGGATGGTGCTCTTAACCTCAATCTTTAACGGGGTTTAAAGCATGGCGGTCAAACGTCTCCAGAAAGAGTGCTCCTAGAAGGCTCTCTTGACATGAAGTGTGTTCATATGTATCTCATCATCAGTCTATGATGATGAGTGTGTCCTTTCCATCATCAAAGGACGAAGGGGGAGAACCCGAGTCGATCACATGCGAGATCTGAGTTGTCTCCAAAATTCTGCCGGGCGGTGAAACCACGCCACTTCCAGCACGTCACATTATAGAAATGTTCAAATAAATTGTTGCTTTTCACTTCATTGCTATCAACAACGACTAACCCTACCGTCTGAAACCTCTGAAATAGGTCGGAAGTAGGGTGCCTGCGAAGAAATCACGAGCTGCTGCTGCTGCCACTGTGGATCAGAGCTTGAAGCACAGTAACATGAGCGCGATTCTTTCTGCGGACGATCTCAACGACTTCATTACGCCTGGCGTTGCATGCATAAAGCCTGTTGAGACTCTACCTTTACAGAAGCCTTTTGATGCTGCGGTACGGACTCTACTCAGAAAGCTTAGCAGAACAAGGACTGATTTTAGCCCACTACAGAATCCCTACGAAGTGACCACCGAAGACAAGCTTCCCGCCGAGAATCATCCACCTGCGCAGATATCCTTAACAGATTGCCTAGCTTGTTCGGGGTGTGTTACGTCTGCCGAAGCGGTGTTGGTGTCTCTACAATCGCATGCTGAGGTGTTGAATGCGCTGGATGCGTCTCCGTCGATTAGTCCTCGTCGACTACTAGAGGATGCGGTGAGCTATGTGGGCAATGGTTATCAGGCGGATTTTGGAAACGACAGAGTGTTCGTAGCGAGTGTCAGCCCGCAAGTGAGGGCGAATCTAGCAGCCACATATGGAATCAAGGAGCAAGAGGCGGGATGGATGATTGAGCACTTATTAAGCGGACCATCCGGGTTAAGATCGGGAGGGAAATATGGGAATGGCTTTACTTGGGTGGTGGACACGAATGTTATGAGAGAGGCATGTCTTGTCGTTGGTGCGGATGAGCTGATGGAATCTACCACAATGGGCAATAATCACGAGAAGACGGACATCGGAGGTGAGGCCATTCGCCGGCCGAAGAAGCCGGTACTCACATCAGCTTGCCCTGGATGGATATGCTACGCCGAAAAGACTCATGCGCACATTCTTCCCCACCTATCACGCCTGAAGTCCCCTCAAGCGCTAACAGGAATACTGCTGAAGACGGTCCTCAGTAAGAAATTAGGAATACCACCGAACAGGATATGGCATGTGGCGCTCATGCCATGCTTTGACAAAAAACTAGAAGCAAGTAGGATGGAATTGACGGACGCCTACTGGCAAAACGAACCAAACGCGGGGCAGCCGGTACGAGACGTGGACTGCGTCATCACAGCCAGAGAGCTCCTAATGCTCGCCGACACGCGTGCCATCAGCTTCCCCAACCTCCCCAGAACACCTCTAGACCAAACAGACCGAACTCCATTCCCGGACCCCAAGCTCGACCAATACCTCTTCCCACAACACCAGCTCGACCGCCGACGAACCACCCGCAACAACCCATCCGCAGGCGGTTCCTCCGGCGGCTACCTCTACCATATCCTCCAAACCTACCAAGCCTCCCACCCCGGCAGCCGCATCCGCAGCGAGCGCGGCCGCAACCCGGACGTGGTCGAGTACAGCGTGGTCCGCGACGACGACGACGAAGTGCTCCTCAAAGCCGCGCGCTATTACGGCTTCCGCAACATCCAGAACCTCGTCCGGAAGCTCAAACCGCCGCGACAATCGCGCATGCCCGGTGGCAAGATGATAGGCGGGAGTCGCAAACCGGGCCAGCCGAAGGGAGCAGCCACCGCAGTGGCAGCAGCAGCAGCAGGGCAGGCTGCAGGTACCGACTATGCCTACGTTGAGGTCATGGCTTGTCCCGGCGGCTGCACCAACGGCGGCGGGCAGATCAAAATCGACGACCTCGCGCACGTCCAGGGACTTGTGCCCGTGGCCGCCGCTGAGAAACCGGGCCCGGTGGAGCAGAAGGCTTGGCTGGGGAAGGTGGACGAGGCGTATTTCTCTGCGGATTCGGACGATGATGTTGACACGGTGCTTAAGGTCGATGGAGGTGCTGAGCCTGTTGACGCGGAGACGGAGGTTCGGGATGTGATCAATGGCATTTCGATATCGAAGATAAAATCTGTCCTGGCGCATTGGTCGGAAATTACGGGCATCGAGACTTCGAAGCTGGTTTATACGAGTTATCGGAGCGTGGATAGTGATGTGGGGAAGAGTCGAGCGGGGGATCTCGATCGGGTTGTGGAGCTTGCGGGGAGGATTGGTGGTGGTTGGTGAGTTGGGAAAGGGGGACAGGCCGTGCGAACTGCTTGGTGGCCCTCGCGTGGTTAGGTGGGATCAGGCTAGGCGTTCGAGAGTGAGGACGTGAATGCTGTACAGGAGCGATTAGGCATAGCGTAAGATAGCGAAGGGATTGTTGCAAATGCTACTTGTTATACGATGATCTGGGGAAGATCCCCATCGTTTGATGTGGTAAAGGCACACGGACTTGTGAAGACAGGATTATATTCATTCTCTAACGCAGCATCCCTCCGCCTAATCAGTTCTACTCTTATAAATGCCCGGCTGATAGGCGAACATAATTTCCTTCCCGACGACTTAAGTCACGCATCTGCATTCCAACTGTCTCTGGCTACTTCACATCACACATCGTGTGCATGACATCTCTGTTCTGCGTTGCAGCTGCGTTCCAGACACTCAACCTTTCGCTCGAACCCTAGCACCTCGTACCTTATGCGTGGCTGATGATGATCAAAATAGCCACCGCCCAATGACCAGCAAGTCCCGGGCCGTCCGCTTGGAGCGAGGTCCCGACTCAGAATCCCTGCCCTGGTCTCCCCACGCCCTCCCGGCTCCAGCTTCACTCCGCCTGCAGATAGAAACCGCAAGTGAGGTCGTCCGGGTCCGGATCGAGCCGCTTCCGATAGCATACCTGATAGTGATATGGCAGATGCTGCAGCTACCACGCGCGCCCAACTCCTCGGCCCGTCGTAAGTCTATGATGCCCGCGTGTTCGTTGCACCATCTAGACTTTGCACCTGTCAATCCTCCGAGGCGTCTTGCTCGGGGGAGACTTGAAATCGAATGCACATTCCTCAATCCCTCAGCACCTCCTCGGTCAAGGCGGCGTGCATAGCTTATGAGCTTTTCCCGCCACGACCCGCGAACCCGAACCCTCCCCTCCCACTCCCATCCGGTCCTCTCGGCGCACGTACAGGCTGTTCCTCTCCCTGCGCGGGCTGCAGATCGGGCGTGTCTCGTTTCTGTATAAACACCGAATCCGGCTTGACGGTATACGACGGATCGTAGAGCTGGCGGTTCTGGACCTTACTACTGCTGCCCAACGAAGAGGACGGCCTGCCGTCCCCCCTCGCGCCTCTATTCTTCGCCCGGCCGCCCGCTCCCGGAGGCGTAACGTTCCCCGTCGGCGACGACGTGCCGGACCCCACCGCTACCCCTCCCGTCGTCGCGGCGGTGGTGCCAAACAGCCGTTCCCGAACCTCGACATACTTGCGCTGCTTCTCCTCTCGCTCGCGCTGCGCTTTCCGTTTCCGCTCCTCGAGCGAAAGGGCGTTCTTAGTCGTGGCGTCGTCGGACTCATCGGACTCGTCGTCGTTGGCGATGGTGAGCTGCGAGACGGCGCCGGAGACGGGGTCGTTGCGCGTGACGACTTTGGGGGCCGGCTTGCGGCTTAGGACCTTGACGGCGGGTTTGAAGGCTGTTTTGAGGGGGACGTCGTTGCGCACGTCGAGAAAGTGGAAGGTTGTGGGGGCTTCGCTGTTTGTGGAGCTGGGTTAGATTGGGGAGTGGGCGGTTGTGGTTGGTGGGGGAAGGGGTCGTGGAGGGAGAGGACGGACGCTTCTTCCCAGAGTTTCTTGTTGAGCTCCGCTTGTTGCGCTCGGCGCTCTGCTTTGGTGATTTTGGCGCTTGGGAGGGGAGGCTCGGATTGGGGCTCTTCGAACTGTTTCTGTTGGGGTTAGGTGGTAGTTGTTCGAGGCTTGTTGTCAATGCCTACATCGGCTTGGGCTTCCCAGTCGTCCTCCCATGCGTCGGGGACTGCTGCTTTGGCGCTCATTGTGTTGGATATCTGGCTCAGAGAATTAGTTTCGAGTGATGGGAGTGTTTGCTAGATCCGCAGCTTGACCAAGGCAATTGTTTTTAATATGCCACAGTAGATTTGTGATGGCGTAACGTGCGTCCAGGGTTTGCGAATCTGTACCTCGATCAAAGAAAGAGCGGCGCTAAGGTATGACGGCGGCAGACGGGTAAGGCTGCATTAGCGTGGGTTGAAAGCCACGGTACTTTGTATCTTAAGCTCCAATTGATGTTGCCTCTGTACCTCCACATCAAGTCATACTTATAGCGAATCAGAACCAACACCAACATGTCAGGTTAGTCGACAAAATCCACCGTACCAACTGACAACTGCAATGCTCAATCCAATACTCAACAGACGTCGACGCCGACTCCCAAATGCACTCCTCCCCTTCCTCCGAAGACGAGACCGAAACCATGTTCCCAACCGCCAACGACCCGCCCACCCCCACCACGAAAGCCCGTCTAATCCAAGCTTTCAACTCCGAACTCTCGCCTCCAAGTTCGCAAGATCCTCCTACTAGCCACAACGGCGCCCCGGCAGAGGACGACATGATGGACTACACGCCTGGCCAGCAGAATGGGAATGCCGCTGCGGTGAGAGAGCAGACGGTTATGCGAGAGTCGAGTCGGAAGATGGAGATGGGCGATAAGCCTGGTGCGGCGTGGAATAATCCGAGGGCGCAGGAGGAGTATGCGAGGGCGATGGAGAGTGTTGTGGACCAGAAGTTTAACTTGAGTGAGTGGGACCTGTGGTATAGGGGGATAATGGTCGTTATGCTCAAATTTTATAGGAGAGTTTGGGGATCCGTTCGACGAGAGTGATATGCACAAGTGATAAAGAATGGGGCTGCTCAAAGATGGGTGAAGGCAATATGGCGGAGTCTGCTTTACTGGGTTACAATAACGCCATGATGATTAGAGAAACGCACCCCAAATCAGAAGAGTGCAGGCCAAGCATTGTGCAATTGCGAATTAGAAAATACGAGTAACGTCTAGACGGGCCCATTCGGGTTGAACACCATGACCGCTCCCGCCAATTGGATATCAAAAGAATCCGGATGAAGAAAGTTCGGCCCGTTACCCACAGCAGTGGTTATCCAAATCCTGATTGATCCAATGATCGAAGCTCCGTTGATCAGAGCCTTCAGGAGAACCCATGCAAGTATCCCAAACCATGACTGAAATTCAATCCTGAAGGAAGCTCATCTCGGACATTGGAGCCTCGCATCATGCTCATGGATTGTGAGGTGAGCCTGTACTTTGGTCGGTGTGCGGCTCCAGCGACAATGGAAGGCTGTCTGGTGTACCAAGCTGTTGCTGCCCGACTTCATTCGTGGTGGGTTGCAACGCGGCTCCAACTCTGGTAGCCTCCAAACTCCGGGTCTGCATCTCCATGCTTGCAAACTCGGCGGCTTCGAGCGTCGCCTTTCTTTGTTGCGAAGTTTTCCGGTAGGCCTTACACAAGACGAATTGGTCGCGCTTCGACATAAGTCGCAGCCCGAGGTTGTCATATTCGGGTTTTAGCCTGGCCCATTGTGCTTTGATTTCCGTGCGCCGCAGCTCGCACTCTTCTGGTGTCAAGTCTTGCCTGTCCTGCAACGCTCCGTACTCGCGCTGAAGTTCTTGCATGCGCACTTGGAGGGCACTCCACTTTGGGATTTCGATCTGCGCGTCTTTGTTTTGTAGGTATCTGCTCGCTTCCTTGTACATTTCAAGGCCTTCGTTGGTGGCGGGCCGGGGAAGATCGATTTCTTGACACCATTGGAGAATCTGGAGGCTCTCCATAGACTTGTTCGCGGCTTGGTTTTGTTCAGTCAATGATGTCTTGAGTGCTCGGATGCCGTTGGAGACTGACCTGGATTGAGTCCTAAACTAGGGGAAAATCTACCCTGGTATGCAGCCCTTCCATGGCTTGGGGCTCGGGTGGCCAGCGCGACGCCGATGTTACGAAGTTTCTCGTTCTCCCGATAGCTTTTCGGAGACATCTTGATCGGAAGGTTGACAGTCGGCGTGTTCGAATTGCTGGATTAAGAATGACCGTCTTCTCGTTGACCGCGAAATCCTGCGTCAGAAGTAATAAATGGCGTATCACGGCACATAAGAAGTAAACAACTACTGTACCGAAGACTTCCAAATGGGGAAGCCACGTCTAAATGTTTTAGATTGCCGAACAAGCGCCACGTTTTGGATAAAGCACAAGGAAAGGAAAACGGCGTCTGGAATTGAGAAGGTGTGCCTGACACTAAGGTAGAAGAATCCAATCCACAAGCAATGGTCTGAGGACTACAGAAGAGCATGTGGTACACTTGTACTCTACAAACATAACTGCGAGCGTCCATTAATTGATGGTGCATTGTGTATACCACTTTGAAAAAATGACTCCAACAGGATTCTATCTCCTCGGACCGTTGGGTGCCAATCCAGGCACTCCACTATATCTTTCCTCTCTTTCGGTTTTGAACAGCACCTGAATCCAGAATTCTTTGTTGTCTTCATCAAACCACGTCCAGAATCTACCCTCCCGTCTGTCTACTTCCCGCGCCTGCAGCTTGAAGCCACATGTCTCGTACGGCTCCGCAGCAACCAACAGGTACTGGAAATTCTTATCCGGTGGGTCGTCCACCTTCTGCTCAAAGGCACTCATGAATCGTACTCGGGGCAAAACACTCGGCGTGATCTCAGGATACTGAAGCTGGAAAAGTAATCCGTGTTGCCTTGTCAGAGGATCCCGGGTCTTTGTAATCTTATAGCCTGGCCGTCCAATCTTCACAACATTCCTCCGAACCTGGACTCCCATGTTCACTCCCATCATATTGGCGTCCTGCGCTCGACCTTCCTTCTGCTCTCTCGCTGCACGCCTTGCCAGATTGGTCTGATGCTTCCGCCCTTGTGTATGTGCAAGATAGGACCCATCGTTTTGATGAACGGTAAGGCAGAGACGGCATTCGAAAGAGCCGACATGGTTTTTGAAGAAATACGGATCTTTGTCCAGATCGATGGTCTCGAGCGCGAGCTTCCGCAGTCGCTCACGTCTATCTGCATTGGTACTGGAATACGAGGCGACACCGCCGCCGCCGAATTTAGAGCCAGCACGGTTCTGTAGACGAAAAAGAGCAGATTAGCAAGCCAGTTCAACAGGATGGGTTAGATGTTGCTTACTTGATAGTCCATAACTGCTTCTGGAGTAGAGAAATAGCTAGTGTTGGATGACTACGTTGATGAGGAGGATGATTTCGAACAGGAAACCGTACAGTAATTCAAATTAAAGATTATTCGAGGTCATGAACCGGGATCGTTCCATGTGCAGATCGCTGCAAGGCTGACGGGAGTTGCCGCCAAGAGTGTATCAACCTCAAGGTATTTGTACTACGTACTTGTATCGAATCTGAACTCAATGCTGCTAATGGCTTAATGAGCCCCAATGGATCCCAAGTTCCATATCTGTCAAAGGCTTTCTTTCTCAGGAGCGTTGTGTACTGTACGATATATCGGGATCGTCAAGGGAACGCAGGGCGGATGGCTGGGTGTCGAATGGGATGACTCTAGCAGAGGTAAACACGCAGGGGAACATGGAGGGGTGAAATACTTCAAGTGTAAGTTTCTATGCGTCTGTTGGTTAAATTCGGTATTGTTTGGCTAAGCATGCTTCTTATCAGGCAGGTAGACGCAACTCCCCCACGGCAGGCTCCTTTGTCAGACCATCCCGCTCAGTTGATCCGCCAGTTGGCTTTCTGGAGGCACTGCACAACAAGTACGCATCGGAAAGTTCGAAGTCTACTACGCTCAACTCTCATGGCGAGAGTTCAGAGAAACCTATTAAAATCAGCGGGAAGGTGGTTGAGGAAGTTGGCTTTGAGAAAATCCGCGAACAGCTTGCAAGGCTACAAGAGTTACAGATCGTTTTGCTTGACGGACTGTGCATAGCAGGCGTACTCTCTGATGCCACGGCACAGCAGGAGGTTCGATGGCTTCAGGAACTCGGAAATATTGAAGAGACTTGCCCTAAGATCACAGAATTGGATATAAGCAAGAATCTTATTGAGAGCTGGGCCGAAGTTGAAGGATTGTGTACAGCGTTACCTAAACTCAAAACTGTGAAAATCAAGTGCGTCCATAATGTACCTCTGTCTAATACTGGACCTGAGATTACTGAATGACGCTAGTGGAAACCGCTTCAAAGAGAAAGCCCTGCCAGAAGATGTAAGCAGTCGAGTTCTGCCGTCGCGGTCTCCCTACCAAGGCATCACAGAGCTAGGTCTGGACGATACGCTACTCCCTTGGGAAAACGTGAGCCTCATCATCCATCTCCGATGGCAGTTACAGAATAATTTATAAGTCCTTTGATTCTTAGGTCATCGCAGTGGCAGACCACTTCTCGTCGCTGACTACCCTTTCTGCATCTTACAATGACTTCAGCCGTTTGGATTCACCGCTATGTTCGGACACACTGATTTCATTGACCCTCGAACAAAACGCCTTTGAATCCCTTATTTCGCTGTCTCCACTTACCAGTCTACTAAATCTCAAGTCGCTTTCCCTGCGCGGTAACGCTCTCAGCAGCGTTCATGATCTGGATGACACTGCCGCTACCGACTCAACAAGTCGCGAGCTGCGATTCTCCGAGTCTCTAGAATACGTGGATCTTTCATACAATGCCATCTCGAGATGGGCTTTTATCGACGATCTGCGCAACGTGTTTCCCGGTCTCACTGGCCTAAGAACCTCCCACAATCCACTATATGAAGAGCCCGCTGCGAATGAAGGAAAAGCCATGAGTGTCGATGAAGGTTACATGCTCACTCTCGCAAGACTGGAGAACCTGAAGACTCTGAACTTCAGCAATGTGAGTAATTATCTTCCCCAGTACGAGAGTATATCAATATAGCATACTCATCGCAGCCTACAGATTCCAAATCAAGAGCGCACAAACAGCGAAATGTATTATCTCTCCCGCATTGCCAAAGCCATGGCCGATGTCGAGGAAGCCGAGGAAAGCAAAATCACCTCTCAGCATCCCCGATTCGCGGAATTGTGCGAGGTCTACGGCACGCCAACAGTCATCCGCAAAGAAATCACGGCCGTCGATCCGAATTCCATTGCTGCCCGTCTCATAACCTTTACCTTCTACTTCCCCCCTCCCACGTCAGAGCACGCTTCCACTGAGCCTCTTACCCGTACGAAGAAGATCCCACGCACATTTGACACATACCGCCTCAAGGGCATCGTCGGCCGACTTTTCGGCCAGAGACCTATGTCGCTGAAACTTACTTGGGAGACCGGCGAGTTGGACCCCGTAGCTGGCTACGAGGAGGAATGGGATAGTAGCGACGAAGAAGAAGAAGAAGAAGAAGAAGAAGAAGAAGAAGAAGAAGAAAGCGAAGAAGCAGCAGCGAAGAACGACCAATTGCCTAAAAGGCGGGCAAATGCGACAGACGCGGACGAACTGGTGGAGACCGGGAAGTGGGTAAGGAGGGAGGTCGAGTTGGTGGATAGTACGCGGGAAGTAGGGTTCTGGATCGATGGGAAGGAGGCGAGGGTTAGGGTTGAGCTCAGGCATCGATGACTCCGACTTGGCTCTGGTTTCGCTGGTGATATGCTGGGCGGTGCTTATTTGCTCGGGCACTAGGGCTAAATATCCTCACTTTGCGGACTATGTATTCGTGAGCTGTCGTCTTCGTCGGTCTTGCTCTCTGCGATCACAATGGCAATATTACCCACTCATGGAGACCAGCTTCAGACCTGCCTTCTAAGTCCCCTAACACCCGACTCCCTACCTCAATCTCCTCCACGAATGTCAACAACCTATATTTGTCACATTCCGGTGCAAGGTGATCCTAGAGCACACTGCTAGCCACATCGTCAAACCCACAGCGCGTATAGCAAGACGCTACACCCAGCGCTGGGACGATCTGGCGAAAAATTGGTAAAGGGGCACAAAGCAGAGCATACCATACCGAGACGACAGCCCGTTTAGCCCCTTCCCAGTATATCAGGAGCAATTTAGCTTACGCTTCGCATCGCAGGCTCTCTAAGGTAAGACGAGCTTGACCTGTTAAGCTAGGAAGTGAGGAGGCAGATGGTCTAAAAGACACCCGAACGCAGCGCCAAGCACCGAAGTTCCGCCCGCCACGCACACCGCAAAGCTCGCACCCAGCTCCAATCACCACGACGGAGCAACAGCCGGAACGTGCAAGAAATCACCGCCACTCCTCTTTGACGTCCTGCGACAAGATGCGATACCAAGGCGTCTCCCCCTCCATCGACAGCATGGGATGCGGCAGGTCGTCCTTCAGCCTCAAGATCATCTCCAGCGGCGTGCCCCTCTCCATGGCGCTCGCCAGCTCCGCCTCCATGACGTTCGCCAACACCAGCTCCTTGGCGAACCATTCCTCCTTCCGCGTCCGCTCCAGCGCCTCCGTCTCCTCGCGCATGTCGCGCGTCTCTCCTTCCGCCCAGTGCACCTGTCGTCGGAGCAGCCGGTACAGCTGGTCTGGTGGCAGGGCCAGTTCGTCCGGCGTGAAGTGGACGTCGTCGGGGTATTCGAAGGGGGGCAGGACGTGCGTGTGCGTGTCTATGTCTGTGTCGGGGTGGTCGTGGATGGGGTCGTCGTCAACGTTGGCGCCGTCGCCAGGCTGCCGCTGCTGGGGCGGGGGCTTGTTGGAGCAGATGAGCTTGATGCGTTGCGGCTTCTGCAGCGCGGCGGAGTGGTGTTTGGGGACGGGGTCGGAGGGGCGCAAGGCTTCCGTCTCGTGCACGGTGCGCATGTGTTTGGCCAGGGCGTCGGAGCGCGTGAAGGAGCGGTCGCATTCTGGAGGTGGTGGGGGTCAGCTTGCTCTGCTCCGCTTGGCTTCGCGGTCATAGCTGAGGATTCCCATACCTGGTAGAGCGCAGTAGAAGGGCTTCTCTCGAGTGTGGCTCCTCATGTGCGCCCTCAGCGCATACCCGCTCGCATGGGGCATCCCCTTCCGACTACAGTCCTCCCACTCGCAAGCATACTTCTTCTGTCGCGCCCCGATGTGGTCCTTGTGAATATGTTCTACCAGGGCATCCATGTCGCCCAGATCGCCCACTGGACATCCCTCCCATTTGCACACCGTCACTTGCTCGTGGCCTAGAGCCTCCTCATCCTGGAGCGGTGGGAGGCCGCTGGTCGGGGAGCCGGGGACGTCGCCCGAGGTGTCGGAGGAGATGTCAGTCTGGTCGTCGAGGTGGGATTCCGGCGTGGTGCGATGTGAGAAAGGTCCTATCCGCTGGCGTTTGGCGGGAGGCATGATGGGGGCATCGGGCAGGCAGTCGGTGCTTTGGTCGCGGTCTTCGGTTTTGACGTCTTCGGCAAAGTCGTCGGATGAAAGAGAGGAGAGCGGTGAGCCTGGTGAGTCCGCCATTGTGATATATTTGGGTGAATGCGAGTACTGAGCTTGCTTCTGTTATGGGGTTCTCAATGCGGACTTACTACTGTTACAGCTATTCCTAGAATGTTGGCTCCGAGGGGCGCATAGCAAGAATTTGTAGAAAATAAACAGTAAAATCTGTCTAAATTTCCTTCTCTCTAATCATCATTCACAAAATCAATCTCACTGCCTTCCTCAACATCATCATCATCATCATCACTATGACAAAACAAAAGATTCTTGCAAAGACTTCTTCTGTAAAGAAGAAGTCTTCTGTAACATAAAAATCAGTGTTCATGTCAGTATTCACATCAGTCTGTTCACTAAATCTTGATAATAATCTCATTAAGATTCTTAATCTCAATGTTGCTGTCAACAAAGATTTAATATCATTCATACAATATACTGTGTCTCACACAGTATATCTGAACAAGAAATTGATGAATGAGAACTTGAATGTCTTTAAATTGAATGAAAAAGAAAAGAGCTTTATATAAAGAATTTAAGATCTTAAGCAGTCAGCAGTGATCATGAAATACTGTAATGAGAGAAGATACTTTTATTATAGACACTAAATAAAAGTTAAAATCAACTATTTAGCTGCAAAAAAAAATGCTGTGATCACTGTGACTCTTAAAGACATAAATGACTGACAGAAAGTGAAGAATCTTGTTAAATTGTAAGACAATAATAAAAGAAAAGAAATAACAGTCATTATAAGAGCTGACTGAGATAGAAAGACAGTAGAGAATATCACTACAGTAAGTAAGAAATTAATAAAGAAAGAAGTTATAAAAAAGAAAAATAAGTTTAAACATTAAATATGAATCTATTTTCTTTCTTCATTGATTTTTAATGTCTTTGCTAATAAATATCAGAGAACAGCTACTGTGATATATAAGAAGAATGCAGATCAATGTGCAAAGACTTTAAAGAATATTGATTATATATTAAATGCTATTGTTATTCATTATTGATGTAATAACAAGATATATCTCAACTATAATCATTATTATCTTTTCTGCAACAGCATTCATGAGATTCTTGACTCTGCAGCTATTTAAATGTGAGCAAAGACTGTTAATAAGAATGAAGCAACAATTTATGCATCATTCATCAGTATAAAGATCATGTTAACTGATCAGTTAAAGAAGAGAATCTTATCATTAATTACACTGTCTTTTCTTTTTCTTATGTCATTAATATTCACAACATCTTCATTATCTTATCTTATTCAAATTTACACTTTCTCATCAGCATCAGCATCAGCATCAGGAATTCTTATCTCTGCAGTTTCTTTCAGTGATATTAAGATTATATTAAAATTATTAACTTCACTAATTACAGCACTACAGTGTTCTTCTTCTTCTTTACAGTCTTTACAGTCTTTACAATCTTCACATTATGTTTTATACATTTCAGCTCAATATTCTTCTTCTTTATCTTCTTCTCAACTGCTTTCTTCACAGTTCACATCTTCAC
>JAABUU010003739.1_pt1 | contig 18892 bp, 24 predicted proteins | sample 5559301 | NCBI WGS metagenome assembly JAABUU01 (sample SAMN10711884, study PRJNA513360) | rock metagenome | isolation source: Antarctica rocks | place: Antarctica: Victoria Land, Richard Nunatak white | reverse complement strand
GGGCACTGACTGGCTCTGAAGTGCGATGTCACCTAGTCTCTTGGTGAACGTGTGCATCGCATCGGCCGAACGCGCAGTGAGCGACAAGGGGAACACCAATGACGGATGTTCTAGCGACGAGCTCCTTTCGCCGGGACCGGACGCGGGCAGCCGACCAGGTGCTGGATGACCTGCGCTTGCAGATCCTCTCCGGCCGACTCGCCCGGGGCACCCGACTACCGTCGGAGAAGGAGCTCGCCGCGCACTACGACGTCAGCTCACCCACGGTTCGGGAGGCGCTGCGCGCGCTGAGCGCGATGAGCCTCGTCGAGGTCAGGCACGGCTCCGGCACCTTTGTCATCGCCGAGACGGCCAGGTTGCTGTCCTCGGCGATGGCGGCCGTTGTGCAACTGGAGCGGGTGGACATTCTGGGCATCTTGGACGTCTCGGAGGCTTTGTTCGTCACGGCGATGCGTCTTGGCGTCAGAGCAGCCACGGAGGATGACTTGAGCGAGTTGCGCGCGGCTGCGGATCGCTTCGAGCCGGACTCCGACGATGCCGATTTCGCCGGTGCGCTCAACGACTTTCTGAAGGCGCTGGTGGGGGTCTCGCACAATCCATTGCTGATCGGCATGTCCGGTTTCCTCATCGACACCCAGGTCGCGTTGGCTCAGGAGAGCGGACGGCGTTCACCAGCCCTGTGGCAGCGGATCGCCGGTGAGTTGATCGGTGAGCGCAAAGCGATCCTGGAGGCGCTCGAGGCGCGCGACAGCGACGCAGCAGAAGCCACGGTGGTGACGTACATGTCCCGAGCCCGGAAGCTGGTTAGGGAGAACCTCGGCAACGACGCACAGTAGGTTTCTGCGGCTCGTGGGTGCGGTGAGCTACGTCACCAGAGCCGGGGCGGCCACCTGTTGACGGGTCTCACCTGGTCACCTGAAGTGACCCTTGACACGTTCTTCTCGGTGGGGAACACTCCTGGTCACTCGATAACAGACATCTAACGGGTCCGGCCCCCACCGGCTCGCTCGCGACGACTAGGAGTACCAACGCATGAGAACCCGTCACACTGTTGCCGTTGCGGCTGCGCTGGTCGCGGCGGTGGTCCTCGCGGGATGCGGTTCGAGCTCGCCCGCACCCGCCGCCGGCGGGGCGGCAACGTCGGCCGGCGGTAACGCCAAAACTACTGTCACCGTGGGGGTGGGCGGCGGCACGTACTTGGCCGCCCTGGCCACCGACTCCTTTGCCGCGAGTGGCCTTGACCTGAATCAGAAGACCGTCAACTCGGGTGCGGCCGCGATCCCGCTGTTGCTCAACGGTCAGCTGCAGTTCACCGCTGCCGACTCGGTGGGTGCTCTGCAGGCGATCTCGAAGAACGTGCCCCTGGTGATCGTGGCGAACGCGACCACCAGTGGTTCGTCGCCGGCGACTGACGCCACGGGGATCATGGTCAAGGGCGACAGCCCGATCCGTACCGCAAAAGACCTGGAGGGCAAGAAGGTCGCGGTCAACGGGATCGGCAACAGTGCGCAGCTCTCTGCTCAGGCGTCGATCGACAAGCTGGGTGGCGACTCGAGCAAGGTGCAATTCGTAGAGACCCCGCCGTCGACGATGAATGCCAGCGTGGCCAACGGAACGATCGACGCGGCGGTGCTCAGCGAGCCCGGAATCAGTCAGGGCAAAGCTGCGGGGCTTCGTGTCTTGCTGTCGCCGATGTCGACGGCGCTGCCCTCGGTTCCGTTGTTCGTGTACGTGACCTCGCAGTCTTATCTCGCCCAGCACCGCGATGTGGTGCAGAAGTTCGCGCAGGACATGGTGAAGGCGAACACCTTTGCCTCCCAGAACCCGGACTTCGTCCGCAACTTCGCCGTTCAGAACCAGAAGCTCACTCCCGAGCAGGCGGCCACGTTAATCCTTCCCGTCTTCACCCCCCCGGCGGTGGATAAGCCAGCGATGCAGCAGTGGAACGATGTGATGATCAAGTACAAGGCGATCAGTGCGCCGGTTGACCTGAACAAGGCGATCTTCACGCCGTGAGTACGGCTGCTCCTACCGTGAACGCTGGCCCCCGCCTGGCGCGGCAGTCGCATCCGTCTGGGCGCCTGCCGGGTGGGCCCCGATGGTCCTGGTTCCACCCGCGCGGTGCGCGGACGCTTCTGGGGCAGCTGGTGTGCATCGTGGTGGTTCTCGTCATCTGGCAGGCGCTGGTGGTGTCCGGGGTGGTTTCCACTGATGCGGTGGCGAGCCCGACCGCGACCGCGCACGCCTTGGGCACGCTGATCCCGACGGCCGGGTTCTGGTCGGTCATCGGTGACACGCTACGCAGCTGGGCCATCGGGCTGGCGGTCTCGTTGGTCATAGGGTTGCCGGTCGGGTTGATGCTGGGTGCCAGCAACCTGGCTTACCGGATGTCTCGGGTCACCATCGACTTCTTGCGCACCGTTCCCCCGATCGTGTTGCTGCCCTTGGCGCTGTTGATTTATGGGGCGACCGAGCAGATGGTTTTGTTGCTCGTCGTCGTGGGGTCGGTGTGGCCGGTGCTCCTGCAGGCCATGTACGGGGTGCACCAGGTCGACCCGGTCTCCCGGGACGTCGCCGCGGCGTACCGGTTGCGGCGCCGGGAGATGGTCTTCGCGGTCATCGTGCCCAGTGCCGCACCGTTCATTGCCACCGGCATCCGTATCGCAGCGACGATGAGTCTGCTGCTGGTAGTGGGCGGAGAGTTGCTCGGCGGGGCGCCGGGGATCGGGAACTCGATCGCCGTGGCGCAGCAGATCCCGGACATCCCGACGATGTACGCCTACGTCGTGGTGGCCGCCGCGCTCGGGGTGGGACTCAACGTGATCGTGGTCCGTATCGAAGCGAGGGTTCTGGGATGGCACTCCTCGCATCGCAATCGCGACTCCGCGTAAGCATGAACGGCCTCAGCGGTCGGCTCGGGCGTCTAGGGCTTGAGCTCGCGCTACCGGTGGTGCTCATCGCTACCTGGTGGGTCGCCAGCTCGGGGAGCACCTCGCTGTACTTCCCGCCGCTGTCGGCGATCCTGTCCAGCTTCGTCGATGTCTGGTTGTTCTCCCACTTTGCCTCGGATTTCCTGCCGAGTGTGGAGCATCTGGGCGAGGGTTTCCTGCTCGCGACGGTGCTGGGTGTCCTGGTGGGACTGATCCTCGGGCTGGCCCCGGTCATCGCGGACGCGGTGGCCCCGGTGCTGGAGTTCCTACGGGCGCTGCCCGGGGTGGCGCTGGTACCGGCGGCCCTGTTGTTGCTGGGCATCGGCGCGAAGATGCAGGTGGTGGTGATCGTCTCGGCCACGGTGTGGCCGATCCTGTTGAACACCGTGGACGGGGTGCGGGGTATCGACCCGGTGGTCAACGACGTCGCCCGCAGCTACCGGATCCGTTTCTCTGACCGGTTGTTCCGCATGCTGATCCGCTCGGCCAGTCCGCAGATCGTCGCGGGCATGCGCACGGCGCTGTCCATCGGGATCATCATGATCGTGTTCAGCGAGCTGGTCGGCTCGACGAACGGGATCGGCTTCCAGTTGCTGCAGGCTCAACGGAGCTTCGCCATCTCGGAGATGTGGGCCAGCATGATTTTGTTCGGGCTGCTCGGTTACCTGCTCAATATCACATTTCGCGGATTCGAACGTGTCGTCCTGGGATGGCACCGCGGCATGCGCCAAACACATGACTAGGGGAAACGCATGATGGGAACAGTTTCGGTGCCACGCACGGAGAAGACGGCCGAAGCCACGCCTGCACCGATCCTGTCGGTGCAGGGCCTGTCCAAGTCCTACCGCGGCCGCGCCGGGGACAAGCTGGTTCTCGACGGGGTCGACGTGGAGGTGGCACGGGGGGAGTTCCTCTGCATCGTGGGTCCCTCCGGGGCCGGGAAGACCACCCTGCTGCGGTGCATGTCCGGGCTGCTGGCGCCCAGCGCGGGTGCGGTGTTCCTCGACGGTGAGCGGGTCACCAAGCCCCCGGCCCGCCTGGCGGTGGTGTTTCAGGACTACAGCCGCTCGCTGATGCCTTGGATGTCGGTGGAAGCCAACGTGGTGTTGCCTTTGCGGTCCAAGGGAATGCCCAAGCGTGAGCGGATCGAGCGGGCCCGGGCCGCGCTGGCTGCGGTGGGCCTGTCCGCCAGCGGTGACCAGTACCCCTGGCAGCTATCCGGTGGCATGCAGCAGCGGGTGGCCATCGCGCGTGCGCTCGCGTTCGAGCCGGAGGCCCTGCTGATGGACGAGCCGTTCGCCTCCGTCGACGCCCAGACCCGGGCGGAACTCGAAGACCTCATTCTTAGTGTGCGCCGCGAGTTCGGGGTCACCGTCATCCTGGTCACCCACGACATCGACGAGGCGGTCTACCTCGGTGACGAGGTGATCGTGCTGTCCGGCTCACCGACCAGGGTCCGCGAACGCATCCGGGTCGAGCTCGGCCCCGACCGCGATCAACTCAGCACCAAGGCACTTCCCGAGTTCGCCGCACTACGCACCCAGGTGCTCCGGCTCATTCGAGGCCAAGAATCCGATAAGGGGAACTGAATCATGAGCACTGTGCAGGTCGAGCAAGGCCAACTGGCGGGCGAGGAGCGCAGCGGTGTGCACTCGTTTCTCGGGATCCCCTACGCCGCGCCGCCGGTCGGAGATCGGCGCTGGCGTCCGCCGGCCGCGCCGCAGTCGTGGGAGGGTGTGCGGGATGCCACCACGTTCGGTAATGCTGCGATACAGACTGTCAACACCGGGATGGTGCTCGGGGCGCCGGAGAGTGAAGACTGCCTCTATCTGAACGTGTGGACCACCAACCCGGACGCCGAAGCCCGGCAGCCGGTCATGGTGTGGGTGCATGGGGGCGGGTTCTTGAACGGTTCGGCGTCTCTGTCGATCTGGCGCGGCGACGAGCTGTGCCGCAACGGGGTCACCGTCGTGTCGCTGAATTACCGGCTGGGCGCATTCGGCTTCCTCACCCATCCCGACGTTGGCGCGAACTTCGGGTTGCAGGACTGGGTGGCCGCCCTGGAGTGGGTGCGGACGAACATCGGCGTCTTCGGTGGCGACCCCGACAATGTGACCGTTTTCGGTCAGTCCGCCGGTGGGGCGGCCTCCCGCGCTTTGCTGTCCGCACCCACAGCGCGGGGGTTGTTCCACAAGGTGGTGATTCAAAGTGCCGGGTTCGAGGACTACGCCGTCGTCGGCTCCCCGTCCTACCAGCGGTCGGCCGACGCGTCCGTGCAGTTGTTCCAGCGGCTGGGAAGTGACGACATCGACGTGCTGCGCCAAGCGCCTGCCGAGGAGGTCCGGGCGGCGTCGTTCGCGTTGGCCGGGACGAATCCACCGCCCGGTCAGGTGCACACCCCGGCCAACCTGGTCTGGTACCCGGTCGTCGACGGCGCGGTCATGGTCGACAATTTCGCCGGCTGGCCGGACGAGGTGCCGGTGATGCTCGGCTGCACCGAGGACGAGGCCCGGTTCTTCGTCCAACCCACCATGCTGTACGCGCATCCCGAGGTGAAACCCGAGGACGCCTACACCCCCGAGACCCTTGCGGAGATGGCCGCGGCATTCGGCGGTAACCGCGCCGACGACATCCTCGCCTACTTCGCCGCGTCCGGAGCGAGCCCGTATGTGGCGATCGCCGAGCTGATCACGGCGGTCGTCTGGCACGAGCCGGCTCTCGCCTCGCTCCGACGCTTCGCCGACCTCGGCCGCACCGCTTACGCCTACCGGTTTGCCCGCGTGTCGCCCGGTGCCCGTCAGTCCGGTCTGCTGGCCAAGCACAGCGCCGAGATCCCCTACCTTTTCGGCAGCATGGTCCCGGCGCAGGCATACGGGGACCGGGATCATGAGGTGGCGCGCCAGGTGCAACATGCTTGGACCGAGTTCGCCCGCAACGGCACCCCCCGATCGGTCGACGGCTCGCTATGGCCGGTCTACCGCAACGAGGACCCGGAAATCGCCTGGATCGAGGACACAACCGAAACTCGCCCGCTGATCCCGAGCCCGCTGATGGAACTGATCGAATGTTCCCGTCCGACCGCCGTGCGCGGCTGAACCCCCGATGTTTCCGATGAAAACTTTTCAGACAACGGATGCGCGAACGCTGTCCTACCAAGCCGGCGGCAACGGTCCGCTCCTGGTGCTGCTGCCGGGGGGTCCCGGCCTCGACCCGGTGTCCTACTTTGCCGGCGCGGTCGTGCCGGGGTTCCGCCAGCTGGTGTTCTGCCCCCGCGGGACCGGGTTGTCGGATCCACCCGCCTCACCCGAGGGCTACCGGATCGCGGGGTATGTCAGCGACGTCGAGGAGCTCCGCAATCATCTGGGGGCCGAACAGCTGACGTTGTGCGGCAGCAGTCACGGCGCCACCATCGCGCTTGCCTACGCCATCGCACACCCCGAGCGGGTCGACCGAATGATCTTGGCCGGTGGCCCGGCGAGGATGGACGCCGCATTCTGGCAAGCGTCGGACCGCGCGCGGGAACGCTTCCGAGCCACGGCAACGGACGGCGCCGATCGTCTGGACGCCGCCGACGCGGCCGGCCCGGCCATGCGCAGCGCCGGCACGGACGCCGAGCGGCGCGATGCCATGCGCATAGTCATGAACACGTACCTGGGACACCCAAGTCCGACCAGGACAGGGTTGCTCGAGCGCTTGGTGGCTGCGCCGATGAATTTTGCCGCCCCGGAGCCGATGATCGCGGAAATGATGAGCGGACTGGACCTTCTCCGGGACGCGGCGACGATGACTGTCCGCACCCTCGTTATTGGCGCCGAGTTGGACGTGCGCGTCCCGACAGAGCATCTGCAGGAAATCGTCGACGCCATCCCCGGTGCGCAGCTCGCTCTCATCGCCGGCGCCGGACATTTGGCCCATCTGGAAGCAAGCCAACAATGGGCTGAGACCGTCGGCGACTTCCTCCGCGGCAATAGCAGAGCATGAAACCATGATTGAACAGGAGACCGAGCGTGGACAAGAAGAACCGCCTTCTCGCGATGATCGACGAGAAAGTCGTGCCCGTGGGCATGCAGTGCTTCACCGGTAACCACACCCTGATCGAAGTTCTCGGGCGCACCGGCTTCGACTACGTCTGGCTCGACAGCGAGCACTGCGGCATCAACCCGCGTGCTCTCGAGGACACGATTCGCACCGCCGACGGAGTCGGTCTCGTGTCGCTGGTGCGCATCCCGGAACCCGGCGACCACACAGCTGCCCGCCGCGCACTCGAGGCCGGCGCCCACGGTCTGGTGATCCCGATGGTGCGATCGGCCGCAGATGTGCACCACATTCTGGACGGGGTGACGTATCCGCCGAACGGCACCCGCGGCATCTGCCCCGCCTACCGCGCCGCAGGTTACTCGGTGCGTACGTTCGGCGAATACGCCCGCACCAGCGATGCCAACGTCCTCGTCATTCCGATGATCGAGACCCTCGATGCTCTGGAGAACATCGAGGAGATCTGCGCCATCGAGCAGGTCCGCATCATCACTTTTGCGGCCGGCGAGCTGTCTTTCGCGTTGGGCCAGGGAGCCGGCATTCACAGCAGCCCGGAGATCAAAGCGGCCTACGACACGGTGAAGCAAGCGACGAAGCGCAACGGCGTCGCTCTGTTGGGCGGCAACATCCTGGATCCCACCAGTGAGAACTGCGCCGCGGCACTCGAGGACGGCATCTCGGTGTTTTGCCTCGGTCTGGACGTCATGGCGTTCCGCCGGGTCTGTGAAGACACCGTCCAATCGCTCAACACGGCCGTGGCCGGATCGTCCTATTCCCGCCCCCCTGCTCCGGCGAGCGGCTTTCCCGACCGCTCCTGACAACAAAACGAAAGGTAGACCATGGCAAACGTGAAGAGGTACGTCGTCGGCCGAGACGAAAACGGCAAGTCGGCTGTCCTGGAATCCGAACCCAGCAACGTCCAGTCCAAGGAAGGTTTCTTCTGGCGGTCCACACACTGGGCCACCCGGGAGGTCCCGGTGGACAACACCATCGAGGGTGACCGGGCGGCCGATGAGGAACTGGGTGCCCGACGTGACCCCTTCCCGGGCGGGATGCTGGTTCGGGCGCTGGAGATCTGGCCGGATCAGGACCCCGACAAACAGCGCAAGGATTTTGCCGCGCTGAACAAGGAAGTGGGGCAGGTCCACACCCCGAGCGCGGCCGACGCTCAACGCCACCCGACGATGCACCGCACCGACACCCTCGACGCCATCACCTGCATCAAGGGCGAGATCTACCTGATCACCGACGTGGAAGAGGTGCTGATGAAACCCGGTGACACGGTGATCATCCGCGGCACCAACCACGGCTGGAGCAACCGCTCGAGTGAGCCGTGCCTGTTGACGGGCAGCATGATCGACGCCGTACCCCTCGCAGGATAAGGCCGATGTGGTGAGCGAGCGAAGCGACGTGGGGGTGTCCGCGTGAGCGAGCTCGGGTTCTCCGGCGTGCACCACGTGACAATTCCGGTGAGCGATCTGCCGGCCAGCATCGCGTGGTACACGACCTGCTTGGCGGCCAAGCACGTGACGCGCTTCGATCACCATGGCCAGGACGGCGCGGTGTTCGCGGTGATCCTGCAGCTGCCGGCCACGGCCCACAGGTCCAGCTCCGCACCGATGCTGCGATGGCTGGTGCGATGGCCGGCTACACGCCGGTGACCCTCGGGGTGGCCGACCGCACCGAGCTCGATCGGTGGGTGGTGCACCTGGATGCCCACGACATCGCGCACCCTGCGGTGATGACCCGCAGGATCGGGGACTCGGTGGACGTGGAATCGCCCGATGGACTGGTGTTGCGCTTCTACACCGACCCGGTCGGGGGCATCGAGTCGGTCGAGTTCGCCGAATGACCACACGAGGAAGGCTGGATTCGGTTGATCACTCTTGACCAGGCGCGCACTGTCGTCGACCACGCGCTGCAGCACGCGCGTGAGCAGGGTTTCCCGCCGATGACGGTTGCCGTGCTCGACGCTGCCGGTAACCTCGTGGCGTTCGCCCGCGAGGATCGCTCCAGCCTGCTGCGCGAACGCATCGCCCGGGGCAAGGCCCACGGTGCACTGAACATGGGCGTCGGAAGCCGGGCGCTGGCCGCCCGGGCCGAGTCTCACCCGCACTTCATCAATGCTCTCGTTGCGTTGGCGGAGGGGAACCTGGTGCCGGTGCCCGGCGGGGTGCTCGTGCGTGACCAGTCCGGGGACATCATCGGCGCGGTCGGCGTCAGTGGACACCTTCCCGATGCCGACGAGGCGTGCGCGGTTGCCGGCATCGACGCCGCGTCGCTACGCCCGGATCGCGGAGGCGACACATGAGCGGGACCAACGGGCTGAGTGCGAGTGGGGTACTGGCTCGGGTGGCAGAGAAGACCGTGGTGGCCGAGGGGCTCGTGACGCTGACCTTGACCGACCCGGACGGCGCCCGGCTGCCGGACCGGACTCCGGGCTCGCACATCGACCTCGCCCTACCGGGCGGCACGACGCGCCAGTACTCGCTATGCGGGGACCGCTGGGACGCCTGCTCCTATCGCGTCGGGGTGCTGCGGGAGCCGGCGGGCCGGGGCGGATCCGCCTACGTGCACGACGAGCTGGCGGACGGTGCGCTGGTCGGGATCGGCGGGCCGCGCAACAACTTCCGGTTGGTCACCTCCGAGGAGTACCTGTTCATCGCCGGTGGCGTCGGCATCCCCCCGCTGCTGCCCATGATCGTGCAGGCCGAGATGCTGGGCGCCGATTTCACCGTGCTCTACGGCGGGCGGTCCCGAGACTCGATGGCCTTCCTCGACCGCTACGACGTCTACGCGATGGGCCGCTACGGACAGGTCCGCGCGGCACTCGTCGACTGGCAGGGTTTCCAGTCCGGCGCGGTCGTCGGACTGGTCCACTACCGCCAGGACCCCGGGCCGCCACACGGTCCGTTGGAGACCGACACGCCACGACGTAGTTCGAGTGGTGCTGGAGGAAACCCTGAACGTCCGCTCGCTGCGGCGGTTGTGGACCCAGTGGTTCGCCGGCGCCGAGCGGTTGGTCGACGAGGCACTGGGGCAGCCGGAGTTCGATGCGGTGACGGAGCTGAGCGAGGCGTTTCCGCTGTGCGTCTTCCCCGACGCGGTCGGCATCCCCGAGGCCGGCCGGGAGAACGTGCTGCCCCTGGGCGATCACCTGTTCAACTCGTCCGGGCCGCCGAACGACCTCGCCGCCAACGCGCAGGGCATGCGGGCAAACGTGCGGCCCGGATCAGTGCACAGTGTGCCCGCGAGGCGCTCACTGGCGACGGCTTCGGGGCGCAGGTCTGGGCCGCCGCCGACCGCGGCGACATCGCCACCGCCCGAGCGCCCCAAGGCATGCGGGCGATGCTGTCGGCCGGGGTGGACACCACCGTGCACGGGCTGGGTGCCGTGCTCTACGCCTTCGCCACCCATTCTGAACAGTGGCAGGCGCTGTGGCGTGCGCCGCGCCTGGCTCGGATGGCCTTCGATGAGGCTGTGCGTTGGCAGTCACCGGGGCAGACGTTCTTCCGCACCGCGACCAGCGACATCCAGATCGGGGACACCCGCATCGCGGAAGGGATGAAGACCTGATGTTCCTCGGCGCCGCACCCCGAGACCCGCGCCGCTGGGACGATCCCGACAGCTTCGACCTGACCCGTGACCCGTCCGGGCATGTGGGCTTCGGCAGGGGCGTTCATCAGTGCGTCGGCCAACACGTCGCCCGCCTCGAGGCGGAGGCGCTGCTGACTGCGCTGGGCCGCCGGGTCGACACGATCGGGCTTGCCGGGAAGCCGCGGCGGCAGCACAACAACACCCTGCGCGCCTGGGGATCGTTGCCCGTCCGCGTGCAGCTGACCTGATGATGCACGAGAACAATCGTCTGCTCGCCATGGTCGAGGGCAACACGGTGCCCTTGGGGATGCAGTGCTTCACCGCGGACCACACGTTCCTAGAGGTGCTCGGGCGTACCGGTTTTGACTTCGTCATGCTCGACACCGAGCACTGCGGGACGAACCCGCGCGCGTTGGAGGACTCGATCCGGGCCGCCGACGGTGCCGGTCTCGTGGCGATCGTGCGGGTCCCCGAGGCCGAGGACGGCACCGCCATCCGGCGGGCACTGGAGGCCGGTGCCCAGGGCCTGATCGTGCCGATGGTCAAATCTGCAGCTGACCTGCGGAAGGTGCTCGACGCGGCGCTGTTCCCACCGGTCGGCAAGCGGGGGATGTGTCCCGCCGTGCGGGCCGCGGACTACTCGTATCGCACGTTCGGGCAGTACGCGGAGTGGAGCAACGCCAATGTCCTCGTGATTCCGCTCATCGAGCACCCCGATGCCGTCGAGAGTATTGACGAGATTTGCGCCGTGGACGAGGTCCGCATCATCACCTTCGGAGCCAGCGACTTCGCCTACGCAGCGGGCGAGGGCACCCAGGGGATCAGCAGTCCGACGGTGCAAGCGGCCTATCGACGGGTTCGGGACGCGGCGCAGCGTCACGGGGTGGCCCTCATGGCGGGCTCGGTCGCCGGCCCCACGGTGACGAGCTGCGCCACCGCCCTCGATGACGGCGTCCGGATGTTCTGCATCGGCTTGGACGTCATGGGATTCCGCAAGCTATGTGAAGAGACCATCCGTGCGCTCAACACTGCCGTGGCCGGATCGACGTTCTCCCGTCCGGCGACACCGGAAAGCGCCTTTCCCGACGTCCGATAGAAAGCACATGTCAAGGAACAACGAGATGCCCGACATCGACTCAACCGACATCGACCTGACCGCCATCGCCGCGCCGCGCGGCGGGTCGCGGCCCCTGGGTGGCGTCCTCATGAAGCCGTCTGGTCCAGGTCCCTGGCCCGGTGTGGTGATGATCCATGAGGGATTCGGGCTTGATGAGGTGATGCGCCGGCAGGCCGAGCGCCTGGCCGAGGCGGGCTACCTGACGCTGGCGGTCAATCTGTACAGCGCCGGCGGCACGTTGCGATGCCTGGTCGCCACGATGCGGTCCATGCTGAGCGGTCGAGGACGGGCGTTCGCCGACATCGAAGCGGCACGCGCGTGGCTCGTCGAGTCGCCAGAGTGCACCGGCAAGGTCGGCGTGATCGGGTTCTGTATCGGTGGCGGCTTCGCGTTGCTGACCGCGAGTTCCGGTTTCGACGCGGCAGCAGCCAACTACGGGCAACTGCCGCGTGACCTGGACGCGGCGCTGGCCGGTGCCTGCCCGATCGTCGGCAGCTACGGCGGCAGTGATCGCACACTCAGGGGTGCCGCAGCGAAGTTGGAGGCAGCGCTGACGGCTGCCGGCGTCGTCCATGACGTGAAGGAGTACCCGGCCGCAGGGCACGCATTTCTCAACGATGCGGAGAACGGACCACGCCCTTTGCGGCCCTTGTTCCGGGTGGCCGGCATGGGCCCGGAGCCCGCTTCCGCAGTGGACGCCTGGGCACGCATCGAGACCTTTTTCGACACGCACCTGCACTGAGTCAGTACCGAAACCGGCGATTGGCACGCCTGGCAGGAGTGGGCGAACAAGGGTCTCAGCTAAGAAGCCGCCCGATGACGCATCGCTCTCGGCCATCCCGTGCTGGCCGGCGCCCGCGACTCGCGGCGTGGTTCGGGAACACCCCCGGCGTGGCACGCCCGGGGTGGGGTCAGGGTTCGGTGTTGCGGGGGCGTAGTCCTTCCATCAGCAGGTCGAGCATGCGGTCGGACTGCTCGCGTTGATCGGGTTCCCCGGCGGCGAGGAGGATGCCGGCGAGGCTGGCGACGACGTCGTCTGCGCGCACGTCGCCGCGCAGGCTTCCGGCGCTGACCCCGGCGTCGAGCATGGTCTGGATCGCCGCGCTGAGCCGTTCACGCGTCTGCGCGAAGGTGAGGGCCCCAGAGGCGACCACAGCGCGCAGCGCCTCCGCCATTCCGCGTTTGGTGGTGACGAAGTCGGCGTAGCGCGCCATCCAGGTACGCAGTGCCACTTCGGGTGCCATCTCGGCGAGCAGGCCCACGGTGCCGTCGCACAAGCGGGCCAGTTCACTGCGGTACACCGCCTCGATCAGCGCCTCCCGGGAGGGAAAATGCCGGTAGAGGGTACCGATGCCCACCCCGGAAGCCTTGGCGATCGCCTCCAGCGTCACCGGATTTCGCCCGGAGGAGAAGGCCTCCAGCGCGATCTCGATCAGCCGTTGGCGGTTGCGCTGTGCGTCTGCGCGTCCACCGGGGCGAGTGGCGTCACGCAAGCGGAGGAACCTCCGATCCATCTTAATGCTACTAGCAGGAGCCGATCGTGACCGAACCGACCGCACACGCGACCCCGAGCACCGACACCGGGCGCTTCGACGGCCGCCCGCTGAACCGCATGGGCTACGGCGCCATGCAGCTGGCCGGGCTCGGCGAGAAGGGCGCACCCGACCCGGACACGGCGGTGGCCGTGCTCCGCCGCGCCGTCGCGTGGGGCGTCAACCACATCGACACCGCAGAGTTCTACGGCGACGGCGTGGCGAACGACCGGATCCGCGCCGCGCTGCTCCCCTACGCCGCCGACCTGGTACTGGTGATCAAAGTCGGCGCACAGTACGACGCCCAGCGGGGCCTGGTGCCTGCTCAACGCCCCGAGCAGCTCCGCGCCGGAGTGGAGGCCAACCTGCGCCGACTCGGTGTCGAGCGGCTGGCCGCGGTGAACCTGCGCCGTCTCGAGTCCATCGGCCCCGGGCCGGGCATCGAAGCGACCGGTGATCAACAAGTCGACCTCGACAGCCAGCTCGCGGAGCTGGCCGCCCTGCGCGAGGAGGGCAAGATCGGCGGCATCGGACTCAGCAACGTCAGGCTCGAGCAATTGCGACAGGCCCTGCCCGTCGGTCTCGTCTGCGTGCAGAACATGTACAACCTGCTCGAACGGTCCAGCGAGCCGCTGCTGGACGAATGCCGCGAACACGACTTGGCCTTCGTGCCGTTCTTCCCACTCGGGTCCGCGTTCCCCGGCCTGCCCAAGGTGACCGAACACCCAGCCGTGATCGCGGCGGCCACCGCATCCAAGGCAACCCCCGCCCAAATCGGCCTGGCCTGGCTGCTCGCCCACGACCCGCACATCCTGCTCATCCCCGGAACCTCCGACCCCGAACACCTGGAAGAGAACCTGGACGCCGCCGACGTTCACCTCGACGCCGCCACGATGGCCACCCTCGACAACCTCACAACCGGGTCAGACTGACCCCATGGGTGCGCTCTGCGCCCGCGCCCGGTGTACCCATCCTCGGCGCACGAACACGGAGGACAGATTGTCACCCCACGCTGGCCGAGGCCGAGGTCGCCCGTGTGCTGCGCCGCGAGGAACCCGCGTTCCTCGGCGCGGCTGCCGGCCGGTAAGCCCGCCACAGTCCTGGGCGGCGAAGCACCCCGCGAGCGGCGAGGGTTACCGCGTCGTCGAGGTTGTCGTAGGCCAGCACGGTGCTGACCGGGCCGAAGGCCTCGACGTCGTGCGGCGCGGTGGCCGCGCTGTCGTCGCAGCGCAGCAGGATCGGGGGCAGGAAGGCGCCGCCCTGGGCGTCGGCGCCGGTCACTGTGAGGTTGTTCGGGTCACCGCTGACGATGGTGGCGGATGCCGACAGTGCCTTGAGGGCGCGCAGCACTTCCTCGTGCTGCTCGAGGCTGGCCAGCGCGCCCATGGTGACCGGCATAACGTGCTCCTTATCGACTGTCCATTCGTTCGGTAACTACTGTGACGGGCAGGCGGTGCAGGTCAAGTCTTGGGCATGCTCCGCAACCCGTCAAAGGTCACCTTCACCACCGTATCGGCGAGCTCTACCGGCGTGAGATCTCTGCTCGGGCGGTACCACTCGATCAGGGAGTTCACGGTGCCGAAGATGAGCCGGGACGTCAGCGCCGGGTCGACGTCCGGCCGGACACTGCCTTCGTTGGCCGCCTGCTGAACAAGCTGGCCGACGAAGTGGTCGAGCTCGCGACGCCGGGCGAGCGCTCGGCGCTCCACGGTGGTGTTTCCGCGGATCCGCAACAGCAGCGTGACGTAGGGGAGTTGTTCGACCAGTACCGCGACGCTGCGCCGCACCATGTGCTCCAACCGGTCGATGGCCGGGCCCGTGGTGGTCTCCGGCTCCTCGGTGACGGCGAACAGGGCATCGAGCGCGCGGTCGACGGAGAGCCGGAGCAGTTCAGCCTTGCCCGGCACGTGGTGGTAGATCGAGGACTTGCTGATGCCGAGCTTGCTGGCCAGGTGCTCCATGCTGGTGCCGTCGTAGCCGCGCTGGTTGAACACGGCGACGGCCACCGCGAGCAGGGAATCCAGGTCATAACCGGGACGGCCGACCTGGCCGGCGGGACGGGCCTTGGGGGCAGCCATACGGCCATCGTTCCAGGCGCGGGCGGCAATCGGACGTCCAGGCGCGCCACCGACCGACGTGCGGGCTTGCCAACCGACCGAAGGGTCGGTTACTAATAGGATCATGAGTCGGTTCCCGAGTGTCGTCAGCGTTGTCGGTGGTGGTCGGATGGGTGCGGGTATCGCGCAGGTGTTCGCAGTCCTCGGTTCGACGGTGACCATCGCGGAGAGTGATGACACGGCGGCGGCGGCGGCGAGGACACGCGTCGAGCACGGCTTGGAACGGGACGCCGAGCGGGGCAAGCTCGACGGGACGCCGAGCGCCGTTCTCCGGCGTCTGCACACGGTGACGTCGTTGACCGAGCTGCCTGCCGACGCCGATCTCGTGGTCGAGGCGGTGCCGGAGCTGGCCGCGGTGAAGGTCGAGGTGCTCACCACGGTGGAGCGGACACTCAAGCCCACGGCGATCCTGGCGAGCAACACGAGCTCGTTGTCCATCGCCGAGTTGGGTGCCGCGCTGCAGCGGCCGGAGCGGTTCCTCGGTATGCATTTCTTCAACCCCGTGCCGGCGTCGTCCCTCGTCGAGATTGTTCGTACGCCTGTTACCGCTGCGGCAGCGGTGGACACCGTGGTGAACTGGGTGAGGGCGATCGGTAAGGAGACTGTGCTGGTGAACGACTCACCGGGCTTCGCCACCAGCCGTCTGGGGGTTGTTCTGGGGCTGGAAGCCATCCGAATGCTCGAAGATGGGGTAGCCGGCGTCGAGTCGATCGACCGGGCGATGGAACTCGGTTACCGGCATCCGATGGGTCCGCTGCGTTCGACCGACCTGGTGGGCCTCGATGTGCGCTTGGCCATCGCCGAGCACTTGCGCGCAACGCTGGGCGATCGCTTCGCGCCGCCACAGTTGCTGCGCGACAAAGTGGCTCGCGGTGAACTCGGCCGCAAGACCGGCCAAGGTTTCCACACCTGGAACACGTAAGCACACCACCGAAAGAAGTCCGTATGGCCGACAACCCGACCGCGCTCGTGCAGTACACCGTCAGTGAGGGGCTGGCGGCCATCGTTCTCAACCGGCCCGACGCGTCCAACGCGCTGAACCGCATGCTCAAGGTGCAGCTTCTCGACGCACTCACCAGGGCCGGATCGGACGACGGCATTCGCGCGGTGCTCATCACCGGAGCGGGCAAGCATTTCTGCGTCGGCCAGGACCTCGCCGAACACGTCGAGGGCCTGAGGGTCGATCCCGCGCACGCCATGGACACCGTCCGCGAGCACTACAACCCGATCGTGACTGCGATCGCGGCCCTCGCCGTGCCGGTGGTCGTCGGCATCTCGGGAGCCTGCGTCGGAGCTGGGCTGGGTCTCGCGCTCGCAGGCGACATCCGGATCGCGGGGACGCGGGCCAAGTTCGGTACCGCGTTCACCGGCATCGGACTGGCCGGCGACTCGGCCTTGAGCGCCACGTTGACGTCGTTGGTGGGCAGGAGCCGGGCGATGGCGCTGTTTCTGTTGGGTGAGACCTTCGGCGCGGAGCGAGCCGAGGCGTGGGGTCTGGTGCACGCGGTGGTTTCCGATGAGGAGGTGGTGCAGCACGCAACCGAGATCGCCCGGACGCTGGCCGCCGGACCGACCGCCGCCTACGTCGCGGTCAAGGAGCTGATCAGCGCGAACGAAGGTGCCGGCCTCGTGGAGGTACTGGAGCGAGAGGCAGCGGCGCAGCAGAAGCTCGGCATTTCCACCGACCATGCGACGGCAGTCGAGGCATTCTTGGCCAAGCGTCGCCCCAGCTTCGTCGGACACTGAACTCCGGGAGAAGTCACGTGCAACCCAGCGTTGAGCCCGAAACGGCAGAGTTCGCCCGCGCCATGTTCGCCGCCGACGTGGCCTCCAATGCGCTGGGCATGCGCCTGTTGCACTGCGAACCCGGCTCGGCCACGGTGGCCATGACCGTCGTGGCGACGATGGTCAACGGACACGCCATCACTCACGGCGGCTACGTGTTCACGCTCGCTGATACGGCGTTCGCGGTGGCTTGCAATGGCTACGGCGAGCCCACCGTGGCCGCCGGCGCGGCCATCACCTTCCTGGTGCCCACGACGGTCGGGGACGAGTTGGTCGCCGAGGCGGTCGAACGGTTCCGCCAAGGGCGCAGCGGCATCTACGACGTGACCGTGCGTTGCGCGGAGCACGTGATTGCCGAGTTCCGGGGCAACAGCCGCAAAATCGGTCGCCGACCGTAGCCGAGCACTTGTGCGCACGGCCGTGATGATGCACACTGGCAATACCGTCCGTTCGGTCGGTATTAGGAGAGGGGTGCCCTGATGGCTGGATCCGAAGCGACGCTGGCGGACGGTGTGCTCACGAACGCTGAGACAGACACCGCCGCGCTCGCGCTGGAGTTTGACGGGATCGTCGCTGCCCAGCAGCGGGTGGAGCCGCGGGATTGGATGCCGGAGGGCTACCGCAAGTCGTTGATCCGCCAGATCGCACAGCATGCGCACTCGGAGATCATCGGGATGCAGCCGGAGGGCAACTGGCTCACCCGCGCGCCATCGTTGCGGCGCAAGGCGATCCTGATGGCCAAGGTGCAGGACGAGGCCGGTCACGGGCTTTACCTGTACTCGGCCGCGGAGACGCTCGGGGCGGACCGCGCGGATCTCACCGAGAAGCTGGTCGATGGCAAGCAGAAGTATTCTTCCATCTTCAACTACCCGACGTTGACCTACGCCGACGTCGGGGTGATCGGCTGGCTGGTGGACGGCGCCGCGATCTGCAACCAGGTCCCACTGTGCCGCAGCAGCTACGGCCCGTACGCACGAGCCATGATCCGCGTTTGCAAGGAGGAGAGCTTCCATCAGCGCCAAGGCTTCGAGCTGTTGATGACGATGATGGGCGGCACCGACGCCCAGCGGGCGATGGTGCAGGAGGCGGTCGACCGGTGGTGGTGGCCATCGTTGATGATGTTCGGGCCGCCCGACGCGGACTCGCCGAACACCGAGCAGTCGATGGCCTGGGGCATCAAGCGGCACACCAACGACGAGCTCCGCCAGCGCTACGTGGACATGTCCGTGCCGCAGGCCGACGTCCTGGGAGTCACCTTCCCCGACCCGAACCTCGTCTGGAACGCCGAGCGCGGCTCCTACGACTTCGGCGAGCCCGACTGGGCCGAGTTCATGAACGTCGTCAAGGGCAACGGTCCCTGCAACTCCGAGCGGGTCGCCAACCGTAAGGCCGCCACGAGGAGGGCGCCTGGGTGCGCGAGGCCGCGGTGGCCTTCGCGCGGAAAGCGGTGGCGGCGTGAGCGAGAACAGCTTCACGGCCGAGGGTGGCCATGGAGCCGTACCCACCGAGGGCGTTCCGGTGCAACCCGAGCCACAGGCGGTGCGGGCGGACTGGCCGCTGTATGAGGTGTTCGTCCGCGGCAAGCGCGGCCTGAACCACGTGCACGTCGGTTCGCTGCATGCTGCCGACGATGAGATGGCGCTGCGCCACGCGCGGGATGTGTACACCCGCCGCAACGAGGGCGTGAGCATCTGGGTGATTCCCTCCAACGCCATAGTGGCGTCGAGCCCGGCGGAGAAAGACCCGTACTTCGCGCCGAGCGGCGACAAGGTCTACCGG